>Ga0209721_1002308_pt1 | contig 12254 bp, 10 predicted proteins | sample TshhotsprinmetaG_FD_184139 | JGI IMG/M metagenome (GOLD analysis project Ga0209721, IMG submission 184139) | Hot spring microbial communities from South Africa to study Microbial Dark Matter (Phase II) - Tshipise hot spring metaG (SPAdes)... | ecosystem: Environmental > Aquatic > Thermal springs... | reverse complement strand
GATGTTGCGCGACCAAGTACCGATTGCCCAATGTTTAAATATGATTACGAAACTATATGATCGCCTTGTGTTGCGTTGTATGGCGTTGGCGCTAAACGAAGTCGGAGAGCCGCCGTGTCGTTTCGCTTTTTATCAAATGGGATCAAGTGGGCGGAGGGAACAGTTTTTATTAACTGATCAAGATCATTTTCTTGTGTATGAAAGCGAGGAGCACGCTGCGTATTTTTCGAAGCTCGGTGAGGCGATTGTACGTGTTATGGAGAAAGCTGGTTATGAACGATGCAAAGGAAAAATGATGGCGAGTGAAAAGGCGTGGCGCGGCTCGCTCGAGACGTGGAAAGATCGTTTGCGCGAGTGGATGATTCATGCGACAAATGACAATTTGTTGTTAGCGCAAAATTTTTTCTCATATCGGTTTGTATATGGGGATATGGACTTGCATCGCACATTTGAACAACAAATTCGTGAACAACTCAATCGGGCAAAAATTTTCTTTTTTCGCCTCGTTGAGATAGAAAAACAAAATGAGATTCCAACGCTTGATCGTCCGATTCGTTCTATTTTTGGTCTTGAGCGAAAAACAATCGATATGAAAAAAGAAGTGCTATTTCCTTACCATCATAGCGTGCAAATTTTATCTTTAATTCATGGAATTGTATCCGGTACGCCGTTTGAGCGAATGGAGAAGCTAAGAGAGAAGCGTGTGTTGTCTCCATCGTTTGTAAAAGATGTACAAAAAGCGGCCGAAAACGTGCTAGCTATTTACATTCGCCATAAATGGAATCATTATAAAGCGAATAAACAATCGTCGTCTGTCTTATCGTTTACAACGATGACGACAAGAGAAAAAGATGAACTCATTTTAAGTTTAAAAACGTTAAAGCAACTACAAGCGCAATTATTTTCTCATTTTTAGGGGGGATGGTCATGTTTTTTTTACGAAAGGCGATTGATTACAAGTTAAGCGACGACATCCCGTTATCAGCACCGATTGATGATATTGTTTTTACCGTATTTGATACAGAAACGACAGGCTTTAACGTGGCAACGGCTGATCGTCTCATTGAAATTGGTGCGGTGCAAGTGAAAGGGACGAAGGTGCTGGAAGACGAAACGTTTCATACGTATGTGAATCCGAATCGCGATATCCCACCGATTATTGTTGAATTGACAAACATTACAGAAGAAAAAGTGAAACATGCCCCTACGGCGATTGAGGCGCTGCAACAATTTTTCAATTTCGTTGAGCAAAAACAAAGCGCCTGTTTTGTTGGGCATTACATTTCGTTTGATTTATTTGTCATAAAGCATGAGTTGCGCAGAGAAAAAATGAAATTTCACAAGCCGACATTTATCGATACGCTCGATTTAATCGGTTTCATTGCACCGTCGTATGATATGCGCGACTTAGAGCGATATGCCCAAGCGTTCGGCACGCGTATGTACGAACGTCACTCCGCCCTTGGCGATGCGCTAACGACCGCGTATTTATTTGTGGAGCTGTTACAACAATTTCGGCTGCGTGGATATGAAACATGGGGAGAATTGCTGCGGGCAACCGATAGCCAAATGCGCTCATTGTCATTTTAACGGGGAGAGCCCCCGTTTTCTTTTTTTTACCCACCTAGGAGAGGCAAGACGTGATCGTTTGCACGACAATGTCCTACTTGCTTGTTTTTTTATTTTAAAATATAATACATTTAGAATTTTTTTAATTTTAAAATGAATGACTATTCATTCATTAAGGGGTGGGGAGAAAATGAATTTAGTTTCACGGTTAGAACAAATCGCATTGCAAAAGCCGGACAAGCGGGCATATGTGTTTGAACAAACGGAGGCGACGTATGGCGAGTTGAACGGGGCAGTTATGAAGTTTGCGAGCGGACTAGCAAAGCTAGGGGTAAACAAAGGGGATCATGTGGCATTGTTATTAGGCAATTCTCCATATTTTGTTGTCAGTTTGTACGGGGCGATGCGCGCCGGGGCGACGGTCATTCCAATCAATCCGATTTATACGCCCGATGAAATTCATTACATTTTAACAAACGGTGATGTGAAAGTAGTCATTGCGCTCGATCTCGTCATTCCGACATTGATGAAGCTTGACGGACGCTTACCGAGCGTCGAGCATATCATTATTTGCGAAACGCCGCAAGGAAAAGAACATGGCATCGTTTTGCCTGAAAAAATGAAATCGTTTACAACGGTATTAGCGACAGGTGAAGTTCCGTTTTTCGGCCCGGCGCTCCATGATGACGATGTGGCAGTCATTTTATACACATCGGGAACGACGGGGAAACCGAAAGGGGCGATGTTGACGCATAAAAATCTTTACAGCAATGCCCAAGATGTAGCGGACTATTTAAAAATTAACGAAGACGACCGTGTCATTGCGACGTTGCCGATGTTTCATGTCTTTTGTTTAACGGTGGCGCTCAATGCACCGCTTATGAATGGCGGAACGGTGCTTATTCTTCCGAAGTTTAGTCCCGGAGACGTATTCCGAATCGCAAGCGAGCAAAAGGCGACCGTTTTTGCAGGCGTACCGACGATGTACAACTTTTTATATCAATATCCCGACGGAAAGGCAGAACATTTTTCGCACATTCGTCTATGCATTTCTGGTGGGGCATCAATGCCTGTAGCGCTATTGAAAAATTTCGAGAAAAAGTTTCAAGTGATCGTTTCCGAAGGGTATGGACTTTCAGAAGCGTCGCCAGTTACATGTTTTAATCCGCTCGATCGTCCGCGTAAACCGGGCTCGATTGGAACGAGCATTATAAACGTCGAAAATAAAATTGTGAACGAATTAGGTGAAGAAGTGCCGGTCGGCGAAGTAGGTGAACTGATCGTACGCGGACCGAACGTGATGAAAGGATATTATAAAATGCCGGAAGAAACGGCGCATACGATTCGCGACGGTTGGCTATATACAGGCGACTTAGCAAAAATGGATGAGGAAGGATATTTTTATATTGTCGATCGGAAAAAAGATATGATTATCGTCGGTGGGTATAACGTATATCCGCGTGAAGTGGAAGAAGTATTGTATAGCCATCCAGATGTTGTTGAAGCGGCTGTCATTGGCGTCCCTGATCCGAATTTTGGTGAAGCGGTGAAATGTTATGTTGTGAGCAAAAATAAACAGTTGACCGAACAACAGCTCATCGCGTATTGCAGCGAACATTTAGCGAAATATAAAGTGCCAAGTTCAATTGAATTTTTAGATGAATTACCAAAAAATACGACAGGAAAAATTTTAAGACGGGCGTTAAAAGAACAAGTCGTCTCTCAAAGCGGTGCACAATAAGCACCGTTTTATTTTTTTTATAAAAGTTTTAAGAATTTGCTTGATATTTAGAAAATATATTTGTATAATTTAACGCATAAAAGCGAAACAGTATAAAAGTGAGGGGGATACAGATGAAGTGGTTAAAAACGTGTGGAGCGTTGTTGTTTGCAGGTAGCATGCTCGCGGGATGCTCTGGGGACAAAACGGGAACAGAAACGAGTGGAGAGAGCGGGAAAACATATAAAATTGGCGTGACGCAAATTGTTGAACATCCATCGCTCGATGCAGCGTTTAATGGATTTAAAAAGGCGCTTGAAGATAAAGGTCTAAAAGTCGAATACGATGTGCAAATTGCGCAAGGAGATATGAACAATAATCAAACGATCGCAAACAACTTCGTCGCGGATGGAGTCGATTTAATTTTTGCGAACTCAACACCGAGCGCGCTCGGGGCGCTAAATGCAACGAAAGACATTCCGATCGTTTTTACGTCGGTAACCGATCCGGTTGGGGCGAAGCTCGTGCAATCGATGGAAAATCCGGGTGGCAATGTAACAGGAACGACAGATACACATCCAGATGCGATTCCGAAAACGGTGCAGTTTATTGACCAATTTGTTAATGGAAATCGCGTCGGTATGATTTACAATGCCGGCGAGCAAAACTCGGTTGCGCAAATTGATGCGGTGAAAAAGGCGATGGAAGGCACGGATTTAACGATTGTACCTGTTTCTGTATCGACATCAGCAGAAGTGAAACAAGCAGCCGAATCGCTCGTTGGCAAAGTTGATTGTTTTTATGTCATTACGGATAATACCGTCGTCTCAGCGCTTGAGTCGGTCATTCAAGTGGCTAACGATCAAGATATACCTCTTTTCGTTGGTGAGTTAGACTCGGTAAAACGCGGTGGTTTTGCAGCTTACGGCTTTGACTACTACGATATCGGTTATGAGGCAGGCGTGATGGCAGCTGACATTTTAGAAGGAAAGAAAAAGCCATCCGAACTTCCGGTGCAATATCCGCAAAAGTTAAAGCTTGTCATCAATAAAAAAGCAGCGCAAGAGATGGGTGTGGAATGGAGAAGTGAATGGGATAGCATGGCGGAATTCATTGAATAACGTAAAGGATGGATCGTATGATTACAGCATTGTTTAGTTCTGTAGAAGCAGGATTGTTATATGCGCTAATGGCGCTTGGTGTATATATATCGTTTCGAATTTTAGATTTTCCCGATTTGACGGTCGACGGAAGTTTTGTGACGGGAGCAGCTGTTGCTTCCGTCTTCATCGTCGGCGGTGTCCACCCGTTTGTCGCTTCACTGGCGGCGCTTGGTGCCGGATTTTTGGCTGGGTGCACGACCGGTCTTTTGCATACGAAAGGAAAAATTAACCCGTTGTTGTCCGGCATTTTAATGATGATCGCCTTATATTCGATCAATTTGCGCATTATGGGAAAACCGAACGTGCCACTTTTGCAGCAAGAAACGGTTATGACGATCATGGCAAAGCAATTTCAACGAATGGATGAAGCGCTAGCGACGATCGTTCCGTTCGTTCCGAAAACATGGGCGGTTATCGTTTTTGGAACGTTGTTAGTAGTGATCGTTAAAGTCGTTATTGATTTGTTTTTAAAAACGGAAGTCGGGTTAGCGTTACGAGCAGTCGGCGACAATAAAAAAATGATTGCTAGTTTTTCAGGCAATACAGACCGTTTAACGATTTTAGGGCTAGGGTTGTCGAATGCGCTCGTTGCGTTTTCAGGCGCTCTCATCGCACAATATAGCGGATTTAGTGACATTGGCATGGGCATCGGAATGATTGTTATCGGTTTAGCGTCGGTCATTATCGGGGAAGCGTTGTTTGGCGCTAAAACGATTGTGCGGGCGACGCTGGCTGTTATTTTAGGGGCAATCGTTTATCGCATCGTTATTACGCTGGCGTTGCGTGTGCAATTTTTAGAAACGGGCGATGTGAAGCTCATTACAGCATGTATCGTCATTTTAGCGCTCGTCGTTCCGCAAATGGTGGCAGCGCGTGCGGAAAAGCAGCGAAAAGCGAGAAAGCGGGGTGCGTCTGTTGCTTCAACTCAAGCAGATTACGAAAGTGTTTAACGAAGGAACGATCGATGAGAAAGTGGCACTAAAACATATCGAACTTTCGCTTCAGCCGGGAGATTTCGTTACGATTATCGGCAGCAATGGAGCCGGGAAATCGACGTTAATGAATATCATTTCTGGTCGCCTCTCTCCAGATACAGGCGAAGTTATGATTGATGGCAAGCATGTGACGACGATGAGCGAACATGATCGAGCGCGTTATATCGGTCGTGTATTCCAAGACCCGATGGCAGGAACCGCGCCCAATATGACAATTGAAGAAAACTTAGCGATCGCTTATAACCGAACAGTCAAACGGACGCTTCGCTTTGGTGTGACGAAAAAGCGGCGCCAATTTTTTAAAGAAACGCTTGCTACGCTTCAACTCGGATTAGAAAATCGTCTCCATGCAAAAGTCGGTTTGTTATCTGGCGGGGAACGACAAGCGTTATCGTTGCTTATGGCGACGTTTACGAAACCGCATGTGTTGTTGCTTGATGAACATACGGCAGCGCTAGACCCAGCACGCGCCCAACTCATTACTGATTTAACGAAACAAATTGTTGAACAACATCGTCTTACGACGTTAATGGTGACGCATAATATGGAACAAGCTGTCCAATTAGGAAACCGACTTATTATGATGGATGGTGGACAAATCATTTTTGAAGCAAGTGGCGAAGAAAAGAAAAAACTGACTGTCGAAAAGCTTTTACAAGAGTTTCAACGCATTCGCGGCAGTCAGTTCGCGAGCGATCGCGCCGTGCTTGTATAAAAAATCCCCGAGTTACATCGGGGATTTTAATGTGTGAACGATTTGTTGTAATGATGCGATCGTGTTTGGCAGTTGTTCAAGCGATACCGGTCGGCTAAAGTAAAAACCTTGCAGTTGTTCGCACTGTTTTTCGATTAAAAATTGCGCTTGTTGTTCCGTTTCAACACCTTCAGCTGTTACGGTTAATCCTAATTTATGCGCTAAGGAGATAATCGCGCCCACAATTTCTTTGCTTTTCTCATTGTTTATCATGTTTTGAATAAATGAGCGGTCGATTTTTACTTCATCGATCGGGAAGCGATTTAAATATTCAAGCGATGAGTAGCTGACGCCAAAGTCATCTACCGCAATAGAAAAACCGAGTTTCTTTAAACGTTCTAACGTTGTCACGACGCGTTCAGGATTTTTAATAATTGTCGTTTCTGTAATCTCAAAAATAAAGCAAGAGGCATCGCAATGTTCTTGTTGCAAAATATGTTCAATATCTTCAACGAGCTGCTCGTCTAAAAATTGTTTTGCCGATAAGTTGATGGCGATTTTTATACACCAAGCGGCACTTTGACGTAGAAAAGAAAGATCGCGACACGCTTGGCGCAACACCCATTTCCCGATATCGTAAATGACGTTCGTTTCCTCTGCCATCGGAATAAACTCTGCAGGGCTCACTAAGCCAAACTGCGGATGTTTCCAACGAACGAGCGCTTCCAAGCTATATGATTGCTCGTGGACATTGACTTTTGGCTGATAAAGTAAAAAAAGCTCTTCGTTTTCTACAGCTAACGGAAGGGCATTTTCAAGCTGAATTTTTCGGGTAAAAACGTCTGACATATGCGGTTCGTATCGCTTAATGATATTCGTTCCTTCCATTTTCGCAAAATATAGTGCCTTCTCTGCGTTGTTCAATAACGTTTCCGCACATAATTGGGCGTCGTATGCGTAGCTTATCCCGATATGAATGCCGATTCGAATCGGTTGGTGATCGATCACATACGTTTCTTGAAGAGCTTCTTTGATTACGTCGGCAAGTTCAATGACTTCCTTTTGTGTTTCATATGAAAGGGCAACTGAAAATTGATCGCCGTTTATTCGCGTCCATATCGCCTTACAATGAATCGCTTCATGAAGACGTAGACCGATTTGTTTTAATAGCTCGTTTCCGTTTTCATAGCCGAGGAAACTGTTGATAAATTTAAATTGGTACACGTCAATTAAAAGAACGGCTACGCCCTCGTATGACAAAAGAAGCTCTGTCAATTTTTCGATAAATTGTTCTCTTTCTAAATATGTTTCTTCTTGTTGTTTGGGCGCAATCGGTTCGATTGGTTTAATGATCATTAACTCGACCCGTTCTTTTTCGTATGGAAATGGGAGTACACCAATTTGTACGGGGATCGTTTCTCCGTCTAGAGCTGTGATCGTTGTTTGTTTATTCGTATGAATGAATTGGTGAATGGGCTTGTTTTTCACATCGTCCAATGTTGATGCCTTGAGCGTATGGAGAGCAATCGGATTGGCGTACGTCAGGCGCTCGTTCGTACACATCATCATTGCCTTTGGGAAAGCTTCCACAATATGACGGTGCAATTTTTCGCTTCGGTTTAACTGCTTTTGCGTTTGGATGAGGTCCGTAATGTTTAAAAGGCTAGCAAAACCAGCGATAATGTTGCCGTTTTTGTCTAACAAAGGCGATGCATTCACGGAAACGTATATCGTTTCATGATGTTTCGTTTTCATCGTCAAGCGAATCGTATGTAGCGGCTTTCCTTCGCCTAATCGTTCTAACGTTTGTTCAATATTTTCTTTATGCACAGGAATGACATCGAAAAGCGTTTTGCCGACTACTTCTTCTTTTTGTACGCCAAATAAACGTTCCATTTCGCGATTCACACCGCATAAGTCAAATAAAATAAAAGCTTCTTGAGAGTACGTAAATAAAGATTCGATCAATTGATTCGCTTCTTCTACCTGCTCTTCTTTTTGTAGCATATCGGTAATTTCACGCGTGCATGCGACGATATAGGATACTTCATTGTTGTCGTTTAAAATAGGGATTAACGTAGATTCCGCAAAACGTATCCCTTCTACATTCATGCGATCACGAAATGTAATGACCGATTTGGTTTGCGTCGCCTTCGTGTATTGTTCATTTAGACGGTTTGCAACGCGATGATCATATATATCTTCGATGCATTTTCCGATATCTTTTTCCGTTAAGCTTGCTAAATGGAGAGCGGCAGGACTGACGCACTCATAGCGAAAGCGCGAACCTTCTTCGACTTTCATTAAAAATACGATATCAAATAATTGATCCATGATGTGGAACAAAAGTTGTTCATCTGTACAAAGGGCATGTGACGCGGGTGGGTGGTTCTCCACTTCGAGCCCCTCCTTTTGGATAGAAAAATAGAATATATGTCTATTATTGTCGAAAGATGTTGATTTTTCAATACTTATAAGTTTGCCCATTCACTTTGCATTTGCACGATCCATTCGATGCTTTTTTGATAAATGGCGAATGCTTCAGACGTAGGGATGTTTAGCGCCTTCGCCAATTGTTTCGTTTGCTCGTTATCGTTTGTCTCGAGTGAGAGAACGAGCTCAAATAAAGAGGAATATAGCGGATGACGCCCCTCTAATGCTTGTTGAATAATTTCATCGACATGTAGCTCTTCCAATACGTCATGCAAAGGCCGATCCAATAGTAGATGCAAAGAAGAACAGATGCCCATAAAGAACAGCATCTCTTTTTCATCGCTTACACCAACAAAATGGGCAAGCTGCTCAAGTGTTTTTGCCCTTAGTAGACTATTGACGATGACTTCATTTTTAAACGGCTCGTTCGGCTGTTGAAAGGCAAGAACGGTCAACCAGCTTTTTAAATGATTTGTTCCAAGCAAAATCGCCGCATGACGAATTGATTTAATTTTTGGTGAAGAAGATAGAAAAAAAGAATTTACAGTTTTTAATAAACGATAAGTTAATGAAGGATCGTGTTCAATCGCTTCAACAATCTCCTCGAAGTTTAATTCATTTTTATTTAATTGTTTTAACAAAGAGAAATGAGAAGCGTGCGACATTTTTGGAAGTGATTTTTCTTTTACGACGATTGGTTTACTGAAAAAATATCCTTGGAAATATACGAATCCGCTTCGTATGGCTTCAGCCAATTGTTCGCTCGTTTCAATTTTTTCGGCAAGTAAATGAATATGGTGAGAATGAATGACAGAATAATATGCCTTGTAATCATTGGAGCGAGAAAAATCGACTTTAACAATATCAATATAAGGGAATAAAGGAATGTATTCTTCTGAGAAAATAAAATCGTCTAACGCGATGGTGTATCCCTCTTTTTTTAGCTCCTTGCAAATTTGCAAGAGTTCATGCGAATAAGGGATTGTTTCGAGCACCTCGACAACAATTAAATTTTTCGGAAAATGGAACGGAATGCGTCTTTTTAACAATGTTTCTGTGAAGTTAATGAAACATCGTGCTCCATTTGTTAGCCTGTCAATTCCAATGTTCATAAAGCTATTGATGAGCACGTCCATTGTCGCTCTATTTCCGTCTAACGCGTTATAAAAGTTTTTTTCTCCGCTTCTGTAAAGTAATTCATAACCGATGACTTCATATTTTTTATTAAAAATCGGTTGTCTCCCTACAAAAATATCCATGACGATCCCCCGAATGATAAAGATGACTGAACTTTGCAATTAACTGCGAACGACGTTTGACGTCCAGTTTTTGAAACACATGGTTAATATGATTTTTAATCGTATGTTTGCTCAAAACGAGTTCGTTTGCAATTTCTTGATTGCTATATCCTTTTAGTAAAAGGAAAAATATTTGTCTCTCTCTTTCTGATAGTTGTTCAACTTCTTGGGCGAGTTGTTGCTCGCTATATTTTTTTTGAATGATAAGCGTAAGTATTTCAATTAAGCATTCGACGTACATATGATTGTCTGGATGGTATGGATGGGAAATAAGCAAACGAACAGAACTATGGTTTGTGCCTGTTTGAATAGGATAAACGATCCATGACGTTGAATCGTAACGTACTATAGTCGTTTCTGACATACTAAAAATATGCCGCTTAATCATAGATTCGTTTTTATAAAAAAAATATTTGACATCTTCTGATGAGCAGCTCGAGAAAATGAACGAGTCGTTTAAAACGAGCACAATCGGTCGGTTGATTTGTTGTTCAAAACAACAAATAGTCGTTTTAAATAAGTTTGTACAGTCCAATGAAGCGTCTCCTTTCTATATAGACAAGAAAAAAGCGATCTGAAGTGTTTAGCTTCTTATCGCTACATCAACATATTTTATATTTTTTGTTAATAATAGGTTCACTACATTCACAATTTTGGCATCCCACTTTGTCCCGCTTTCTTTTAATAAAGTTTCAATTGCTTCCATTTTACTTTTACTTTTTCGGTACGGCCTAGATGAGGTCATCGCATCAAATGCATCTACGGCTGAGATGATTTTTGCTAGCAAAGGGATCTCATCTTGTTTCAAACGGTTAGGATATCCTGTTCCGTCTACATGTTCTTTATGAAATCGAATGGCGTCTAACATCTCTTCATTTTCCGCTCTTAATGTCGCTTTGGCTATAAAGTAGCTAATGTTCGGATATTGTTGAATAAATGAAAATTCATCTTTAGATAAAGGTTCTTTTTTTAATAAAATATAGCTAGGTATACCTATTTTTCCAATGTCGTGAAGAAGGGCAGCTTGATACAAGCTATGTAGCTGATGATCGTTAAGACCGAGATATTCACCAATTCTCAAACAATAATTTGCAACGCGGTGAGAATGTTCAGCGATGTACCGATATTCATCATTTTCCCGTCCAATTGTATGCAACAGCAAAAAAATTTGTTTTGTCCGATCGTTATATGCATTGAACGTGTGAACGAGAGAGGAAAATTCGTCAATATAAACGTTCGGAATATAGTCGTCCGCGATGTTTTGTTGCAAGGAATCGATCGTGTGCGTTATATGCTTTGTCGTCGTATAACTAATAAATAAGTAAAACATTATCAAAGCGACTAAAAAAAGAATGGAGGAGTACAAAAAAGCATCGCTCGCTTTGCTATTCGTTTGCATGAACGAGTGATATACGCTCAATATGTACATAAAGGAGATCGAAACGATGCCCACGCCATAATGAATTAACTTTTTAACATGTGATAAATACAAAAAATCGGTTGCAAGCAAGGCGCTTCGATGTCCGTGTGATGAAAAGTCATATACGTCATGCTGAATGACTCTAGATAAGTTTTTGACTGTTATATGAAAAAGAATCATATGCCATATTCCGTACAAACAGCTTGCTGTAAGCAAGTGAGCGATTGGAATGCGCATCCAAAACAATACAACGAAAAACGACAGCAAACAATATGCAATGATATGCATGACTTTTAGAGGGAGTTGTTTTAACGCACACATATATTTATACACGTCATGCTCATTTTTTTTCTTTTTATAGGACACGATTTTCCTAGTGTATTTTAAAAATACAGAAAGGAATAAAAGGACAATGATCAGCCATGAGATAACAATGTAAAAAGTTTTAGAACCATTTGTGTATATGAAAAAGCACATGATCGACGTATAACAACATATGACCCATGCGCTGATGGTACGTTTTGCACGAGCATAAACGTCCATGAATCCACCGCCTTGTTGTGATTACATAAAACGAAGAAAGGTTTGTTCGATTACCATTATAGTTTCTTTTTAGGAACTTTTCAATAAAAAATCCCAAAAAAAGAAACAAAACATGAAGGGAATGGTGAATGTGAATGATATAAAAGCGATCATTAGCGAGAGAATTAAACAACGTTTAAAACAACTCAATTTAAAGCAAAAAGATTTAGTAGAACAAACAGGTCAGTCTAAAAGCACGATTAATAAAATTGTGAATGGAACGGTAACCCCGCGTGTAGATTTGCTTATTCCAATTAGTAGGTGTTAGATGTGTCTATCGATTGGCTCGTTGCAAATGAAAAGGAAGTGAAACATGGAGGGGAAATGGAAGAAGAAATTATAAATATGTTGCGACAAGTGGATGAAAAGAAAAAAGTACA
>Ga0209721_1002306_pt1 | contig 12263 bp, 8 predicted proteins | sample TshhotsprinmetaG_FD_184139 | JGI IMG/M metagenome (GOLD analysis project Ga0209721, IMG submission 184139) | Hot spring microbial communities from South Africa to study Microbial Dark Matter (Phase II) - Tshipise hot spring metaG (SPAdes)... | ecosystem: Environmental > Aquatic > Thermal springs... | reverse complement strand
CCACCCGCAACGATGGTGGTGGGCGCGGCGGGGCCTCGGCTCCAGCAGCCCTCGAGGACGTCCTAAACTACGCCCTCCAGCAGACCGATGCCCTTTCCAGCAAGCTGAGTGAGGTCTCGCCCGCTCTAAAGGAGACCCTGCAGCGTGAGGCGGCCATGCCCTACGGCTACCCCATTCGCGGACAGACCCGCATCACATCGTACTTCGGATATCGGCGCAACCCCTTTGGCTGGGGCTTCGAGTTCCACAACGGCGTGGACTTTTCAGCTACCTATGGTACAGCTGTACGGGTCACCGGGGCCGGCGAAGTGGTGGAGGCCGGCTGGAAAGGGCCTTTCGGCCTGGCTGTGGTGGTTGACCACGGTTATGGTTACCGCACGCTGTACGGTCACCTGTCCTCGGTTGCCGTGCGGGTAGGTCAGAACCTCGAGCGCGGCGATCTGATTGGACGGGTGGGGTCAACCGGCCGCTCTACCGGCCCGCACCTGCACTACACGGTCTTCCGCCGAGGGGCAGAAGTGAACCCTGCGAGGTATCTGGATTGAACCATAAAAACAAGGACCCCGTTTTACCTCGAGGGTATGATTTAGGGGTCGATGGTTGCAGGCTTTACCAGAATAGGAAGCGGCCAACAGAAAACAGGAGTGTAGACTATGGCGGTGCTTGGCGGAGGACGTAAACCCAATCCGGCGGCCCTCACCTACGTGAGCGAGGGTAGCGAGATCGAAGGCAACCTGAAGGCCAGCGGAAGCGCCCGCATAGATGGGAAGGTCAAGGGTTCGGTGGTGGTGGAGGGGGATCTCGAGGTGGGCGGCAACGCCCACATTGAAGGAGAGCAGGTCAGGGCCCAAAACATCATCGTGCACGGACAGATCAACGCCCAGGTGATCGCCAGCGGCAAGCTTCATATCACCAAGAGCGCGCGCCTGGAAGGCGATGTGCGGGCCATGTCGCTGGACGTGGAAGCGGGGGCGGTTTTTGTGGGCCGCAGCCAGACCGGTGAGCCCAGAGCCTTGCCGCAAAACACCAAGTCCGGCAGCTAAAAGCTTCCCCGTACGAATCCGGGGTTGCTCGAGAGCTGGGTCAAAAAGCCCTTCGGATAGCTTCCCTGGCGGCAACCCCGTTGAATCTCTCCAGTTTCTGCGACTGGGCTCCAGGAAACGCGGGCTTGCCCCTGGCAGCAAGGCTGGGCTTTGTCTGCAACCGTTCCTAACGGTTTTCAGAAAAGATTGCCGAGTGCGCCCGCGATAGAATGGTGCGTACCCGGTTGAGCAGAATCTGCATTTGAGACTTGCAGTGGCGCATCTTATGACCCAGCTCTGGATCGCAACGTAGATTTCTGAGGTGGAGATACTTGGGTCTTGGCGCTGCTAAACACAGCCTCTCCTCGAGGACTGTGCTAATATCCCCCGGTGGATTCTCGGGTTTTTGTAGCAATTGGCCTGACCATCCTGCCTTGGGCCTCGGCCTTTGCAGGGATTCGCGCAGGGCTCCAGGACTACACACCAGCTCACCTGACCCTGCTGCGCTTTTTGGTGGCCTCGGGGGTGATGCTGATGTACGCCCTGCTGGTGCGGATGCCCCTGCCCGAGCGCCGGGACTGGCCCAGCCTTTTCGGCCTGGGCTTTCTGGGCATTACCGTCTATCACACCGCCCTCAACTTCGGACAGGTAACGGTGAAGGCCGGGCCAGCAGCGCTCCTTATAGCGGTAGGGCCGGTGTTTGTGGCCCTGATGTCGTACTTTTTTCTGCGCGAGCAGCTCTCGGGCTGGGGCTGGCTGGGTATCGGGGTGGCCTTTTCGGGTGTGGCGCTCATTGCCCTGGGTAACCACCCCGATGGCTTCGAGCTCGAGCCCGGCGCCTTGCTGATTTTGCTGGCCGCTTTTGTGACCTCGGTGTACTTCGTTTTTCAGCGCAGGCTGGCCCGCAAATACAGCCCGCTTCACTTCACTCGCAACCCATGCTTCCAACCACCGCTCGGTGAACCCGTCCATCTGAACGCTTCTAGTACGCATGAAACGACCGAGATTTTGGATCGCTACGGGAAAGAATCCTGCTGTGGTAGCGCACGGACCACAGCAGGGATCGTTTCGTGCTTTTTACCCGTCAACGCACACAAGCGGTCAGACACCGGGCTAGATGCGTCTGGGTGCTACTCCCGCTCCACCGCCCCGATGTCGCAGCCTTTTCCCTGGGGCCGGTTTACGTTGCGGGCATCTTTATCCACCTTTAGGACATTGTCTGGATCGGTACAATGCTCTGCGGGTACCCGATCCAGCGCCGGACTACCCGGACCAGGGAGGTGGGTCGCCACCGATCCACCGTTGTCGGCCAGGGGTGCCAGGCCGGCGTCCTGACCCAGAAGATCGGTGGTCTGAGGAGTAAAAATGCACCCGGCGCTGCTTTTGATCAGGTTGTATCCCCGGCTGTTCGGCCTGCCTACACACTCCGGGCCGACAGAGGCGGTGTTGCCGGAGAGGATTACTCCCCTAAACTCGGCTGTATCACCAGCAATGCCGACCCCACCCCCATACGCCGCGCTGTTACCGGTGAGGGTGCTGAAGACAAGGCGTAAGACGCCGGAGCTCCAAATCCCTCCCCCTCCATCGGCCTTGTTGCCGCTCAGGGTTGCATTGACCAGGATGAGGGTACCAATGTTATCGATACCGCCGCCGCGCTTTTGAGCGCGGTTATTGCTCAAGGTTGTGCTGGATAGAACAGCGACGTTCGCGTTAGCAATGCCACCACCAAAATCAGCGCTATTGTTCGTTAAGGTAACTCTGAACAAAGTGAGCGGACCACTGCTAAAGATACCCCCTCCCGGTCCTCTAGCGCTGTTACCGCTTAAGGTTGCGCCTCTGAGGGTAAGCGTGCCCGGTTGTTGGTTGTGGATACCACCACCCCTGCCTTGTTCGGCGCGGTTGTTGCTCAAAACCGCGTCGGACAGGGTGAGGGTGCCGTAGTTGAAGATACCGCCCCCCTCGTCGCCTGCGTGGTTACCGTCCAAAACGGTCTTGAATAGCGAAAGAGTGCCGCCGTTGAAGATACCGCCGCCGTAAATGCCTGTGCGGTTGCCGTGAAGAGTCGCGTCGGACAGGGTGAGGGTGCCGTAATTCATGATGCCGCCCCCGCTGTCGTCTGTGTAGTTAGCGTTTAAAACGGTCTTGGATAGCAAAAGGGTGCCGCCGTTGGAGATACCGCCGCCGTAACGGCCTGCGTGGTTGCCGTGAAGAGCCGCGTCGGACAGGGTGAGGGTGCCGTAGTTGATGATGCCGCCACCTATACCACCTGCACGGTTGCCGTGAAGAGCCGCGTTAATCAGGGCAAGAGTGCCGGTGTTGCAGATGCCGCCGCAATATTCTGCAGCGTTGTTCTTGCTCAAGGTTACATTGATCAAGACGGCAGTGTTGCCGTTGAAGATGCCACCACCAGTTCTGGCCTCGTTCCCGCTTAACGTCACGTTGGTGAGCGTGAGGACGCCGAGGCGGTTGAGGATGCCGCCGCCAAGATTGTCGGTACTTCCACCCCGCACGCTCAGATTCTCCAGGACAACATTCCTGTCTCCATGCACCTCTAGTACCCGATCGATCCCGTTTCCGTCCAGAATGGTAGTTTCCTGGCCTGCCCCGCGCAGGGTGATCTGGGCTCTGAGATCCAGGTCACCCCCCTCATCGCCGCTGCCCGTCCGGGTCAGGGTGTACACCCCGGCGGGTAGCTCGACAACCACCGGGATGTCTAGGGCGCCCGCCTCCATAACCGCTGCCCGCAGGGTGCAGCGTCCGGCCTCATCCCGGCAGATCCCGTCCCCGGGGCTGCTGTCTACGGTGTCCCGGGTAGAGTCCACCGTAATCAGCCGGAGGCTGCCCGCCGTCTGTCCGAATGAACCGGAACCGACCATCATAACCATCAAAACCAAGGCAGTAAGGACTGGGTTCATCGCTACCTCTATTGTTTGTTCTGTGCTCTATTGTGCTTATACAGCGTTACCTTATCGCGTAGCTGTAGCTATTATAGGAGGATTTGTTCGACCTCTTATGCGAACAGCAGCCGCAGCGGTGCAAGGAGCGGGGTTGCTGGGCAAGTCCGCGCCTACAGCTCCCGGTGGGCTATCTTGTTCATGTCCATGTCTTACAGCTAACATCCATGACCAAGTAGTCCCTTTGTTGTTATGTACGCTTAGCGCTCACCGCCTACACCATCTGGGTAGGCACACTGCCGCTGTTGCTGTTCTGGCCGGGGCTGCTCCAGGAGATGCGGGCCGCCTCGGCCCAGGCCACCTGGAGTGTGGTGTATCTGGGGGTTTTGCCGGGTGGGCTTTCATACCTGACCTGGAACTACGCCCTGAGCCGCGCGCCTGCCTCCAAGGTGACCAGCTTTCTCTAAGTTTCCCCGGTGATGGCCACTCTGATCGCCTATGTTTGGCTGGGCGAGGTGCCCGGTGCGCTGGCCTTGGTTGGGGGCGGTTTGGCCTTGGCGGGAGTCCTCATCGTGAACACCCTGGGAAAAATCGAGGTAAAGACCGGCTCTACAGGTCTACCATTGATCAACCGTTACCCGCAAGCCGAAAAAAACGATAGACAACCGCCCCTAGACCGTAGACAATAAGCACCGATGGCCGAGATGCTACCCATTCGCCTGTATGGCGACCCTGTTCTGAAGAAAAAAGCCCTGCCGGTACAGGACTTTAGCGGTATACCCCAGCTTGCCGAAAACATGCTCGAGACCATGTTTGAAGCCCGGGGGGTAGGGCTGGCGGCGCCCCAGGTGGGGCTAAGCCAGCGGCTGTTTGTGGCGGCCGAGTACCTCGACGATGAGGAAGAGGAAGGCCCCGAAGCCGAGCTCAAGAGCCGGGTTAAGCAGCTTTACGTGATGGTCAATCCGGTTATCACCTATCGCTCAGGTCAGCAGTCCATCCTCGAGGGCTGCCTCTCGCTGCCGGGCCTGTACGCCGAGGGAGCACAACGCGATTTACAGGTGCGGGTCGAGTACCAGGACGAAAAAGGACAGAAAAAGATCCTCGAGGCCGAGGGCTACCTGGCGGTGGTGATACAGCACGAGATCGACCACCTCGACGGCATCCTTTTCTTCCAGCGCATGCCCCTAGCCGAGCGCCAGCGTTTCCTCGAGGAGCACCGCGAAGATTTGGCCGAGTTCCAGCGCCAGGCCCGGGCCTTCCTGCGTGAGGAAGCTGGGCGCCAGACAGCAAAGCAAAAGTAGAGTTGGGAAGGATGGGGGCCATAAGTTCACTCCCAAAACGCAGACTGGCTTTTTTCGGCTCCCCTGCCTGGGCGCTACCGGTTTTACAGGCTTTGCAGCGCCAGCACCAGGTGGTACTGGTGGTAACCCAGCCGGACAAGCCGGCTGGCCGGGGTTTGCAACTCACGCCCTGCCCGGTGGCGCAGTGGGCCGAGGCCCAGGGCTTGCGGGTAGAAAAGCCGGCCAAGCTACGCAAGAACCCTCAGTTCTTGGGGTTATTTGGCTCGATGGGGATTGAAGTGGCCGTCACGGCGGCCTACGGGAAAATCCTGCCCGCTGAGCTGCTGGAAGTTCCCAGGTTCGGCTTCCTCAACCTGCACCCCTCCGACCTGCCCAAGTACCGTGGCCCGGCGCCGGTGCAGTGGACGCTCATTAACGGGGAGTCGGAAACGGCAGTCTGCATCATGCAGACCGATGCCGGTATGGATACCGGCCCGGTGGTGGCCCGCTGGCGCACCCCTGTGGAGCCCGACGAGACGGCCCTGGAGCTGGCCGAGCGCCTGCGCGACAAAGGCATCGAGCTGTTGTTGGAAACCCTAAGCTGCCTGGAAGATCTGCGGCCCGAGCCTCAGGCGGGCCAAGCAACCCATGCGCCCATGCTGGAAAAGGCGCATGGAAGGATCCACTGGGATCACCCCGCCCGCCAGATCTACAACCGGTACCGGGGTGTGCAGCCCTGGCCGGGTAGCTGGTTTGAACATCGGGGGCGCCGGGTCAAGGTGATCCGGATGTCGAACCCGGCAGATGCTCCGGCGTTGCCCCCCGGAACGGTGGTGCGGATCGACGGGGGCCTCGAGGTGGCCACCGCTGAAGGGGGGTTGTGTCTGCTCGAGGTGCAGCCAGAAGGGAAAAAACCCATGCCCGCAACAGACTGGGCTCGAGGGGCCCGTCTGCGCCCCGGCGACCGCCTGGGTTGACCCCAGATTCGGATTTCCCCTTGTATTCCATACCAGGTCGCATGGCCTATGAGTAGCATAGAAAAGGTGAGGCTGGCCGAGCGATACCGACTGCTGGCTCCTCTGGGGGAGGGGGGCATGGCCGAGGTCTGGCGGGCAGTGGACGAGCGAATGGACCGTCCGGTAGCGGTCAAGATTCTCCACAGCTATATCCATCCCAGCGAGCGCAACCGCTTTTTTCAGGAGGTCAAGGCGCTTTCCAAGCTTTCACACCCAGGGGTGGTGCAGGTGTATGACCTGGGCGAGGAGGCTGGGCGCACCTACTTTGTGATGGAGCTTGTAGAGGGGGGCAGCTACGATCGCATAGGGCCTTTCGAGGATGGCATGGAGGGACTGCGCCTGCTTGCAGCCTCGGCCAGGGTGCTCGAGGCCCTGCAGCACCTCCACCAGCGGGGGGTCATCCACCGCGACCTCACCCCGCGCAACATCCTGGTCACCCCCGAGGGCCAGCCCAAGGTGATGGACTTTGGTCTGGCCTACCTGATGCAGGAGAGTCGGCACTTTACCCGCACCGGCATCACCGTGGGCACGCCGGAGTATATGGCCCCCGAGCAGGCCAAGGGCCAGAGCCTGACCCCCCAGGCCGACCTTTATAGTTTTGGGGCAGTTCTATTCCGCACCTTCACCGGCCAGCCGCTTTTCGAGGGTGAGAACGACCAGTCGGTCTTGTATCAGCACGTTTACGAGGCTCCCAGGCCGCCTCACAGCGTCAATCCGGCCATTCCTGGCGATGTGTCTGGGCTGATTCTGTCGCTGTTGCTGAAGACACCCGGTGAACGACCAGCCAATGCCACCACAGCCCATGCGGTGCTGGAAGAAACCCTGCGCAACTACCGGGAGAGCCTCTCGGCAACCCCGCGGGCCGGGGCCAGTCGCAGCGGACACTACCCCAGCGGTCCGGCCCGGCCCGAACAGCTTGAGCTGCGCGGTACCTACGACCTCTCGGGCGAGGTGGCCTGGCCGGGGGAGCTGGTAGCCCGTGAGGGTAGCCTGTGGGTGGGGGCCGGACAGGGCATCGCCCGCCTCGACCTCACCGATGGCTCGGTCTACCGTCAGCGCCTGGGAGACGAGGTCTCTGCCCCACCGGTGGTGACCGATGAGCGGGTCTACGTGGCGGCCTGGGACGGCCGCCTGACCGGGATGTCCCTCTCCGGGCGGCCCATCCTTAGCTTTCCTACCCGCGCCGAGATTACCGCGGCTCCTCTGGTGGGCCAGCTCATCTACCTGGCCGGGCGCGACGGCTTTCTTTATGCCCTTGATGGCAGCGGCACGCTGCAATGGGGTTTCCAGGCCGGGTGCGAGCTTTCGGCCTCGCCCACCCTCTATCGGGGGCTTTTGTTTGTAGCCGGCGAGAACGGCTGGCTGTACGCCTTGGACCCCCAGAGCGGGCACCTGCGCTACAAGGTGGAGGCCGGGGCTGTGCACACCGCTATCCCGGCCCGCGGCGGCCTGCTGTTCATTCCCACCTGGGCCGGCGAGATTCACGCCTTTGACCCGCTCGCCCGCGAGGTGCGGTGGAGCTACGACCTCGAGGGCGAACTCTGGGGCGCTCCCGCCCTGGACGACCATCACGTCTACGCCGCCAGTTGGGCCGGTCGGCTCTACGCCCTCGACCAGAAGACCGGCAACGAGGTGTGGAGCCTCGAGGTCGGTAAGGTCACGGCGGCCCTTTCGGTGGCCCACGGGGTGGTGTACCTGGGCACCGAGGAGGGGCGGGTGCTGGGGGTGGAGGCCCAGAGCGGGCGGCTGCTCTTCGAGGCCACCGGCCTGGGCCCCATCCAGGTACCACCCCTGCCCTATCGGGGGGCGCTGTATGTGGCCACGCTGGCGGGAAAGCTGTACCGGTTTGCTTGATAACAGGAAGCCAGGGTGGGTCGGTTGTGAACCCGAAGGGCCGCCAGCCCCTGGGTAAACTGTTTGGGCTGTGTCTTTGCGCCTTACCGACGAACAACAGGCCATCGTGGCCCACGACCAGGGGCCGGCTTTGGTGTTTGCGGTGGCGGGGGCGGGCAAGACCACCGCGCTGGTACACCGCCTCGAGCGCCTGGTGCGTGAACGGGTTTTCGAAGCGCGCAAAATTTTGGCCACTTCCTTCAGCCGCATGGCCGTAGAAGACCTCAAACGCTCGCTCTCGCGCTGGCCCCACACCCAGGGGGTGCAGGTCTCCACGCTACACGCGCTCGGCTACCGCATCGTGCGTAAGGCGGCTTCGGAGGGGCGTTTGAAGCTGGTCGAGGCCAGGGAGGAGGGCGCCGAGCAGGCCCTGTTGCAGCGCACCCTGCGGCGGGCCAGGGAGTTGAGGTGCCCCTGGGCAGCCGAACTGGACAACCTGGAAGCCGACGATTTTTTGAGCTACGTGGGGGCCTGCAAGGGCAACCTGCAGTACGCCGATCTGGAAAGGGCCGGACTGCCGCCCAAGGCCCTGGAAGTGGCTTCGCAGGCCAGAGCACCCCAGGAACTCGAGTGGTACCTCGAGCTCTACCGGCTCTTGGAACAGGTGCGCCAGGAGGAAGGCCTGCTGACCTTCGACGATATGCTGATGAGCGGTTGGGAGCTGCTGGTGCGCTACCCCGACATCCTGCAAACCGTGCAAAAGGCCTTTCAGGCCGTGCTGGTCGACGAGTTCCAGGACGTGAACCTGGTCCAGTCGGAGCTGCTCGAGCTGATCACCCGCCCACACCGCAACTACATGGCCGTAGGCGACGACGACCAGACCATCTACGAGTGGCGGGGGGCCAGCCCGCGCTTCATCCTGGGGTTTGCCCAGCGCTACAAAGCCAAAAAATACCTGATTCGCGATACCTTCCGTTGCCCGGCCCCGCAGGTGGCGCTGGCCGGCCGGGTGATTGCCCAGAACCAGAACCGCGAGCCCAAGCGCCTCAGTCTGACCAAAGGCTTCGGGGGCCGGGTGCATCTTCGCCAGGAACCCCACACACCCGCCCAGGCCCAGAGCCTGGTGAGCGATATTGCGGGGCTGCTGGCCGAAGGGCGCAAGCCTGCCGAGATGGTGGTGCTGGTGCGGCTCTATGCCCAGACCCCCTACATCGAGCAGAACCTGATTGAGCGGCAGATTCCCTACCGTGTGGTGGGCAGCGACCCCTTCTACCAGCGCCCCGAGATCAGGGTGCTGCTGGCCTACCTGCGGCTGGTCCTGAAAGACCTTGCTGGGGAGGAGGGCAAGCGCGGGTGGCTGCAGGTGTACAACACCCCCAAGCGCTACCTGACCCGTACTCTGGCCGACGCGGTCTGGCGGCAGGTGGAACGGGGGGCCTCGCTGGTGGAGGCGCTTACGGCAGCGATGGCTGGGGCCGAGGAGCGGGTGGCCCGGCGTTTGCGTGAGCTGGCCGATTTGTTCGAGTGGCTGGGCAGGGCGGTGCAGCAGGGCCCGGCCCACACGGTGCTGGAGGCGCTGGAGGCGCGCCTAGACTACCGCCGCCACCTGCTCGCCTCCTCGGGTTTCTACGAGGTGGGGGCAGGCAGGGCCGAGGGGGTGCAGGCTTTTCTCGAGTACACCCGCGACAAGGGCAGCGTGCCGGAGCTGCTACAGCACCTCGAGCGCCTGGCCCAGGAGCACCTACAGGGGGAGGGCCCGGAGCGGGTCAGCCTGATGACCATCTTCCGGGCCAAAGGGCTGGAGTGGCCGCTGGTCTTCATCCCCGACTGCAACGAGGGTACCCTGCCCTACAGCGGCTCGGAAAACCTCGAGGAGGAGCGCCGCCTGCTATATGTGGCCCTGACCCGCAGCTCGCAGCATACCTATTTGTACGCCCTGTCGAGCCTGCCGCTTTCGCCCTTCCTGCGCGAGGCTGAGCACCTGCAAGTGCTGGGGGCCGTGGAGCGGGTGGGGGAGGCCCTGGCCCAGAGGGCTGATCAACTCTCAACTGCCCAGACCCTGGCGCTGGCCCAGGAGGCGCATAAGCTGGGCCTGGAACGCTATTTGTACCAGTGGTGGGCCTCGAGTCAGGCCCAGGATGTGGCGGCCAAGGTCCTGCGTCTTTTGGCCTATGCCGAGCGGGAAAACTGGTCGGCGGCTTTGGGCCTGACCCCCGAGGCCAGGGGCCTCTGGGAGGGGTTCGGCGTCACGCCGGGGGAGGGGCCTGCGGGGGAGTTTGCCGACCTCGAGCGCTTCCTCTTTAGGCCGTCTTCTCCTGGTCAACCCCTGCTCAGGGCCGGACAGAAAGTGCGCCATACCCAGTTTGGCACGGGGTTGGTGGTCAGCCTGGACGAAGGGGTGGCCACCATCGCCTTTGGCGATGGGGTTCGCAAACTGGCCCTGCGCTACGCCCGGCTGGAAGTGGTGGGATGATGCTTGGGTGGGCTTCAGTTTGAGTTCAGCCTGTGGGGCTATCTTACAAATGAACGTGGAAAACCCTTATTCATTTCCTCTAGGTGCAACCGATCGGTTTTCTTTCCAGGCAATTCCAGCCATGATAGTAAAAATGAAACCGCTTCTACGCAACCTCTTCCTTTTCTTGTGTGCGGGCTGGGTATGGGCGCACGGCGGACACTATTTGCCCGCTTCGGGGCCCGGTGCCGCCGATTTCAAACCGGCCAAAACCCTTCCAACCGTTGAGCTGCGCACGCATCAGAACAGGGCGGTGCTGTTTCCACCCAAGGGTCCAGCAGTGGTGCTCTTTGGCTATACTCAATGCCCGGATGCCTGCCCTCTGACGCTAGGCCGTCTGCTGCCCGCCTACGAAGCCCTGGGCTCACCCGCAAACCTGCAGCTGATGCTGCTCAGTGTGGACGAACGCGATACCCCCCAGGCGCTGCAAAAATACCTGCAGGGTTTTTCCCCTGTCCAGGGGCTCACTGGCAGGCCCGAAGCCATTCGTCAAATTGCCGATGTTGCCAAGGTCGAGTACAACCTGGCTCCAGGGGGACGGTTGGTCTTCCACACCGACGCAATGGCCCTCCTGGATTCCCAGGGCCGTTTGGTGCGGATGCTGTACGGGGTCAGCCGCCTTTCTACTGCTAAACTGAAGGAAGAAGTAGCCAACTTGCTGAGGTAAGAATGCCGAGATTTTCCGTTCTGCTGCTGGGTTTTTTAGCGCTGGGTTCGATTGCGGCCGGGCCCGCACAGCCCCCCACCTACCACGGGGAAGTGGCCGACATCCTGCAAGCCAACTGTGTTGGTTGCCATACCGAAGGGGGTATTGCCCCCTTTCCTCTGGATGATGCCCGCTGGGCCAAGAATATGGCGGCTGCCATCGCCGATTCGGTAAGGCAGGGTCGGATGCCGCCCTGGCCCCCTGGAGAGGGTACCCCACCGCTCAAAGACGAGCGCAAGCTCTCCGAGAGCGCCAAGGCTGCCCTGGTGGCCTGGGCCGAGGCGGGTGCGCCGCTGGGAAATCCCAGGCCGGTGGCGGCCAAAGCCGCAGCCCCTGCGCCTCAGCCCGATCTGGTAGCAGGGCTCAACCCTCCCTACACACCCGACGATGCTTTGCTCGACGATTACCGCTGCTTCCTGATGCCGGCCACCTTCGACAGCGACACCTATGTGACAGGCTACAAAATCATCCCTGGCGACAAGCGCAGCGTACACCACGTGATCTTGTTCCTGATCGGCCCCGACATGGTGGGGGCTGCCGAGGCCAAGGATCGGGCCGAGGCGGGCCCTGGTTGGAAATGCTTTGGTGGGCCGGGCTTGAGCAGCGACCCCCGTAACATAGGGGGCATTCTGGGGTTCTGGGTACCGGGCGGCGGTGCGACCATGCTGCCGGAGGGTACCGGGCGGCTTGTGCGGGCGGGCAGCCGGGTGGTTATGCAGGTGCACTACAACACCTCTTCGGGGGCCAACCCCGATGCTACCCAGATGGCTTTGTATCTGGCCCCCAAAGGTACCCAGCTCAAGCGGTTGGTGGGCATGACCCTGGCGGCTCCCGTCGAGATTCTGTGCCCGCCGGGTATGACCGGCGAGCAGTGCACCCGCCAGTACGCTCGGGCCAGGACCGAACTGGGCTTTATTGCCGACTGGATTCATCTGCTGTGCAACACCTCCATCGAGGGCTATGCTCTGCGTAATGTTGGGGATGGTAGCCGACAGGCCAC
>Ga0209721_1002304_pt1 | contig 12268 bp, 9 predicted proteins | sample TshhotsprinmetaG_FD_184139 | JGI IMG/M metagenome (GOLD analysis project Ga0209721, IMG submission 184139) | Hot spring microbial communities from South Africa to study Microbial Dark Matter (Phase II) - Tshipise hot spring metaG (SPAdes)... | ecosystem: Environmental > Aquatic > Thermal springs... | reverse complement strand
CTTTCTCTTCAATTGTCCATTTCCTCTGTTTCATCTTTCATACCTCCATGTAAAAGTTTTCCTCGCTCATGCAAGGAGTTTAACCTCTACACCTTTGGCATGTCCAGTCCCTGAGGGTCTCAGTATATTATTAATTCTTCTCTATTCTAATACAAACTTTATCTATACCACTACAGGTAAAAGATAAGCCTCTCTCTACAATTGAATCTCAATCATCATCTGAAATTGTTAGATTTTAAAATTTTCATAAATAGAACTATCCTTTTGGTCTTTGAGATGATACTCAGCATCAGAAGAAATCTATAATTTCATTTTTTTTTGCAGAATTTTTATATAGTCGAAGCTTTTAAAAACAAGATTCTTATTGCTAATTTTAGAGCTTTTAATTTTATATAGAAAAATTTTTAAAAATCGATTATAATTTATTGATTTAGGGTTTAACCAGCCACCATGGAAAAAGAACTTCTCAATTATGAAGAAATAGAGAGAATCCTGACAAGGATTACTTACGAGATATTGGAGAAAAACAAAGGGACTGAAGATATTTGTCTTATAGGAATAGTAACAGGAGGCGTGTATCTTGCTGAAAGAATTAGGAAAAAAATAAAGGAAAATGAAGGACTAAATGTACCAATGGGCATTCTTGACATATCCTTTTACAGAGATGACATAAACATAAAAGGCAAAAAAAAGGAAATAAAACCAACAAACATTCCTTTTCAAATCGATGGTAAAAAGGTTGTTCTAGTAGATGATGTATTGTATACAGGCAGATCAACACGTGCAGCTATGGATGCATTAATGGATTTTGGAAGACCAGCAGAAATTCAACTAGCTGTTCTTATAGACAGAGGTCATAGAGAACTACCAATTATGGCGAACTATACAGGAAAATACATACCCACAGCAAGAAATGAGAAAATAAAGGTTTATCTTAAAGAAATATCAGGAAAAGACTCAGTTGTGTTAATTACCCAATGAAAGATCTTGTTGGAATAAAAGAAATCTCAAGGCAAGAGATTGAGGAAATCCTCAATACAGCCCGAGCTTTTAAAGAAGTTCTTACACGAGATATCAAAAAAGTTCCAACACTTAGGGGTAAAACAGCTATAAATCTCTTTTTTGAGCCATCCACCCGTACTCGCACATCCTTTGAACTGGCGGAGAAAAGATTAAGCCTTGATGTGTTAAATTTCTCGGTTAGCACAAGCAGTGTTGTGAAGGGAGAAACCCTTTACGACACTTTAAAAACTATTGAATCCTACAATGTGGACTATATTGTAATAAGACACTCGGCTTCAGGAGCAGCAAAATTTGTAGCAGACAACACACCTGCCTGTGTAATAAATGCAGGAGACGGAACAAACGAGCATCCAACTCAAGCACTTTTAGATGCATTCAGTATTGTTGAGGTTAAAGGAAAGCTTGATGGTCTTAAGATTGCTATTGTAGGAGATATTATTCATAGCAGAGTAGCCCGTTCCAATCTTTATCTACTAAGTAAATTTGATACAGAGATAACATTCGTTGGACCCCCTACCCTTTTGCCTTCAGATGTTCCAAGTAATGTGTCAATTTCATACGATCTCAAAAAAGGTATAAAGGATGCTGATGTGGTTATGCTCCTTCGAATTCAACTGGAAAGACAAAAAGGCGCATTTATTCCATCTCTTAAGGAGTATTTTCATGTATGGGGATTAAAAGGAGATGCCTTTTCTTATCTAAAAAAGGATGCTATTGTTATGCACCCAGGTCCAATGAATAGAGGAGTGGAGATTTCATCGGAAATTGCCGATAGCCCTCGTTCTATCATATTAAGACAGGTAACAAATGGTATTGCAACAAGGATGGCTGTTATTTATTTACTTACTCGTCGGGAGGTTTAGTTGAAGATTATCATACATAACGCGTGGGTAGTTGATCCTTTCACAGACAAAGAGGGAGTTGCCTCAATCACTGTAGAAGAAGGTATAATTACAAAAATTCAATGGGGTAAGAAAGAGAAGGGCGAAAAAAAACACAAAAAAAACTCTTCTAATATACTCGAAATTAATGCACATGGACTTTATATATTCCCCGGTCTAATCGATATGCATGCCCATCTACGTGAACCAGGCTTTGAACATAAAGAAACAATCCGCACAGGCACAAAAGCAGCCATAAGTGGTGGTTTTACAACCATATGTTGTATGGCAAATACTAATCCTGTTAATGATAATCCAGAGGTAACTTATTACATACTTGCCAAGGCAAGAGAGGAAGGATGCTGTGATGTCTATCCCATAGGAGCAATTACCAAAGGATTAAAAGGCGAAGAGCTCTCAGAAATGGCCATGCTTCGTGAGGCTGGTTGTGTAGCCTTTTCAGACGACGGAATGCCTGTTACTAATTCACTTATAATGAAACGAGCCCTTGAGTATTCAAAAGCCATAGGCTCACCTATTATTTCTCACTGTGAAGATCTCGCTTTAAGTGAAGGTGGAGTTATGAATGAAGGGAAAATGTCCTTTCTTCTCGGACTAAAAGGAATTCCGAGAGAAGCTGAAGAAGTAATGGTTGCAAGAGACATTCTTTTAAGTAAATATACAAAAGCACCTATTCACATTGCCCATGTTTCTACAAAGGGTGCGATAGAACTAATAAAAAGAGCAAAAGAAGAAAATCTTCCTGTTACTGCTGAAACATGTCCTCACTATTTCACCCTTACAGAAAAAGCTGTTGATGGATACAAAACTGATGCTAAAGTAAATCCACCCCTTCGAACTGAGGAGGACATGGAAGCTATTAAAGAAGCCCTTAAAGAGGATATCTTGGATGTAATTGCTACAGACCATGCACCACATCATGAAGGAGAGAAAAAAGTTCCATTTCAAGAAGCTGCAAACGGAATTTCAGGACTTGAAACCGCACTCTCTCTAAGTCTTAAGCTCGTAAAAGATGGTATCTTAAACCTTCGTCAACTTATTGAAAAACTTACAGTAAATCCAGCTAAAATTCTTAAAATTTCAAAAAAGGGACTTAAAGAAAATTCTGAGGCTGACTTCATTATCGTAGATTTGGGGTATAAATGGAAAGTCAATAAAAAAGATTTTGCATCTCTTGGGAAAAACACACCCTTTGACGGTTGGAACTTGGAGGGAAAAGTGCTTTATACTTTCAAAGGAAAAAAATTTTTTGACATGAGCGGGGAGAAGAATTGATGAAAAAAGCATTTTTGGTATTAAAGGATGGAACAGTATTTGAAGGCTATTCCTTTGGAGCAGATGGTGAATCCATAGGAGAGGTGGTTTTTAACACCTCAATGACAGGCTATCAGGAGATACTTACCGATCCCTCTTATAAAGGACAAATTGTGGTTATGACATATACGCAAATAGGCAATTACGGTGTAAATGATGAAGATATAGAATCTATCGGAGGACCGAAAGTAGAAGGCTTTGTAGTAAGGGAGTACCAGGACTATCCAAGTAATTGGAGAGCAAAGGGAAGTCTTAAAGAGTATCTCCAAAAACATGGTATTGTTGGAATTCAAGGAATTGATACCCGTGCTTTAACCAAACACTTAAGAGATAACGGTGCTCAAATGGGAATAATTTCAACCATTGATTCAAACATAGAAAGTTTACATAAAAAAGTTCTAAATCATTCCGATATATCAGAAATCGACCATGTAAACACAGTTATGTGCAAAGAACCCTATTGGTTTCACAAAGATGACTTACCCCTTTGCATTGTTTATGACTATGGGGTTAAACAGAATATTCTCAAAAATTTAAAGAGAGTTGGATTTTCTGTTCTTGTTGTACCAGGTAAAATGCCTGCTGAAGAGGTTCTTGCGATGAACCCTAACTGCATAATGTTAAGCAATGGTCCAGGAGATCCACAAATACTAACTTATGCAGTAGAAAATGCAAAAAAAATAATAGGGAAAAAACCCTTATTTGGAATCTGTTTAGGTCATCAGATACTCGGGCTCGCCTTAGGTGGAAGAACATACAAATTAAAATTTGGCCATCATGGTGGCAATCATCCTGTAAAAGATCTTAAAACAGGTACAATCGCTATTACTGCTCAGAATCACAATTACTGCGTTGACATCGATAGCTTAAAAGGACAGGTTAGACTCACCCATAAAAACCTTTATGATGGAACTGAAGAAGGCATGGAGCATGTGGAGTATCCTATTTTCTCTGTCCAGCATCATCCAGAAGCAGGCCCTGGACCAAACGATGCCTTAGATGTGTTTGATCAATTTAGAAAAATAGTAAAAGAATTTGAAAAAGTTTAGGGAGAAATATTATGGCTATAACATACGATGAAGTCTGGATATCAACCATGAGAGAGATTAAAATCTGTAAAGACTATATTGATAAATACGAAAAGGAGATAATTAAGTTAGAAGAAAAACTTGGAATAAAAGCCTCAGAAATAACTCCAGATATGATTAAAGATAACAAAATTAAAAAACTTTACCACACAAAATTGGCCCTTGATAGGGCAAAAGAAAGACTAAAGGGATTGGAGGAACTTTTAAAATAATATGCCAAAGCGTAAGGACATCCAAAAAATACTAATAATTGGTTCCGGTCCAATAATAATTGGACAGGCCTGTGAATTTGACTACTCTGGTGCGCAAGCCTGTAAAGCATTAAAACAGGAGGGTTATAAGGTAATTCTTGTAAACTCAAACCCTGCAACCATTATGACGGATCCATCCATGGCAGATAGCACTTACATCGAACCCCTGACAGCAGAGATTCTCGAACTTATCATAAAAAGAGAAAGACCCGATGCAATTCTGCCTACTTTAGGAGGACAAACCGCTCTTAATCTTGCTGTTGAATTAGGAGAAGCAGGAGTTCTCGATAAATACTCCGTTGAACTTATAGGTGCGAATCTAAAGGCTATAAAAAAGGCTGAAGACAGACAACTATTTAAAGAAGCTATGGCAAAGGTAGGACTTGATCTTCCCCGTTCACAAGCGGTAAATAGCTTAAAGGAAGGATTAGAGGTTATAGAATGGATAGGTTTTCCAGCTATTTTAAGACCCGCCTTTACACTTGGAGGAACTGGAGGAGGAATAGCTTACAACATCGAAGAGTATAAAGAACTCCTTGAAAGAGGTCTCAAACTTAGTCCTGTAAGTCAGGTACTTGTTGAGGAGAGCCTCCTTGGATGGAAGGAATTCGAACTCGAAGTCATGCGAGATAGAGCGGACAATGTGGTTATCATCTGTTCCATTGAAAACTTTGATCCTATGGGAGTACACACTGGAGATTCAATAACAGTAGCTCCTGTACAAACACTTACTGATAGAGAATATCAATTAATGCGTGACAGCGCCATAAAAGCCATAAGAGAAATAGGCGTTGACACCGGTGGAAGTAACATACAGTTTGCAGTGAATCCAAAAAATGGCCGAATGGTCATAATCGAAATGAACCCTCGTGTATCCCGCAGCTCTGCTCTTGCTTCAAAAGCAACTGGATTCCCTATTGCAAAGATTGCAGCTAAACTTGCTGTTGGATATACCCTTGAGGAGATACCAAATGATATCACCAAAGAAACACCTGCGAGCTTTGAACCTACCCTTGATTATGTAGTAGTTAAGATTCCGAGGTTTACCTTTGAAAAATTTCCAGAGGCAAATCCTATTCTTACCACCCAAATGAAGTCTGTTGGAGAAGTAATGGCAATAGGACGAACCTTTAAAGAAGCTCTCTCAAAGGCTATCCGTTCGCTTGAAATAGGCTCATATGGATTTGAAGAACTTGATGCAACCGATGAAGAAATTAGATGGAAGCTTAAAAATCCAAATGCTGAAAGGCTCTGGTACATAGCAGAAGCTATTAGAAAAGGTTTTAGCATTCAAGAAATATACGAATTAAGTGGTATTGATCCTTGGTTTTTAAATAATATTCAAGAAATCATTGCCTTTGAAGATAAGCTTAAGATAAAAAAATGGACCAAAGAGGAAGAGCTAACAGAGATTATTTATGAGGCCAAACAAATAGGACTTTCCGACAGAAGAATTTCTAAGCTAATTGATAAAAAAGAAGATGAAATAAGAAATTTAAGAATAAAAAATAACATAAAACCAACCTATAAACTTGTTGACACTTGTGCCGCAGAATTTGTTGCCTACACACCCTATATGTACTCATCCTATGAAAGGGGATTCTACAAAATTGGCAAAAATAAATTCGAGGAGATACTCTTTGATAATGATGCACCACCAACAGACAACAAAAATAAGGTTATCATCCTTGGATCAGGACCAAACAGAATAGGACAGGGAATAGAGTTTGATTACTGTTGTGTTCATGCTGTTTTTGGTTTAAGAGAATTGGGCTACGAAACAATTATGATAAACTGCAATCCTGAGACAGTAAGCACCGATTATGATACTTCTCATAGATTATATTTTGAACCACTTACTCTCGAAGATGTCCTAAACATTATCGAAAGAGAAAAACCTCTCGGAGTTATTCTTCAATTTGGAGGTCAAACGCCTCTTAAACTTGCAAAGGCATTAGAGGCGCATGGAGTAAATATTCTTGGCACTAAAGCAGATGCAATTGACAGGGCAGAAGACAGAAAAAGATTTAAAGAACTAGTAGATAAACTTAGATTAAAACAACCACCAAGTGGAACTGCCACATCCCTTAAAGAAGCCTTACAAATTGCCGATGAACTCGGTTATCCAATTCTCGTGAGACCCTCTTATGTGCTTGGTGGAAGAGCTATGGAGATTATATATGACGAAGAATCACTTCGTCGCTATATAAAAGAAGCAGTTAAAGCTTCAGATGACCATCCTGTGCTAATTGACAGATATTTAGAAGATGCAATAGAAGTAGATGTAGATGCAATCTCAGATGGAATTAGTGTGGTAGTTGCTGGAATCATGCAACACATTGAAGAGGCAGGAATTCACTCTGGTGACTCGGCATGCTCTCTTCCACCTTATTCTTTACCAGAGGAAATAATTGAAAAGATAAAAGAACAAACAATTGCCATTGCAAAGGAGCTTGAAGTTAAAGGACTTATGAATGTACAATTTGCCATAAAAGACTCGGAAATTTATGTCCTTGAGGTAAATCCAAGGGCATCCCGAACAATTCCCTATGTTAGTAAAACCATTGGAGTGCCACTTGCACAGTTAGCAGCACAAATAATGGTTGGAAAAACATTGCAAGAGCTTGGACTTAAAGGAGATATAAAATTACCCTATGTGACAGTAAAAGAGGCAATCTTTCCCTTTGACAAATTCCCGGAAGTTGACATAATTCTTGGTCCAGAGATGAAATCTACCGGTGAAGTAATGGGAATTGATGAGGATTTTGGACTTGCCTATGCAAAGGCTCAGATGAGTGCAATGGGGAAAATACCTCTTAATGGTAAAGTTTTTATAAGTGTGAAAGACAGAGATAAGCCTAATGTTATCTCAATTGCAAGGGAATTTATAGAATTAGGCTTCGAAATAATAGCAACAAGAGGAACAGCTCAATTTCTTATTGATAAGGGCTTAAAGGTGGAAATAGTTAATAAGCTTCAGGAAGGAAGACCAAATGTGCTTGACCTTATTAAAAACAGACAGATAAGCTTTATCATAAATACGGTTTTTGGAAAAGAAGCACAAAGAGACTCTAAATACATAAGAAGAGGAGCACTTCATTATAAAATACCTTATACAACAACAATTTCCGGTGCAGCATCAATAGTAAAAGCAATTAGCAGACTTAAAAAGCATCCGATATGTATCAAATCTATCCAAGAATATCACAGGGAGGTGCAGGGGTGATTGAAAGAGCGTTAATCAGTGTTTCAAATAAGAATGGAATAATAGAGTTTGCAAAGGAACTTTCTAAACTCAATATTGAAATACTTTCAACAGGAGGAACAGCAAAGCTTCTTAGAGAAGCTGGTATATCAGTTATTGATGTCTCCCAATACACAGGTTTTCCAGAGATAATGGATGGACGGGTAAAAACCCTTCATCCACTCATCCACGGAGGCATCCTTGCAAGAAGGGAAATAGAAAGTGATCTTCAGGCAATGGAGAGACTTGGAATAAAGCCAATTGATTTGGTAGCAGTAAATCTTTATCCCTTTGAAGAAACAATAAAAAAGGAAAATGTAACTCTTGAAGAAGCCATAGAAAACATTGACATAGGCGGACCAACACTTCTGAGGGCTGCAGCGAAGAATTATAAAGATGTTTTAGTCATTGTTGATCCTGATGATTACTTCTCCGTACTTGAAGGTATCAAAAAGGGCAATATCTCCATAGAAAAAAGACTTGAACTTGCAAAGAAAGTATTTGCCCACACAGCCATGTACGATGCCATAATAAATGAATATTTACGAAACCTTTGTCACATCAAAGATTTTGAAACTAACTGGACCCTTCCTCTTTCGATGAAGGGAACTCTTAGATATGGAGAAAATCCTCATCAAAAAGCAGCCCTTTATGCTCTAAGAGAAAAACCATCTTTAATAGAAGCAGAGGTTTTACAGGGAAAGGAAATGTCATTCAACAATTATTTAGATACCCACTCAGCAGTACTTCTGGCAAGCGAATTCAAAGAACCTGTATGCGTCATTGTCAAGCATAATAACCCCTGCGGTGTAGCTATAGGAGAAAACATAAGCATAGCTTACAAGCAAGCCTTTGAATGTGACCCTATAAGCGCCTTTGGAGGAATAATTGCCTTCAATAGACCAGTGGATAGCCAAACTGCAAATGAAGTAATTAACACATTCTATGAAGTTATTGTGGCGCCAGATTTTGAAGAGGAAGCTTTGAATGTTTTTAAAACTAAAAAGAATCTGAGATTACTTAAATTTTCTCCACTAAAAGACAAAATAATACCATCAGGCTATGACCTTAAGAGAATCTTAGGAGGCTTTATTGTTCAGGAATGGGATAATATTGAAGATGAATTTGCCAATGCTAAAGTAGTAACCAAAAGACAGCCTACTGAAGATGAGTGGCGAGCAATAACTTTTGCGTGGAAAGTATGTAAACATGTAAAATCTAATGCTATCGTGTATGCCCGTGCAGACAAAACCATAGGGCTTGGCATTGGTCAGACAAGCAGAGTGTTTTCTGCTAAAATTGGTGCTCTTCATGCATTAAGTTCTCTTAAGGGAACAGTAGTTGCTTCCGACGGATTTTTCCCATTCAGAGATAATGTAGATGTGCTAGCGCAAAACGGTGTTACTGCCATAATTCAACCTGGAGGTTCAATGCGCGACCAAGAGGTAATTGATGCAGCAAATCAGTATAATATGGCGATGGTATTTACATCAATAAGGCATTTTAGGCACTAAAAATGAGACCTTTTAAGGAAATAAAAGCAAACTACTACTTTACCAGAGACGACGAAATTAGACTTCAAGAGCTTAAACCTTTAATGGAAAAAAGGGTTGATAAAGTCATTGAGTCCCTTTATCAGTGGATTAATGCAACAGATTCAGCTAAAAAAGTTTTTAAAAATGAGTCACTTATTAGACATGTAATGAAGCTTGTGCGAATCTGGTTTGTAAGCCTATTTTCTGGAAAATACGACAACCTTTATTATGACAACCTTATTAGAATTGGACAGAAGCATGAAAGAGTGGGTGTGGAGCCTCACTTTCTTACAAGAGCATTTAACTTGATACGAAATGCCTGCGTAGATATACTTTGTGAAGAAATAGACCTTGAACAGGAGCGACAAAAGTATATAATATCGATTAACAAATTACTCGACATTAACCTTGACATTATCAACTCTGCTTATCTTGAAGAAGAAGTTAGAGGCTATTCAGTAGCTTACAGAGCAAGAAATAGAATTGTAAAATTTGGTGAAATATTTGCTCAGATTACAAGTGTTGCTCTAATTGTTGGGCTTATATTTCTTACTGGTGCTGTAATTTATTTATGTGCAAGAGATATAATTGAAATCTTCTCGGGTAAATTAGAACAAACAATTGTAACAGCTCTTGGTTCAGTATTAATTCTCTGGGTAATGCTGGAACTAATAAATACTGAAATAGCCCATTTACGAGGAGGAAAATTTAAAATAAGCGTATTTGTAGGAGTTGCACTTGTTACAACAATTCGAGAGGTTATGATAGCCACTTTGAAACACGAAAGCATTGAATTCATTGGAGCTCTTGTAGCCGCTGTGCTTGTGATAGGAGTTATTTTCTGGTTAGTTAAAAAGACTGAGGAGGAAAGAAGATGAAAATTCTTGTAATTGGATCTGGAGGTAGAGAACACTCTATTGTGTGGAAACTTGCCCAATCAAATGTGGTTGATAAGATTTACTGTGCACCAGGTAATGCTGGAATAGCAGAAATTGCCGAGTGTGTAGAGGTTGAAAGTAAAGATTTAACTTCGCTTCTTGATTTTGTCAAATATGAATGGATTGATCTTACCATTGTTGGTCCTGAAGAGCCCCTTGCTCAGGGTATTGTTGATATATTCCAAAAAGAAGGCAGAAAAATAATCGGTCCTACAAAAGCAGGTGCACAAATTGAAAGCAGTAAAGTTTTTGCTAAAGACTTCATGAAAAGAAACAAAATCCCCACTGCTGAATATAAAGTTTTTACATCCTATACACATGCAGAAGAATACATAAGACTAAAAGGTTTCCCTATCGTAATTAAGGCTGATGGTCTTGCAGCAGGAAAGGGCGTATTTGTGTGTCACACTTACGAAGATGCCACAGAAGCCTTAAGGTTAATTATGAAAGAGAAAATCTTTGGACCTGCTGGAGAAAAAGTTCTCGTAGAAGAATGCCTCCAAGGGAAAGAAGTATCCTATCTTGTATTTACTGATGGCAAAACTATTGTGCCAATGGTTACATCTAAAGATCATAAAAGACTTCTCGATAATGATGAAGGACCAAATACAGGAGGCATGGGAACCTTTAGTCCTAACCCTATAATAACTCCTGAACTTGAAAAGGAAATTCTTGAAAAAATTATTAAACCCACTATTAAAGGCTTAAAAAAAGAGGGTATTGTCTACCGAGGAATTCTCTACGCAGGCTTGATGATAGTAAATGAAAAGCCCTATGTACTTGAATTTAACTGTCGATTCGGTGATCCTGAAACACAGGTAATTCTTCCTCGCCTTGAAACAGACTTACTGGATATATTTATGGCAATGGCAGAACAAAAATTGCATAAAGTGGAAGTTAAATGGAAAAAAGATGTCTCATTATGTGTTATCCTTGCATCAAACGGCTATCCAGGAAAATATAAAAAAGGAATACCTATTCAAGGGCTTGAAATGATAAAAGGACTAAACGACATCATCATATTTCACGCGGGCACAAAATATGATGATGAGGGACGAATAGTTACTAATGGAGGAAGGGTTCTTGGATTAACAGCTATTGGAAAAGACCTTAAAGAGGCAAGACAGAAAGTCTACAGTGCAATCGAACTTATTCATTTTGAAGGCATGCACTATAGAAAGGACATTGGTTTAATTAGCTAATTATCGTGTAAAATAAAAAATATAGCGAGAGTGGCGGAATGGCAGACGCGCTGGACTTAGAATCCAGTGAGGATTCCTCGTGTGGGTTCAAATCCCACCTCTCGCATTAACTAAAAATGGGAAAGAAAGTTTCATAAGTTTCTGAAAATCCATCCTCACAATCAACTTCCAGGTGTAAAAGAGGGGAAAGTTTATTTTTTTATGATTAACATTTATCTTCTATTATATTGCATAGTTTATCCCAACTTCATCACTCTGATCATCTCTCTACGTTCGGCTCTTTTCTTTCAATTAGAACCTCTCCCTCCCGACTTTGTCAGTTTACTGCCAAAATTTGCCTCACAATCTCTGCAAGTGCTTGATTTTACTAAATGTCAAATTTTTTCTATCAAATTTTGTGGTATAACTTAATTTTCTACTTTAGCATTTTTAACTTGACTTTTTTCTTTATTTATGCTATAACATATCCATGTTCCTAAAAATCACAAAATCTGCTGACAAAACAGACTACATCTATGTTGTTGAAAGCTATCGTGATGACAAAGGAAGAGTCAGGCACAGATATCTTTTCAGTCTTGGCAAGCTTAAAGACTTTATATCTACCTCGGTGTTCAAAAAGTTAGCTCAAAAAGCACTTGCTTTAGACAGTAGTTTTAACAAAGAAGGTGTAGAACTTTCTTGTTTATCAGAAGCAGAGGTATTAAGGTATGGACATCTTGTGCTTAAGCGTTTATGGGATATGTATGGACTTGATGAGTTTTTTAGTAGGTT
>Ga0209721_1002300_pt1 | contig 12283 bp, 7 predicted proteins | sample TshhotsprinmetaG_FD_184139 | JGI IMG/M metagenome (GOLD analysis project Ga0209721, IMG submission 184139) | Hot spring microbial communities from South Africa to study Microbial Dark Matter (Phase II) - Tshipise hot spring metaG (SPAdes)... | ecosystem: Environmental > Aquatic > Thermal springs... | reverse complement strand
TATTGTTGGGTCTACCTGATAATGACAACTCTCATCCCTGACTGGCTGGCGCGTCAGGCCGCGCTACATCCGCAACGACCGGCGTTAATCAGCGCTGAGACAAGGTATACCTTTGCCGAACTCGACCGGTGGACCGGCGCAGTGGCAGCGCGGCTTAGTCAACTGGTACCTAAAGGTGGGCGGGTAGCAGTTCTTGCGCGCAATCGACCAGCTTATGTCGCGGTTGTGCATGCGGCGCCGCGCGCGGCCATAACGCTGGTTCTGCTTAATACGCGCCTCACTGCCGCCGAACTGGCCTTTCAAATCAACGATAGCGCACCGGATGCCCTGGTGGCCGAGCGCGAACTACTCGCTGTGGCGCGTGAAGTAATCGCTCAGAAGCCGGTGATTGCCCTGGAGGACCTGGCCGCGCCGCCGGGTGACGAGGAGCTACCGGCAACGCTGATCGATCTGTCAGCGCCGCACACCATCATCTATACCTCGGGTACGACCGGACGGCCCAAAGGCGCAATCCTGACTGCCGGCAACCACTGGTGGAATGCCATCGGCTCGTTACTCAATCTGGGGTTGCGTGATGACGACCGCTGGCTGGCGGTACTGCCGTTGTTTCACGTTGGTGGGTTGAGCATCCTGCTGCGTGGCGCGATCTACGGGATGCCGGTCGTATTGCGCGAACGGTTCGATCCGAGTGCAGTATGGCGCGATCTGACCGAACAACGCATCACCATTGTCTCGCTGGTGGCAGTGATGTTGCAACGACTGCTCGCGGTTGCTCCCGAACCGTTTCCTCATCACCTGCGCTGCGTCTTGCTCGGCGGCGGCCCGGCTCCGCAGGCGCTGCTCGAGCAGTGCGCGCAGCGTGGCATTCCGGTAACGCAGACATACGGAATGACAGAAGCCGCGTCGCAGGCCGCAACGCTCTCGCCCGCCGATGCGTTACGGCGGTTAGGATCGGCGGGCAAGCCACTGGCGCCGGTTGAGTTGCGCATCGTGACAGCGAACGGTCAGAATGCCGCGCCGGGTGAAGTGGGTGAAATCAGCCTCCGCGGCCCGACGATTTCACCGGGGTATCTGGGCATGGCGCCAAGGCCTCCCACCGAGTGGTTTCATACCGGTGACCTGGGCTATCTCGATGCGGAAGGCTATCTCTACGTCGTTGACCGGCGGAGCGACCTGATCATCGCTGGCGGCGAAAACATCTATCCTGCCGAAGTTGAAGCAACGCTGCTCAGCCATCCGGCGGTGGCCGAAGCAGGTGTCGTTGGCTTGCCCGATCCGGAATGGGGTCAGCGTCCGGTGGCGGCGGTAGTCACGCAGCAAACGGTAACGGTGGCAGAATTGATCGACTACTGCCGCGCGCGTCTGGCCGGTTACAAAGTGCCAAAGGCGATCATCTTTCTGCCAGAATTACCGCGCACCGCTGCCGGAAAACTTCGTCGGCACGAACTGCGCGAATGGCTGATGAGTCGAGTCGGCGAATGAAATATCGCCTGACTCAATCATTGGCTCCCTGAGGAGGAGCGGGGTAATCACTCGTGAGCTGCAATCCACGTGACTCGATCTGCTGCGCTACCGCGACAGAAGGTCGGGTCAACCAGAAGCCAAGCGCGCTTGTCAAGAGCACTGCTGTCCACATCGCGAAGGCCGGCGTCACCACCCAGGTCAGCGGGGGGTGGAAGCCAAAACCGTAATCAACCAGGATCGACAGGCTGAAGAAGGCGGCGACCAGCGCGCGCGCAGTAATACCGAGCGGGCCGATACGGGTGGCGAGCAAAATACCCTCGCAGGTCAGACCGATATGCGAAACGAAGAGCATTAGCTCAAGCGGTTCGATGGTGCCGGCGCCAAGCCAGTGACGAGACCAGAAGGCGAGAGTCCACAAACCGTACTTGATAGAGGCGAAGGCGGCGAAGGCCGTAAACCAGGGCGTGGCTCGCCCATAGCGGATCAAGACGAACGCGATAGTCGCGTAGAGCGCTGCTGCCGGGCAATCGGGGATGAAGATCCAGGCCCACGGCGGCGAGGCAATCAGCATCGGCCCGTACCAGACAATCCCACCCCAAACGACGCCAACCAGATTGATGGCCATGCATGTCCAGAAGAGCCACGGATGGCCGGTAATAAATGCGTATATCCAGTCGATACTCTGGCGGATGTGGCGCATACAAACCTCGTGTGTCCAGCCGAAGAGTCGCGCGATACCGTGACTCTCCTTAATTCAAGATTCCGTTGACAGGCTAGCTGAGTTCACCGATCCAGTCGTCGGATGGGCACGCCACCGACGAATGCGCCTGGTGGCACATCGCGATTGACCAGACTCATCGCCGAGACAGTTGCGCCAGCGCCGATGCGCACGCCGGGCAAGATGGTGCAATTCGCGCCAATGGTGACATCAGGGCCAACGACCACCGGGCCACGCTTCCATTCACGACGGGTCACCTCGTGGCACAGGATAGTGGTATTGTACCCGATCACACAATTTTCGCCGAGTGTAATATCTTCGGGGAAGAAGATGTCAAACATCACCATCAGGCCAACGCTGGCATGGGGAGCGATCTTCGCTCCGAGCAGGCGATAGATGGCGTTCTTGAGCGGAATGCTCGGCGTATAACGGGCCAGTTGGATCAGAGCAGCGTTGCGAATGATGCGCGGATAGCCGCCGGCCAGTTGGGGAAAATACCAGAGGGCGTTGTGAGGGCCGGGTAGTGGTACGCTGCGCAGGCGCGCCTTCCGATCGGCGGTGGAGCCGAGGCCATCAAGCGGAGCCGGGTCAGAGATGATGTTCATAGGATGGGTGTCCTGTCAGATAAAAGAGCGGTTACGGCAATTGCGAGAAACCGGGCTTGATTTGTGTCGGTTGTGACCGGTTGATTGCGATCCGGGCATACTGGCAAAAAACGTCGCTTTCCCTTACACTAGTATGGAAAAATGTTTTGGATTACGGAAAGTATATGGTACAGTCAATCGATCGCGCCTTTGACGTGTTAGAGACCCTTGCGCTAGCAGATGATGATCTCAGTATTTCCGAATTGAGTGAACGGCTCGATCTACCACTGGCGACCGTTCATCGCCTCCTCTCTAGTTTAGCGGCGCGCGGCTATGTCACGCAAGAAGCAAGCACGCGGCGTTACGGGCCGGGGCCGCGCCTGCTGGAAATTGCCGCGCGTGCCGCGCAGAGTCGTCGCTTTGATCTGATTCGGATTGCCCGGGCCGAGCTGATCAAACTGACTGCTGAGACCGGTGAAACGAGCAATCTGATCGTCCGTCAGGGCGACGCCGCAGTCTACCAGGATCAGATCCCCAGTCCACATATGGTACGGATGTTTACCGAAGTCGGCCAGCGCGCGCCGTTGTATTGCACCGGTGGCGGGAAAGCAATTCTATCGGCGTTGTCACCCGCCGAGCTTGAACAATATCTGGCCGGTAGTCGACTCGAGCAGTGGACGAACAAGACGATTACTGATCAGGAGCGGTTGCGGGCCGAGCTAGCCATTGCGCGCGCATGCGGTTTCGCCCTCGATGATGAAGAGCGCGAGGAAGGGGTCTGCTGCGTTGCAGCGCCCATCTTCGACCGGCGAGGGCAAGTAGTGGGTGCGATCAGCCTCTCGGGACCGTCCAATCGGCTCAGTCGCGCGCGCGCCGAGTCGCTGGGGCCGCGAGTGCGGGCAGCGGCGCTGGCGTGCAGCCAGCAATTGGGGTATCGTGAACCGGCGCAGGACGCTCAGCAGTGACGTAGCGAAGCTTCTGCACCTGACAGTTGCAATGTGTACAAGGGCGTTTGAGTGGGGCACGGTAGCGCAAAGTTGCCGTGCCCTAACGGTTGACTTATGCTCATCTCATGGCTTGCTCTGGCAATCGTGATTGCCACAATTTTCGGTGTAGCAGTGGGCCGCTGGCCACTGCTACGGGCTGATCGGACAACGATCACATTAATTGGCGCGGCGCTGCTGCTCGGCATCGGCGCAATGTCACTGGAAGAGGCCTATGCGGCGATTGACTTTGACACCATCTTACTTCTGTTCAGCATGATGGTCATCAACGGCAGCCTCTTTCTGGCCGGATTCTTTGGCATTGTCACGCAACAAGTCGTGCAACTGGCGCGCGGTCCGCGTTCGTTGCTGGCGCTGGTGATCATCGCCAGCGGCGTTCTCTCGGCCCTCTTTCTCAACGATACGATTGTGTTGATGATGACCCCAATCGTGCTCGACGTAACTCGCGCTTTACGCCGCAACCCACTCCCCTATCTCATCGGGCTGGCAGTTGCGGCCAACATCGGTTCGGCGGCGACCATCACCGGCAACCCTCAAAATATCATCATCGGCAGCGCTTCACAGATACCCTACCTGGACTTCGCCGCAGCGCTCACCCCAACCGCGCTAATTGGACTAGTCATTTGCTGGATCGTCGTCGCGCTGGTCTACCGTGACGAGTTTCGCAGCGGGCCATTCACGGCGCCCAACGTCTTGCGCACCCGGGTCTACCGACCGTTACTGCGCAAAGCGGCGCTGGTCATCGCGCTGATGTTAGGAGCGTTTCTGATCGGTGTCCCGGTGCCGCTGGCGGCATTTCTGGCGGCCAGCGCGCTACTGGCGACCCGCCGCATTCGGCCTGAGCGCGTCTTCAAAACCATCGACTGGGGTCTGCTCACCTTTTTCGCCGGTCTATTCGTTGTCACCCATGCTCTGGAAACACAGGGCTGGACTGCGCTCCTCTTCACTGCGCTGGCGCCGCTGGCGCAAGCTGGTATGGCGCCGTTTGGTCTTGTTTCGGTGGCGCTTTCCAACCTGATCAGCAATGTGCCGGCAGTTCTGTTACTGCAAGGGTTGATTCCTGCTTTTGCCGATCAAGAGCGAGCCTGGCTAACACTGGCAGCCACTGCAACCCTGGCCGGCAATCTCACCCTGCTCGGATCGGTCGCAAACCTCATCATGGCTGAACTGGCGGCGCGTTGGGGAGTGCAGGTAACGTTCGGCGCCTATCTCAAAGTGGGGTTGCCGGTGACCATCTTAACGGTAGCGGTGAGTCTCTTGCTTGTCTGAGCCAGCAGAGCAGGAATACGCTCATCTTGCGCGCTCATTCAGAGTATGGTAGACTCGAGGCGACAATGCCCTCGTAGCTCAGGGGATAGAGCAGCAGTTTCCTAAACTGCGTGTCGCGCGTTCGAGTCGCGCCGGGGGCGCCAGGAAGGTTGGAGCGAGTCGCGACTCGCTCCGATTTTTTCGTTGCCGGCAGGTGGCATTACTACGCTGCAAGTCTAAAGTGTACAATGCGGAATAGTGCGCTGATAACAGGTCAAACGAAAACATCCATCTTTGGCTGCTTTTCCGGCATAGTATTTCGCGTCAAATCAGAGTTAGAACTTTGACCGCTCAACTGTATAGTTCGTAGTAGCGATATGTGGGCACGCATTCAGGTTCCGTTTTAGCCAGTGGCTACAATGCGATGATTCGCCATGACCTCCCTTGTTATTCGTGATTGTCAGGCGAATCATCGGTTCGTCGCTTGACATACATTGGTAAGATGTTGATTTCAGGTCAAAATCTTACCAATCAGCCAGATCAAGGCGCTAAAAAACATGATTTTCCCAACCAAGAAAGTTAAGGAAAATAAGGTCTTAAATAAAACAGTAACTGTTTGCACGAAAGCTACAATCAATTTGAACAAAACATATACGTTGAAGCAAATTGTTGCGAATAGAATTAGTTCGAACATTGTCGTCCTCCTGTGCTGCCAATTCCTGATAGCGCTTGCGTACAGTTTAGCCTGACAGAAGGCCTGCTAATCTTCAATCTACGTCGCCTGTAGCTCTTACCGGCTCTTTTCAATCTCACCAGAATCTCTCCTGTTCCCATACGTTGGCACTTATGAATATGCGCGCCGAGAAGGTGTGTCTGCGGTAAGTTCAAATTGCTCAGGTCTGACTAAAAAGCCTGTTACTGTAATCAACGAATGCGACGAAGCTTGTGATTTTTTTGTCAAATATTTTCTCGACAGGTATGCAGGTGTATTTGCCAAATAGTTATCGTGTTATTTAGTTATAGACAACTACGCGGAATAGCAGTATAATAAGAAGCAGGTTGCTATTTCTCGTTCATCTAATCGGATCGATAATAACTTTACATAACACACTTAAGCTATTACAGTCTAGATCATGGTGTATATTATTGATCTGATTAACAACATTTTTGATTTTCCTTTCTTTACATCATAACTAACACTGAAAAGAGAAGGGAAATCGCTGATGGATGCGACCAATCGTACAAAAGCTTCAACCACCCCGATTGTTTTGTGCTCTGCTGATCTAGATTCAGTTGATGGCCACCTGACAACTGACAGGGAATTGCGTCAGCCGGAAACGGATTGCGCCTGCGCTGATGAACGTGTAGTTACCTCGCCTCCCCGTTATGAAGATACTACTCTGGTTTCCGCAACGCCAGCACTGCACATCGATGATTTACCCGGAAGCTACAAACTGGTGTCCAGTCCGCGAAGTCAGGCTGGTGTGGTTGTTCTGAATCAATCGGCCTGGACGATTTTCACACAGTTCCACCAGCCGGCGCCGCTCAACAGTGTTGCTGCAATGGGAGGCAGCGCGCGTGAAGTGGCCAAGCGGATGGTTGAACTAGGAATTTTGCAGCCGGCTGGTCAACCTCTGGTGACCGAACGCGCTCTGTCGGAGACTCTCACGGTCTGGCTGCATGTGACGAATGAGTGCAATCTTCGTTGTGACTATTGCTTTGTCAGCAAGACTCCTGATGAGATGGACTTTGAACGCGGTAAGCAGGCGATAGATGCTGTCGCGCGCTCGGCAGTGCGCAATGGCTTTCGTCGGATTAAATTGAAGTATGCGGGCGGCGAAGCTACGCTAAACTTTCCACTGGTAGTGGCGTTGCATCAATATGCTGGCGATCTTGCCGCGCGCCATGGTCTGAAACTGGAGGGTATTGTACTGAGCAACGGTGTAGCCATCGGTTCTCGCGTGATACGCGCGCTGCGCGCCAGTGGAATTCGTCTCATGATTTCGCTCGATGGAATTGGGGAGCATCACGATACCCATCGTCGGTTTGCTAACGGTCATGGTTCGTTTTCGCGCGTTGCCCGCGCGCTCGACCGGCTGGCTCAACATGGGATCAAGCCTTCGATCTCTATCACGCTATCGCGTCGCAATTTGAGCGGTCTGGCAGCGACAGTCGAATATCTGCTGGAACGAGAATTGCCGTTTACGATCAACTTTTATCGTGAAAACGATTGTTCAGCGAGTTTTAGCGATCTTGCGTATCATGATGAGCAGATCATTGCATCGATGCGCGAGGCATTCGCAGTAATTGCCCGTCGCCTGCCACCGTACAGTCTTCTTGGCGCGTTGCTTGATCGGGCGCGGCTTGATACACCGCATGATTATCCTTGCGGCGTCGGGCGCTCGTACATGGTCATCGATCATCACGGTGGTGTTGCGAAGTGTCATATGGAGATTGAGCGCACTGTGACGAGTGTTGTTGTAGAGGATCCGCTGCGGCTCATTCGGGAAGACAGAGAGGGTGTGCAGAATCCTGCCGTTGCTGAAAAAGCCGGTTGTCGCGAATGTGCCTGGCGCTACTGGTGCGCTGGCGGTTGCCCATTGTTGACCTATCGTGTTACCGGACGCTATGATGTCAAGTCGCCCAATTGTCGCATCTATCAGACCCTGTTCCCGGAGGTGGTGAGACTGGAGGGCTTGCGGTTGTTGAAATATAGTGGTCTTGCGGGAGGGTAAGCATTAGATATAGGTGTGGTAACCAGGTAAGAAGCGTTGCAATAATCCAAATCTGTGTTTATTCTTGGCGCGACACGAATTTGATAAGATGCTTCTAACAGCAATCACTGTAGTATTTGAAAAATAAAGAGAGGCGCTATAGCTGCGTCTCTCTTCTTCACTTGTAATGTAATGGGTATTGGGGCTTAGAGCACATATCTATGAGTGTCGATGTGCTCTAGCCCTCTTCGGTGTCTGATGTCTCCAGACCTTCAAACGTCTTCCTCGTTGAGTAGCAGAGTCCTTCTTTGAAGTAGATGTCGCATGAACGAATTGCGCAGTTTGAATTCCTTCTCGACGCTGCTCACTGCTTCCGCGACAGTTCTCAGATTCTCGAAGTCAAACTCCTTGATCTGCTTGAGCAAGCGATCTTGCACCGCCTGGGACCGAACATGGTATGGATTGTACAGGTCATCATACTCGAAGGCGAGGGTATAATGGCGGATTGCCAGGTTGAGTATATCGCTTCTGCCTTTGATTTCAGTCGCGGCGTAGGAGCTGAACCGCGCGGGAAGGTCTCGATAGTGTTCTGCCAGTCGTTTAATTTCTTCTTCTGTCTGCGATGCAAGGAGATAGTCACCGATCCTGATATGGCTTCGGGCGAGCTGCCAGAATAGGGAATGATCATCAAACTTATTCCGGTCGGGTTTGCCTTGGGTGGTGATCTGATAGTCAACCGGAATCTCCGCCTCAACCCGCTTCAGCCATTCGGAGAGCAGTTTGAAATCTTTAGCCACAATTCCGATGGCAGCCAGCGTAACGTATGCATCAATGGCTTTGCTGAGCTGCTTTCTATCTTTCGCTAACTCTGCAGCTCTACTCAGTACCCGCTTGCTTTCCTGCAACAGTTCTTCCCAGTTTTCGACACTCTCCGAACTCTCGGATTGACTCCGGAGAATACTTGCCATGTCGCGTAGTGTGCATCCTTCTTCAATGAGCGCTTCTATCAAGTGGGGTTGGTTATTCATTTCTTCAAAAATACTGGTAGCTTCGCGCGCATAGCTGAGAGCCTCTTGAAGTTCTCCGAGTCGTTTTTCTGGCGACTCCTCACGGATAGTTGATCGACGCTGAATCTCAGCTATGTTGCGCAGAGCGAGGCCTTCGCCGAGCTTGTAGTTGACAGCGCGACATAACCGTAACCCTCTGTCGGCCAATTCTCTGGCCTGTTTGGGATTTCCGCTGTGAAGATGTGCGAGCGACAGAGTTGCGTAGCCAATTCCAATCTGAGCGCGTTCACCGATCTTCTGGCGGATCTCAATCGTTTCTTGAATCAGAGCCAATCCATCTTGTAAGTTACCGGAGCTGATGTGAGCAAAACCCAGATTGTTGAGCGTCCACGCTAACCCAATTGGAATATCGACGCGCCGCCAAAACTTAACTGCAAGCTGGTACGCTTCTATTCTCCTGGTGGCAGCGTTGGAAGCGTATCCTTTAGCGTGATAGAGAAGGGCTAATCCCAACCTGGCAAGCCAGGATTGTAAATCTGAGCCTTCCTTGCTAGAAGCTGCCAACCGCTTCAGGCATGGCTCGACCTCAGCAATCAACGTTTCGATATTTCCCTGGCCTGAACTTGCTAGCGCCAGTATTTTCCAAACTTTGGTCATTGCTTGATCTATTTCACGTCGAACGTTTTGCTGGAGCAACTGTTCTGCTTCGTTCACAACCTCCTCATATTTTTGGACGGCATAAAGCTCAAACAGTCGTCTACGCTGGATAATCCCCTTTATCAGCTCGATGTCATCATCGCTGAAGTTGGAAAGCTGGTTTGTATGCTCTCGTTCATGAAAGAATGTCAGAACTTCGGCTTGCGCATGAGTGCTTAGCAAGGGGTTCGCGCCAAAAATAGACAGGAATATCAAGCGTACAAATTGGTAAGATCCTTCTAGAGGGTTCCTTCGTAGATAGTAGTAGAGTTGATCAACGAGCAGTTGATTGATATTTTGTTGGATCCGTGCAATCTGGTTGAAATCCAGCCGCGGCGTAGTTGAGTCGGAGCGGTTTGATTGTTCAACTGGGGTGAAACGTTTGTCAAGTTGCTGGCGATATTGTTTAATTTGTTTATCGTACCAGTTAATTAAGACAGTATTGACACGTTCAGCCTCTGGAGCGTCTCCTGGATCGCTGTAGACTTGCCGGTGGAGAAAGGCGTACATCTCGTCGTGCAGAAAGAAGAGATTGTTGCGCGTTTTAACAAATGAGAGACGCTGGATGCGCTCAAGCCGCCTTTGTGCTTCCACCTGGCTAATCTCAAGTAAATTAGCCAGCAGTTCTGCGTTCAACCCCTTAGGCGCTCGCCCTAGCATCAGCAAGGTGTCTCTTATCTGACTGGTTTCGATCAGGCGTTCAATCAGTTGTTGTTCCAGCAATGGGCGGGCCTGATCTGGATCCATTTCGTTCTGAAACACCTGGGGCAATCGTCGGAACCCGGCAATACTGATGTAGTCTGCGAGCAGGGCCAGCAAAATCGGTAATCCGCCAGAGAAGCGATGAATCTTGCGACTCTGCTCTAATGACAGTTCACTGAGAGTATCGGCGATCGAGCGTTCACCAGCGTCTCTGGCTACTGCCGCAACTGCCTGTAGATAGTTGCGCGTCTCTTCTTCGCTGAAAGGAGGCAGCTCGATTGCGGTTAGGGCAAGATTTTGGTTTTGAATGCCATGGAACAAATGTTTGATCTGATTGCGCCCGGCGATAATGAGCCTGACGTTGCCCCATTCCGGCAGTGTTTCAATCAGCCACTTCCAGGATTGCGCAACCTCGAAGGGGGCAACACTCTCACTGGCGCCGTAGGCGACCCGTTCTACTGTGTCGAGCGCGATGAGAACTGGGCGACGCTGGGTAAGACTCTTCATTGCAACCGAGGATGCACTAAGAACATCCTTGATGACCTTCTCAATCTGTTTAGAATCACCTGACGCCTGCGCTCGCCGCCAGCGGTCGAGGTCTCGCTCGAAGTCAGTGAGTGCATTGTCGCCATTATCATTAACTTTCAGCGCTTTATATACAGCGATAGCTAAATCGAGACTATTGTGATATTGGATGTCATACAAATCGATCACCTGCTGTGTTGTCAAGTGATTGCGGTTGTGCCATCGTTTTAGCGCATCCTGCAACACGCGCGTTTTGCCAATGCCGCCACGCCCGTAGACTGCTATAACCGTTGGGCCGCTCGCTGCCTGAAGCGCCCGGTCAATGTCAGCTATCTGTGGTTCTCGTCCGATCAGGTCAGGAGTTGCCCAGGCTCCAGTGTATTGTTCCCTTTCAGACATTTTGCCCTCCTGCGTTTATGCGGTTTCTTTTGCGGTTAGAGCTTCGGTATGGTACTTAACGCGTTGCTGATAATACTGGTTCCGATATTTTTCGTTCCATTCTTGAAACTGCTTCAGCGCGCGTTCGTGCAGCGCTTTCCAGCGACCGGGATCTCTGCGCTTCAAACGCGCTTCCAGCACTGACTGTACTGCTGCGTCTATGATGTAACGCTTATCTTGCCAGCGCGCAAGACCGACTGCGAGCAATTGATCGATAAATTGGCGCACCTTTGTCAGTGTAATACTTGAGTCTTTCACTGCCAGCAGATGCTGTAGCTCATGCTCGCGAAAGCCTTGTTTCAGAATGCTTGCTATTTCCAGATAATCCAGATAATCACGTTCAGATTCTGGCAGAATGCCTGCCAGTAACTGCTCTGTCACCTGATTCAGCGTTTCTTCATCAAAATCGATTTTATTAATTGTTTGCTCAAGCTGTTCAGGATTGGAACCTTGCGCAAGAGCTGCCTTTTCCAGGAGCGCTTCTGTCAAGAGACGAATTGTTAGTGGATAGCCTCCGCTGAACTGATGAATTCTCTTTGCAATTTGTTGTATGATACTATCCTCCTGTATCTGATTGCCAATTTTACGCACTTGTTCAGTTGCATTGCATTCTTTAAATTGTTGAATTTGCTTTTCTGTACTGTCAAGTCGCAGGCGAGGCGATTTCCAGAGGTACGATTTACCGCGACCGGTCATAATGATCAAAATCCTTGGCAACGTGATGATCGGCGCAAGAAGGTATTGTTCTATCGCATCGACCAGATTGTGGTTCGCCTCGAAGACTGAGTCGATGAGCAAACAGATGATCAGTTCTGGTTCCTTTTGCAGCCTGCCCTTGAGATCTTCCACCATCCACGCCGAGATTTCGCGAATAGTTGCTCGCGGCGCGCGGGTGATGTTTAGTTTGTCGGTAAGAAAGTTAAGAATGTCGCGTGTAATCTCTTTTGCGATCTCTTCAGCAGTGACCGGATCACTCGCTTGTAAATGCTTAAGATCGGATTCGTCAACAATCCACTCGTCTTCGCCATCAGAATCTTTACCTTCTATCGGTAGCAGATGGATAAGAAACGATACAGGGGATGGGGACTTCCTTTTCAATTCGCTTCGGTGGAGATGACGAACCAGCCAGCTCTTGCCTATACCTCGCTCGCCGCGAAATATGATAACTTGGGCCGGTTGATTT
>Ga0209721_1002294_pt1 | contig 12307 bp, 12 predicted proteins | sample TshhotsprinmetaG_FD_184139 | JGI IMG/M metagenome (GOLD analysis project Ga0209721, IMG submission 184139) | Hot spring microbial communities from South Africa to study Microbial Dark Matter (Phase II) - Tshipise hot spring metaG (SPAdes)... | ecosystem: Environmental > Aquatic > Thermal springs... | reverse complement strand
GAGATAGGCCTCGCCGTCGATAATCTGATAGCGCTCGGCTTCGGGCCAGGTGAGGTACTCGCCGTAGGTGTGGCGGGCGTGGTCGCGCAAGGGCAGTCCCATGGCCTTCCTTCGCTCAGCGCCGCTCAACTTGGCTGACGTCGCGCACCGCGCCGTTGGCGGCCGAGGTGGTCATGGCGGCATAGGCCCGCAGGGCGGGCGAGACCGCCCGCTGGCGGCCAAGCGGCTTCCAGGCGCCTGCCCCGCGCGCCTCCATGGCCGCGCGGCGACGCGCCAGCGCCTCGTCGGTCACGTCCAGATGGATGCGCCGATTGGGGATGTCGATCTCGATCATGTCCCCCTCCTCCACCAGGGCGATGGCGCCACCCTCCGCCGCCTCGGGCGAGATGTGGCCGATGGACAGGCCCGAGGTGCCACCGGAGAAGCGACCGTCGGTGATCAGGGCGCAGACCTTGCCCAGCCCCTTGGACTTGAGATAGCTGGTGGGATAGAGCATCTCCTGCATGCCCGGCCCGCCGCGCGGGCCTTCGTAGCGGATCACCACCACGTCGCCAGGCCGGATGCGGTCGCCCAGGATGGCCTCCACCGCCGCCTCCTGGCTCTCGAACACGCGGGCCGGCCCGGAGAACGTGAGGATGCTCGCGTCCACGCCCGCGGTCTTCACGATGCAGCCGTCCACGGCGATGTTGCCGTAGAGCACGGCGAGTCCGCCGTCCTGGCTGTAGGCATGTTCCACATCACGGATGCAGCCCTGGCTGCGGTCCAGGTCCAGCTCGGCGTAACGGTTGTTTTGGCTAAAGGGCTCGATTGTGCGTACCCCACCCGGCGCCGCGCGGTAGAGGTCCAGGACCTTGGGATCGTTGGTGCGCCGCACGTCCCAGCGTGCCAGCGCCTCCCCTAGGGTGGCGCTGTGCACGGTACCGACATCGGTATGCAGGAGGCCGGCGCGCTCCAGTTCGCCCAGGATGCCTATGACACCGCCCGCCCGGTGCACGTCCTCCATGTGATACTGCTGGGTGCTGGGCGCCACCTTGCACAGGTTGGGCACCTTGCGCGAGAGCCGGTCGATGTCGGCCATGGTGAAGGGCACCTCCGCCTCGCGCGCCGCCGCCAGCAGATGCAGCACGGTATTGGTGGAGCCGCCCATGGCGATGTCGAGCGCCATGGCGTTCTCGAAGGCCTTGAAGCTCGCGATGGAGCGCGGCAGCACGCTGGCGTCGTCCTGCTCGTACCAACGGCGCGCCAGCTCCACGATCAGCCGGCCCGCCTTGAGGAACAGCTCGCGGCGGTCCGCATGGGTAGCCACCAGCGAGCCGTTGCCAGGCAGGGAGAGCCCCAAGGCCTCGGTCAGGCAGTTCATGGAATTGGCCGTGAACATGCCGGAGCAGGAGCCGCAGGTGGGGCAGGCTGAGCGCTCTATCTCCAGGACTTCCGCATCGTTCACGTGGTCGTTAGCCGCCGCCACCATGGCGTCCACCAGATCAAGGTGCAGCGTCTTGCCGCCGATTACGGCCTTGCCCGCCTCCATGGGGCCGCCGGAGACGAAGATGGTCGGGATATTAAGGCGCAGCGCCGCCATGAGCATGCCCGGTGTGATCTTGTCGCAGTTGGAGATGCACACCAGGGCGTCGGCCTGATGGGCATTGACCATGTACTCCACGGCGTCGGCGATAAGCTCTCGGCTGGGCAGGCTGTAGAGCATGCCGCCGTGGCCCATGGCGATGCCGTCGTCGATGGCGATGGTGTTGAACTCCTTGGCCACGCCGCCGGCGGCCTCGATCTCGCGCGCCACCAGCTGGCCCAGGTCCTTGAGGTGCACATGCCCGGGCACAAACTGGGTGAAGGAATTCGCCACGGCGATGATGGGCTTGCCGAAATCGGCGTCGGTCATGCCGGTAGCACGCCACAGGGCGCGGGCGCCGGCCATGTTGCGGCCATGGGTGGTGATGCGGGAGCGGTACTGGGGCATGGCGTACGCCTTGACTGGCTATAATTGAGACATTTTATCCCAGCGACCCGGCATGCTCACCCATCCCCAATTCGATCCCGTCGCCCTGGAACTGGGCCCGCTGGCCGTGCGCTGGTATGGCCTCATGTACGTGCTGGCCTTCGCGAGCTTTTATCTGCTTGCTCGGCTGCGCATGCGTGAGCGGCCCGAGACCGGCTGGACCTCCAGGGAACTGGACGACCTGCTGTTTTGGGGGGTGATCGGGGTCGTCGTCGGCGGCCGGCTCGGACATGTGCTGTTCTACGAGCCGGGCTACTATCTCGCCCACCCGGCCGAAATCGTCGCCGTATGGCATGGTGGCATGTCCTTCCACGGCGGCTTGATCGGCGTGCTCGCGGTGATGCTCTGGCATGCTCGCCGCACCGGCCGCCGTTTCCTGGAGGTGGGCGATTTCGTCGCCCCTTTGGTCCCCCTGGGTCTCATGTTCGGGCGCATCGGCAACTTCATCAACGGCGAGCTCTGGGGCCGCCCGGCCAGCCCTGATCTGCCCTGGGCCATGGTCTTCCCCCATGTGGACGACCTGCCCCGTCACCCCTCCCAGCTTTATCAGGCCGGCCTGGAAGGCCTGCTGCTGTTCGTCATCCTCTGGCTCTACACCCGCCGTCCCCGTCCCGTCGGCGCCGCCTCGGGTGCCTTCCTCCTCGGCTACGGCATTCTGCGCAGCGTGGGCGAGTTCTTCCGCAATCCCGACGACGGCATCTTCGGCTTCGCCTTCGGTGTGAGCATGGGCCAGTGGCTGTCACTGCCGATGATCGCGATCGGTCTTATCCTGTTCCATCGCAGCCGTGCCGGCAAGGCTTGAACCCCAACCGCAAGAGCCCGCCATCGGCCCGAGGATTTACGCCACCCCGCTTCATCATTAGAATCACAAATCTTTGGGGCGGTAGCTCAGCTGGGAGAGCGTCGCGTTCGCAATGCGAAGGTCGGGAGTTCGATCCTCCTCCGCTCCACCACAATTTAACGCCCAACCGGCTCCGGTTGGGCGTTTTCGTTTAAGCGGCGACAGGTCGGCCTGCTCGGCGGTGTCGTCGCAGCACTGACGGGGGAACAGGGCGTGTACCCCCTTCGCCGGCGGCGTAATGCCGGACTTGCCCGGTTGAAGCCCTGCGGGCGGGATGAGTTGTGGGGGTAGTTAGCAATGAACCTGGCCCGCCCGGCGCGATTCGAACGCACGACCCCTGCCTTCGGAGGGCAGTACTCTATCCAACTGAGCTACGGGCGGTAGGACGGTAAGAATAGCACAGCCTGCTTCCAGTCGGCTGTCTCAGTCCCCATGATCTGCGACTCCGAATAGGATCAGACCATAGCTAGCACCTCAAAATGAAGAAGATGACGCCGCAGGAGTTTCTGCTTACCCTGGTGGGCGGGCTGTTCGCGCCGCTAATCGCCATCATCCTGATCATCGTCTACATCATGGGCATCCAGGGCAGCCACATGTGGGCAGGGTCGAGCAAGGCCGAGGGCCGGGCGGTGCGCGAGCGCAGCCAGCTCTTCGGCGTCGCTATGGTGATCAACCCCAACGCCCCCCCAAGATCGAACGCGGCGGCGAACAAGTCAACAGCGAGGTGTGCGCTTCCTGACACGCCTTTGGCGCGCTGGATTCGCCCAAATTCAAGAACGCTGCCGCCTGGGGCTAGCGCATCAGGGCTATGACACCCTGCTTACCCACGCCATCAAAGGCATCAACAAGATGCCCGCCCGCGGCGGCAACGAAAGGCTCTCCGACGCCGAGGTGAAGGCCGCGGTGGGTTACATGGACGTGGCAAAGAAGGCGATCGCCGCGGCCGCGCCGGCCGGCCCGACCGCCATGGTCAGGAAGTGACGGCAGCGGCCGATTAAACTCGGATCGTCCGCCGAGAAACGCGGCAGATGGCCGCGTTTTTCGCTGCACTAAGGAAGGTCTGCACGACCGTCGCGAGCGGGCGGAGCGCAAGGCGCACGGAGCGCAGCGACCGAGACATAACAATGAGTTAGGCGAGGGAGCGAAAACGAAGTTTCGGCGAAGGCTCACATCGGCGCAGCCGATGTGAAGCGAAGCGGCCGAAGCCAACACCGCGCAACGCAGCGATCCGTACGCGCAGCAGGTTGTGCAGACCTTCCCTAAGCGCCCAGCATGGCCTTAAGGCTTGCCAAGCGGTCGCGGCCGATCTGACGACCCGCGACCGGGTCGACCTCCCGGACAGCTTGCCGGAGCTGTTCCGGGTCGAGTTCAGCCAGGAAGCGGGAGGGCTCGCAGCGTACCGTCTCGCCCCCCTTCCGGCGCTTGGCACACCAGGTCAGGGTGAGGCTGCGCTGGGCGCGGGTGATGCCGACGTACATGAGGCGTCGCTCCTCTTCCAGCCGATCGCCTTCCAGACATTCGCGGTGAGGTAAGATCCCCTCCTCCAGGCCGACCAGGAAGACGTGCGGGAACTCCAGACCCTTGGCCGCATGCAGTGTCGACAGCCGCACCGCATCCACGGCCTGATCCTCGCGTCCCTCCAGCAGGTTCATCAATGCCACGGTCTGGGTCAGTTCGATTAGACCCTTGCCGTCCTCCTCGCCCTTCTTGGCGAGCCAGTCGACGAACTCGCGTACGTTGCCCCACTTAGTCCTGGCCGCACGGTCGTCTTCGCTGTCATAAAGCCAGGCCTCGTAGCGAATGGCGCTAAGCAACTCCTCCAACAGCCGCCCCGCCGGTTCGCGTTCGGCCCGATAGGCCAGACGGTTGATGAAGTCGCAGAATTCGGCGAGGGGGGCGAGCTGCTTCGGGGCAAGATGACTGCGCACCCCCTCCTCGTAGACGGCGGCGAACAGGCTTGCGTGGCGCTGCGCTGCGTAAAGCCCCAGGCGCTCCAGGGTGGCCGGACCGATGCCGCGCTTGGGCGTGGTGATGGCGCGAATGAAGGCGGGATCGTCGTCCTGATTGGCGATCAGGCGCAGATAGGCGGTGATGTCCTTGATCTCGGCGCGCTCGAAGAAGGACTGCCCGCCCGAGAGCACGTAGGGGATCTTCAGGGCGCGCAGGGCCTCCTCGAATGGGCGGGCCTGGTGATTGCCGCGGTAGAGCACGGCGTAGTCGCCGAAACGCCCGCGGTGTTCAAACTTGTGCGCGGAGATGCGCATGGCCACCGTTTCCGCCTCGTGGGCGTCGTCGCGGCACGGCAGGAGGGTGACATGGTCGCCCGGGCCGAGCTCGCTCCAGAGCACCTTCTCGGCTAGACGCGTGTTGTTGCGGATGACGCTGTTGGCGGCCTTGAGGATGCGCTGACAGGAACGGTAGTTCTGCGTGAGCGGGATCACCTTCAAGCGCGGGTAGTCCTCGCCCAGGCGTCTCAGGTTTTCCACATCCGCACCGCGCCAGGCGTAGATGGCCTGGTCGTCGTCGCCCACCACGGTAAAACGGCCGGCAGGCCCCGCGATGAGCTTAAGAAGCTCGTACTGGGCGCCATTGGTGTCTTGATATTCGTCCACCAGCAGGTATCTGAGCCGACCCTGCCAGGTGGCCAGGGCCTCGGCATCCTGGCGGAACAACTCCACCGGCAGGCGGATGAGGTCGTCGAAGTCCATGGCCTGGTAGGCCCTGAGGGTGTCCTGATAGGCCCGGTAGGCCTGGGCGGCCTGGCGCTCGGCCTCGTCGGCTGCCGCGGCGAGGGCACGCTCCGGCGGCACAAGGGCGTTCTTCCAGTTGGAGATCACGGCGGCGGCGCGCTTAAGCGAGGTCTTGTCCGGCGCCTTGAGGATGTCGGCAAGCAGGGCCTGTGCGTCGTGCGCGTCCAGTACCGAGAAGCGCGGCTTGTAACCGATGCGCCGGGCCTCTGCGCGCAGGATGTGTAGGCCCAGGGAATGGAAGGTGGAGACGGTCAGACCGTGCGCCACCTTGCCCGGCATAAGCTCGCCCACCCGCTCGCGCATCTCGCGCGCCGCCTTGTTGGTGAAGGTGATGGCGGCGACGTTGCGGGGGCTGTAGCCGCACTCGGTGATGAGATAGGCGATCTTGCGCGTGATCACACGCGTCTTGCCCGACCCGGCCCCGGCTAGCACGAGCAGGGGGCCGTCCAGATATTTCACCGCTTCGCGTTGTTGGGAATTGAGATCGGAGAACATGCATGCGTACGAGTCGCACCTGGCGACCCGGTAAAATGGCTGCCGATTCTACACCGCCTATTAAGACCCATCGTGTCCACCTATGCCATCGGCGACGTGCAGGGCTGTCTTAATGCCTTTCTGGAACTCATCGCAGCCATCGACTACGATCCCCGGCGCGACCGGCTTTGGCTTACCGGCGACCTGGTCAACCGGGGCGAGGACTCCATCGGCGTGCTGCGCTGGTGCATGGCACACGAAGACGGCGTGGTCGCCATTTTGGGCAACCACGACCTGCATCTACTGGCGGTGGCGGAGGGCTTCGTGCCGCCACACAAGAAGGACACCCTGACCGAGATCCTAAAGGCGCCCGATCGGGCCGAAGTGCTGGACTGGTTGCGCCGCCGGCCCATGCTCCACCGCGAGGGCGACTGGCTGATGGTCCATGCCGGACTCATGCCCGACTGGACGGCGGCGCTGGCCGAGTCACTGGCGCGCGAGCTGGAGGACGCCCTGCGCGGCCAGGGCTACCGCAGGTTTCTGCGCGACATGTATGGCAACGAGCCGCGCCACTGGTCCGCAGCCCTCACCGGCCAGGACCGGCTACGGCTCATCGCCAACGCCATGACCCGCATGCGCTTCCTGCATGCCGACGGTGGCCTGGAATTCCTGCACAAATGCGCGCCCGCCGGGGCGCCGCCCGGACTGATCCCGTGGTATGACATGCCGGGACGAAAAAGCCGCGACGTGCGCGTGGTCTTCGGTCACTGGTCCACCCTGGGGCTTTACGTCCGCGACGACGTGGCCGCGCTCGACACCGGCTGTCTCTGGGGCGGCCGGCTCACTGCCCTGCGGCTCGAGGATGGGCGGATATTCCAGATTGGCTGCCAAGCCCGTCGGCAGCCAGGTGCGCACGGATAGCGGCCTCCGCGCGGCGGGCCACCTCGCGCCGGTGCAGACCAGCCGTGGCGATGGGCGGCAGAAAGCTGACCTCGGCCAGGATCTCGTCCTGCGCCAGGATGCGCCAAAGCGACTGACCCAGACTGATGTCGTCGTGGTATGCGGCCTCCAGGTTGATGCGCCCGTCGGCATGCCGGTAGCGGATGACCGCCGGCCAGACCCGGGCGCCGGCCGCCACCGCAGGCTGCAGCAGACTGGGGTAGAAGGGCAGCAGGCGGGTGCCGTCGGTGGTCGTGCCCTCCGGGAACAGGGCGAGGCATTCACCGTCGCGCAACAGCGCGGTCATCTCCTCGTTCACCCGGCGGGCATCAGACTTCCTGGCCCGCTCCAGATACAGGGTGCCGGCACGGCCGGCCATCCAGCCGATCAAGGGCCAGTTGCGCACCTCGGCCTTAGACACGAAGCGGCTGGGCAACAGGCTGTGCAAGACGTGGATGTCCAGCCAGGAGACATGGTTAGCGACGATTAACGCCCCCTCGCCGCGCACCGCCGGCGGGCGGCCCCGCACTGTCACGCGCACGCGCACGCTGGCGAGCAGCTTGCGCGCCCAGGCCACCACCCGGCGATCGCGCTCATCGGGCTTGAGGAAGGGAAACAGCAGCAGGATGGTCAGCGCCCCGGCCAGGACGGTCAGGCCCAGGCGGATCAGCTTCGGGTAGGCCGCAAGACGCATCAGTCCTTCATGAAGTGCCGGGCATAGGCCCGGTTGATGTTCTTCATGGCGAGCAGGATGGGCAGATCGGCGGTATTGAAATCCGGGTCCCAGGCCGGCTCGCCGGCGACCCAGGCCCCCACCCGCAGATAGCCCTTGATCAGCGGGGGCAGGACGGCGGCGGGGGCACTGTCCAGCGCATCGAGGGGGAGGGGGCAGCGCGGAAAGACGCGCCACTCGACGGGGCCGAGGTGCTTGGTCTTGACCGCGTGCCAGACGGCGGCGGCGTTCTGGCCGCCGTCCTGCATGCTGATGCTAGCGCAACCGACCAGGTACTCGTAGTGGTGCTTGAGCATGTATTCCGCTAAACCGGCCCAAAGCAGGGTGATGACGCTGCCGCTGCGGTAGTCCGGATGCACGCAGGAGCGGCCCAGCTCCACCAGGCGGGCGCGGATGTGCTGCAACCGGGTGAGGTCGAACTCCTGTTCGGTGTAATAACTGCCGACGCGCCTGGCGTTGACCGGATTGAGGATGCGGTAGGTCCCCACCACCTCGCCGGTATCGGTGTCACGCACCAGCAGGTGCTCGCAGTAGGGGTCGTACAGGTCGGCGTCCAGGCCGGGTTCGGGCCCCGTGAGCCGCGCGCCCATCTCCTCGGCGAAGACCTTGTAACGCAGACGCTGCGCCTCACGCACCTCGTCCTGGTGGAGCGCCAGGCCGACATGGAAGTTGTTCCGCGCCTTGCGGTCGGTGTCAAGCCCTTCGTGCAACATGGTCTAGCCCTCGAAGAATACCGGTCTGTTCCCTACGGTATAAGGCCGCGGTGACGCCAAGGTGACGATCGTGTGAAGCTTTGATGACCTGAAACACATCAGTTGTCTGATCAACGGCTCACGCGCGCCTGACCGCCCGATTCGAGGACGCGCACCCGATCGCCGATGGCGAAGGGCTCGCCCGTGTCTTCCTGGACCACGGCGATGGTGCGCCCGGAATCCAGACGGACCGTGATCTCCAGCCCGGGCTTGCGGGTGAGGGCCTCCTCGGCGGCCGCGCCGGCCACACCGCCGGCAACGGCACCGAGGACGGCGCCGATGGTCTGGCCCTTGCCCCCGCCGACGGTGCTGCCGGCGATACCCCCGACGGCAGCGCCCGCCGCCGCCCCGACACCGGATTCCGTGCCTTCGAGCCGGACGCTGCGCACGCTCTCCACCACCCCCATCCTCACCTCGTACACGCGACGGGCCTCGCGGCGCTCATAGTCACCGCTGCCCAAGCCGCTGGCGCAGCCGGCACTCAGGATGGCGATGGGCAACAACCACACCCATTTGTTCATGACGTCCTCCTACTGCAGGTGGTAACCGTATTCCGCCTTGAAACGCGCTGCAATCTCATCCGCGTCAAAGACGTGATTCTGACCGCCACGGCTGGCGATCTTGATCGCGCCGAGTAGCCCAGCTAGCCGCCCTGTGGTAGGCCAGTCTAAACCGTGTAGGATGCCGTGCATAAGCCCCGCCCGATAGGCGTCACCACAGCCGGTGGGGTCCACCACCGCCGTAGCCCGCGCCGGCGGGATGTAATACAGCCGTCCGTCGGCGCGGATCTCCGAGCCTTGCGCGCCTAGGGTCACGATCAGGGCCCGCACCTCGCGCGCCAAATCGTCCAGCCCCACGCCCGTGCGCTCCTGCAGGAGTTTGGCCTCGTAGTCGTTTAAGGTCAGGTAATCCGCTTGACGCACGAACGTCATCAACTCCTCACCGTTGAACATGGGCAGGCCCTGACCCGGATCGAAGATGAAGGGGATGCCCGCTGCATGCAGCTGCGCGGCATGATCGATCATCCCCTGCCGCCCGTCCGGCGAGACGATGCCAAGCATAATGCCCGACGTCTGTGAGACCCGGTTGACGTGGGCGGAGTTCATGGCGCCCGGGTGGAAGGCGGTGATCTGGTTGTCGTCTAAGTCGGTGATGATGAAGGCCTGGGCCGTGTGGGTCCCCGGGATGATGCGGATGTGCGTGGTGTCGATGTCGAGCATGCGCAGGCGCTCGGCATAGGGTGCGAAATCCTCGCCCGCCGTGGCCATGATCACCGGCTCGCCCCCCAGCAGCTTCAGGTTGTAGGCGATGTTGCCGGCGCAGCCGCCGAACTCTCGGCGCATGTCCGGCACTAGGAAGGAGACGTTTAAGATGTGGATCTGCTCCGGCAGGATGTGGTGCTTGAAGCGGTCATGGAACACCATGATGGTGTCATAGGCCATGGAGCCACAGATCAGTGCGCGCATTGTGACAGTCCCTGAAGTCGTTTGGTGGATTCTCGCCGTAATCGGGGGATTTGTCTCGATTTTCGTCACGAAAACATCATGCGCCCGCAATCAATCCTTAGTGCAAGGGCCCCATCATCGCCGCTATGTCGAAGGCGGCCCGTATCCTGCTGTATACGATTCCGCTGCTGCTCACCAGCGGCGATGCCCTCGCCTGGGGGCTGCATACCCATGTCTATTTCGCCCAGCTGCTGATCTGGGCCGTCCCCCTGCTGGACCCGGCCCTGCGCCGGGCCGTACTGCGTCACCCCCGGCTGGCCATGGCCGGCGCCTGCATGCCCGATCTTGCCCTGGTGGGGCCGCACCTGCAAAGCGACGCCTTCGTTCAGACCCACCGCTGGCACACCGCCCACGATCTGCTCATCGCCGCCGGCGACGAGGCGGAACAAGCCATCGCCGTCGGCTACGCCAGCCATCTGCTGGTGGACGTGATCGCCCACAATCACTTCGTTCCTGCGCACGAGAAGCTGCTCGCCGACATCCCCTGGCTGACGCATGTGGCGGTGGAATGGGCCATGGACGCCCACATCGCCCGCCATGCCTTCGCCCATCCGGCCGAACTGCTGCTGGACAACGACCTAGATGTCTCCGACTTCGCCGCCCGCCATTTCGGCTGCACGGGCAGCCTAGCCCTCAAGGCCGTGCGGGTGCTGGCCAAGGCCGACCATGCCCTGCGCCGATCGCGCATCCCGCAGGCCTGCTATCGGCTGTTGCGCCTGGACCGCACCCTGGGGCCGCGCTTCGACGACTACATCCAGGCCACCGCCGGCCGGCTTGCCCAGCTCAACCGCGTACTCAATCGGGAGGCGCCGGCCTGGGAGGCGGAACTGTCGTGCCCGGTGACCAAGAAGGCGCGCCTGCGTCCCTTCACGCGCACAGACCTGCGCGCGCTGCTGCCCCTGCCCCAGGACCTGTTCCAGCCCGAGGGCCGCGAAGCCGCCTAGAGGCGTGCCACGTCCTTGTCAGTACCCTCTTGCCGGATACCCATGGCATGTAGGGCGCCCTTAAGGGCGACTTGTCGGGCTTGAGCCCAACCTACGGCCCGACGCAAGCCGGGCTTAGAACAGACCTGCGAGATAGAGCCCTGCTAAGGAAGGTCTGCACAACCTGCTGCGCGGACGGATCGCTGCGTTGCGCGGTGTTGGCTTCGGCCGCTTCGCTTCACATCGGCTGCGCCGATGTGAGCCTTCGCCGAAACTTCGATTTCGCTCCCCCGCCTAACTCATTGTTATGTCTCGGTCGCTGCGCTCCGTGCGCCTTGCGCTCCGTCCGCTCGCGACGGTCGTGCAGACCTTCCCTAAGGCGAGGGTGCCGCCGATTAAGGCCCCCACCAGCACGTCGGACAGGTAGTGCAACCCCAGGATCAGCAGGCCGGCCATCAGCAGATACCAGAACAGTCCGTCGCCCAGACGGCTTACCGCGCCGAAGAATGCGGACAGTAAACGCCGCCGGTTGGGCCGGTTGAACCGGATGACCAGGCGGTGCTCCCAGGCAGTGAAACGGGCCAGCAGCGCGCGCAGGCCGTGATCGTGGTGGGTTAGCATCTAACCGAGTTCGACTCCGAAGAGGGCCTTCTCATGACAGGCCTCATTCGTCCGGACGATATCGAGAAAGATGTCCTCCAGCCGATTGAAGATGTGTTGCCAGGACAGATCTAGTGCGGTGGCGCGGGCCGCTTTCCCCAGGCCGTCGCGCAGGCCTTCGTCTTCTGCCAGACGCAAGGATTGCAGCAAAAATTCCCCCTCATCGCCATAGCTGGCCTTAAGACCGTTGACGCCATGCCTGACGTGCTCGGCAGCGGCGGCGTAATCGAAGCCGACACAGGCTAGGCCGCTGGCCATGGCCTCAAGCAGGACGTTGCCGAAGGTCTCGGTCAGGCTGGGAAACAGGAAGACGTCGGCGGAGGCATAGTGGCGCGCCAAATCCTCCCCGCGCTTTGCCCCGCAGTAGACGAAGTCGGGATGGGCCGCCTTTAGCGCGGCCAGTTTAGGGCCGTCGCCGACTAAGACCAGCTTTGCGTCCGGACGCACGCGGGCCATGGCCTGGAAGGCGCGGTCCAGCAAATCGAGATTCTTCTCCGGCGCGATGCGGCCGACGTACAACACCGCCAGCCCCTGCTTTGGCACGCCCCAGGCCGCGCGCAGGTCCTGGCTGCGACGGGCGGGATCGAATAGCTCGGTGTCGACGCCGCGCGCCACCACTTCCAGGTTGCGGAAACCGGCCGACTCCAGGTCCCGGCGTATGGTCAGCGACGGCACCATGGTCACCCTGGCCTGGTTGTGGAACTTGCGCAGATAGGCGACGA
>Ga0209721_1002290_pt1 | contig 12314 bp, 11 predicted proteins | sample TshhotsprinmetaG_FD_184139 | JGI IMG/M metagenome (GOLD analysis project Ga0209721, IMG submission 184139) | Hot spring microbial communities from South Africa to study Microbial Dark Matter (Phase II) - Tshipise hot spring metaG (SPAdes)... | ecosystem: Environmental > Aquatic > Thermal springs... | reverse complement strand
TCAAGATTAAAGACCTGACCCTTACTTACTATTTTTAGCGCCTAATCTATAACTTTTTTTCACCAAATTGCATTTTGGCAATGTAAAAATTTATATTGTAAATATGCCTCCCAATCCCAATCTATTTAAATTAAGCCTGAGCATAAAATTCATTGTACTTTGTAGTATAACCCTAAGCATCGCTCTTGGGATTTCATTTTATATAATTGCCAAGCAACAAGAGCGTCTTATAATGGAGCAGATAGAATTTGAGGCAAGGGCACTTTTCAAGCACATTGTGATTACAAGAAAATGGATATCAGACCATCAAGGGGTTTTTGTAGAGAAACTTCCGTGGGTTAAGGTAAATCCGTATCTTAGGGATATCAAAACTGTAGAGTCAGAAATTACTGATACCAAGGGGAGGAAATATGTCAGAAAGAATCCAGCAATGGTTACAAGAGAACTTTCTGAATATGCCAAAGAGAAAGGACTTTTCTGGTTTCACATTACAAGTTTAAAGCTGATGAACCCAGATAACAACCCTGACGAATTTGAAAAAAATGCCTTATACTTGTTTGAAACTAAAAAATCAACAGAAATGATGACTGTCACCACCATAAATAATACAAAATATTTCAGATATATATCTCCGCTCTATGTAGAGGACTCCTGTTTGGGATGCCATGCTCATCAGGGTTATGAAATCGGGGACATCAGAGGCGCAATAAGCATAACCATTCCAGTTGAAAACACCTTTGCTTATATAGCTTCAAACACGAAAAACATGTTTATTGCCGGACTGCTTACTCTGTTATCGCTAATTGTGGCAATGTTTATACTGATGCGGTTTCTTATATTGAAACCGTTGAAAAAAATTAAAGCATCTATTGAAGGGGTTTCAAAGGGAAAATACTTCCCTGTGCCAAAACTTGAAACAGGGGATGAGCTTGAAGAGCTTTCCACATCATTTTCTAATATGGCAAAAACTCTATCAGAATATCATGCCAAACTTAATGATAAGATTAAGATTGCAACAATAGACCTCGAGACAACAAATGCAAGACTCATGGAGATGAATAAACTGTTGAATGAAGCCAATATCAGAAAATCTGATTTCGTTGCGAGGGCATCTCATGAGCTAAGAACGCCCCTTACATCCATTAAAGGTGCAATAGACTATATCAATGCAAGGCTTGCAGCAAACTCGATGCAAAATCAGCACGTGGAGAATTTAAAAGATGTCTCAGTGTTTTGTGATATCATCAGAAAAAACACTGAAAGACTCATAAAAATGGTAAACGACATGCTTGATTTAGAGAGAATTGAACTGGGAAAATCAGAATTAAATTTAGCAAATGTAAACATCTCTGATTTAATAGAGGAAGTAATAGCGTGTTTTCATCTGGAGGCTGAAAAAAGAAATATAAAATTAACTACAAACCTCAACTGTAATCTTCTTATTTATGTGGATGAAGAGAGAATAAAACAGGTTCTAACAAACCTGCTCACCAATGCCATCAAATTTAGCCCAGACAATAGCTGTATAATCATCGGTGCGGATATAAGCGGCGATTCTCTAACCATAAAAATTTGCGATCAAGGTCCTGGCATACCTCACTCAAAAAAGGATATTATTTTTGAAAAGTTTGTTAAATATGGCACTAAGGAAGGAACTGGGCTTGGGCTTGCGATATCTAAAAGCATTATAGAAGCACATGGAGGAATTATCGGGGTAGAAAGTGACGGGCAAAATGGGAGTTGTTTTTATTTCAGCCTGCCTCTTGGAGAGCCTGAAAATAAAGGAGTTCAATGATAAAACATAAAATCCTGATTATAGATGACGATACAGATATATTGACGGTTTTAAAAGCAAATCTCGAGCTTTATGAGTTCGATGTTGCTGTTTCAGATTCTTGGACGGAGGGGCAAATTATGCTGGATGCCTTTAAACCAGACCTTCTTTTGCTTGATATTATGCTGCCCGATGGTGATGGCTTCAAGATTTGCAGATTTATACGAAAAAATTATCCAAAACTTCTAATAGTACTTCTTACCGCAAAGGACAAGATCTCTGACAAAGTGGCAGGATTGGAAGGAGGCGCGGACGATTATGTAGTAAAGCCCTTTGAGACGATTGAACTAATTGCAAGGATAAGGGCATGCCTTAGGAGGTCAAAACCTGCCCAAGACAAGGTGACTGTCCGCGACATGATAGTGGACTTTGCAAAGAGGACTGTGGTGGTAAGGCAAAAAGAAGTTATATTAACACCAAAAGAATTTGAACTTCTAAAACTGTTAATCTTACATATGGGCAGGGTAGTAACTCGTGAAGAAATTAAAAAAGCCTTATGGAAAGAATCCAAAATATATTCATGGAGCAGGGTTATTGATGTTCATATACAGCATTTAAGGCAAAAAATTGAGGATAAATCTGTTGGATACGAGTTTATAGTTACAATACCTGGGGTTGGCTATATGTTTATAGAAGGATAATTATTAAGAAGCCGCCTCGTCACTTCCTTCCAGACTGAAGTAAGTCAGATAGACATTCCTTATACCTTCAATGTCTTTGAGAGACTCTATCTCACGCTTTAGCAAAGCCGATGTGTCCCTCTCAATAAGATACACAATCTTTTCGCCTTTCACATCTCCAACCTCTACACCTTTTGCTTTTAGAAACTTAATAACCTCTTCAACATCTCTCTCATCATTTACCTCTACAAAACCGCTTGCAATTATCATTGCTTTACCTCAAACTCATTTTAATTATTCTTTCACCACAGCTTTCTGTGCATCTGCCGCAGTATATGCAATTAGTATCCCTTAATACGGATTTGTCAGTAGAAAAAATCCTGACGTCCATATAGCATACCTGTTCACATGCATTACATCGCACACATTTTTCAGATTTGATTCTGAGTTTTAGCAGACTTACTTTGTTGAATAATCCGTATGTCTTACCTAATGGGCATAATACCCTGCACCATAACCTTGGGAAAAAAAATTCAAGCACTAAAAGTAGAAATATTGCCCCTCCCGAAAAGTAAAAAACCGTTGTGTCGGCAGGCAGCTTTAGTGAAATGAAAACGCCCCCGGTCAACATCCTGAAAAAATTTGTGAGATGGGAAATATAATTGGTAAATACAGGCATTTCAACAAAAAAAGAGATTGCAAGAAATAAGAATACTATTATATAACCAGCGAGAGGCGGAATTGCCAACCTCATTTTCTGCCAATTTCTTGCTTTATTGATTAACTCAAAAAGAAAATCCATAGGACAGACCCAGCCGCAAAAAGCCCTCCCGAATATAAGATAAATGCCTATGAGAGGGGTGACCGAAAAAAAGGCTTGTCGAGTGAAATCTCGTGAAGCAATTGAGATCTCAAAACAAGCAAATACATCTATTAAGGTAATAGACCATACTGCAAGAGAACCGGAAAGACCCCCAACCAGGGCTTTAACCTTAAAAAACTGGGAAAAGAATAAAAGCATTACAGCGAGTAAGACATACCGCCTTAGTAATACTATTTTCATATGATTATCTGTACTCCCTTTCGATTATTCTCCCTCTAACAAGTATATTTGGTAGGTTCTGTTCATAAACAACTGTATATCTCTCTTCGTTCTGCATATTAAGCAAGACTTTGAAACTATTAATATATTTATTTTTGACCGTTTCATACTGACTTCTGGTGATGACCTTGATAGCAGACCCCCCGAGTGGGCAATATTTTACACATAATCCACAGCCTACGCACTTTTCATTGATATAAGGCTGGTTGCCCCACTGCCCGTGATAGAAATCAAATATCTTTGCGCCCATCGGGCAGGCTTTACTGCAGGAAAGACAGACGTCGCCGTTCCATCCAAAGCAGAGACCAAAATCTATGAGCGCCATACCCATGATTACATTTTCTTTTTCGATTTTCTGAAGGGCACCAGTCGGGCAATGCCTTGGGCATTCCATGCAAAGGGCACAAGGGAAATCTCTCATATCTTTGATGTAAGGGGAGCCGAAATTTCTTAAATCCTTAATACCTGCAACGGCTATGGCATCATATTTCATTACATGGCACACATTTACACACACGCCGCAGCTTATGCATTTTGCCCTAAAAGCCTTCTCAGAAAGCGCCCCCGGAGGCCTTATAAGACCCCCTGTATCTATCTCTGGCAGGGGTGCGAAATGCAAGTCTGTAGATGAGGATATGTCCTGAAGAGTTAAAGATACAGCTGCTGCCGATGCCGAAGCTAAAGAAAAAAATAATTTTATAAAGTCTCTCCGTGAAACACTCATAAAAATAAAAGCAGGCGGGAATACCCGCCTGCTGATGTCTCCATTTTTTAAGAATCATGAGATAATTTTGCCAGCTTCTGCCTGCCTCCCCCTTGTTTTTCCCTTGTAGAGCTTGACAGAAAACATCTTATAGTCCATCTGAAAACTGAAGGGGTCAAAATATTCATTCATTATCATGTTAACGAGCTTATATTCATCAAAGAAGGGAATAAATACATAGTCTTGTCTTGGCCCTCCGGTTGCTTTAGTTACATCGAGCACTTTAGCGGGAAGTTCTATCTTTCCCCTTCTCGATTCAACAATAACGCTATCTCCAGTTTTAATGCCTAATTTTTTGGCAAGAATCTCGTTAATTTCAACATACGCACCCGGTACGGCACGATTAAGCTCTGAGACTCTCGTTGTCATACTGCCTGTATGCCAATGCTCAACTATCCTGCCTGTGCAGGCACCATAAATAAAGCCTTTAGTGTCATACATCACTATCTTTGAGCCATCAGGTTTTTCAAATTCTTCTTTATGGTCTTGAATATCAGCAGGACTCAGGAGGATTGTTTTTAGCGCACTTTTACTTTTATCAGGATCGCCAATAACCTTAAGAGTGACTTTAGATATAGCATCATACGGTGCAACGCTTGTTTCATCCACCTTTTTAGGATTAAATCTTCTTTCAACATATTCGACAGTCTTATACTTAACGAACTGCTTGCCATCAAATTTACATGCCCACCATGGATTTGCCCAGATTATTGCTCTGCCGTCAATACCGGGCGCTTTTTTGCCATCAGGGAGGTCTATCATGCCATGAATAAATGGGTTAGATGCATAAAAACTGGCAAACCAGCCATCTGGAACAAAACTGTTCTTGTGGTATTCTTTGTCAGCCTTCATGGCATTAATGTTTTTCTCGAGCCAATTGCCATATACAGGATTAAAAACTTTCATGTTTCCTATATATGCAGAGGTTGATTTCTCAATAATAGGGTCATAGGGATATGCATACTGAATTCTGGACTCATATTTATCATATCTTGCCTTTACTGCAGGGTCCGTGTTTACTTCTGAGGGATAGGGAATTCTATAGCCATGATTTCTATCAAGCAAGACTTTTTTATTCATTCCGGTAAAGTTATAGCCCGTTCCTCCAGACAGAGTCATCATCTCTTCCCAGATATTTGCACTGAAGTCTCTATTCCACTCCTTTGTTTTTGCAGCATCAATTGTTTTGTTAAGCCAATCTGCACCGTCATATTTAGGCGGCCAAAACTGTGAGATATGTCCCTTGGGAACTAACCCTTTTTCTTCAAGTCTCCTCATTATGCATGCAAAAATAGTATGGTCAGGCATGGTATTGCCATAAGGCTCAATTACATGTTTTATGACTTGATACCTTCTTTCAAGGTTTCCGAAGATAAATTCTTTTTCATACCAACTCGATGCCCCTAAAAACACGTCCGATACGAGGGTTGTGGATGTAGGGAATGCTTCCAAGGTGATAGTAATTGGCCATGGTTTTCCTTTTTCTGCTGCCCCCATCGCAAGCCTATAAGGCCATGAATATGCAAGAGACTGCCCTGGATTTACACATGCGACCATCTGAACCTTTATCTGGCCTGCCGCAAGTCTTCTAAACATTTCCTGCGTATGGGGACCTGGTTTGTCATGTATCTTAATCTTTGCAGTCTCAGTCTTGATAACGTCATCATGAATCCCTGTTCTTTTAAGATAGGCGGAAGCCCTGTCGGTCCATATCTTTTCTACCGCCGCTCGGTGAATAGGATTTGCCACTAATCTGCCGTATGGCAAGGCATGACACAGCGCACCCGGTGCCCTTATGCCCCCACAAGCATTAGGCTGTCCAGTTAGACTAAAAGAGTGATTACCTGGCTTAACAGTTTTTCCAGTAATTAGATGGAGCATGTGTAGCGATGCATTTGTCCATGTCCCTTGAATCTTTTGATTGACACCCATACACCATAAAGATGTCGTAATACCCTCAGCAAACCATTTAGAAGCTAATCTAATAGCTTCTGGTCCTGATATCTTCTTCCATGACCTTGTTGCCTTGTCATATAAAAGGGGAGATTCCCCTTCAAAGATGATATCCGACACAGACTCTGGTTTATAATCAGATAGAAATTTAAGGAATATGGCAAAGCCTTTATAAAGGTCTTTTATAATGTCATCTTCTGAGGCATATTTCTTTTTCAAATCAGGATAAGTCTTGCGAACCAAGCCGTCAGTGTAGCTCATATCCAAAGCGTCGCCTCTTATCCCGCCATATTCGGTCTTAACCCATGTCTTTTTAACATCTTCGTGAATGCCAAAGTTTGCATGTCTCTCGATAAACTTTTTATCGATATATTTCCATTTTGCTGAAACAGTTCCGTTTTCTACATCATATTTAGCACCGTCAAGCTCGTGTGTAATCACATAAGCCATAGAGTTTAGCAGCGCCAGATCTCTCCCTGTGGCAAAGGGCAGCCACAAATCTGCTATTGTGCCTGAACGGGTCTTTCTTGGGTCTGCCAGTATTACCTTTATATTTTCAGGGTTTTTATGTTTGACAGCCGCAATCCTGTTAAAAAGTATTGGGTGCGCCTCTGCCGTATTATTGCCTATTATGAAAAATGTGTTTGCATGTTTTTTATAATCAGGGTCAGGCACATCAAGGTCATCGTAACTGCCATAAGGCTCGTCTTTTCCAAAGGTATAAAGATAGCCAACAACCGCCGATGCCATGCATGTGCGGGGCTGCCCTTCAATAGAGTTATTTGCTAGCATCCCACCGCCCTTTAATGTTTTATTCATGATATGGGTCTCTTCACTGCCAAGCTGGCCGCTGCCATAATATGCAAAGCTATGCTTGCCGTTTTCTTTAATGGTTTTTTCTATCGAGCCTGCAACAAATTCTATCGCATCTTCCCATGAGATAAGCGCAAAGTTTTCTTTAAAGTCAACCTCTGATGGTTTTAAACCTCTTGGGTCTTTGGTAGTCTTGCCATCCATCACTCTCGGGCAATTTATTAAATCTGGCTTCCCGGTCTTTGGGTTTATCCACTCTTTTCTTATATATGCACCCCTTGGCCTATCTTTATACATAAGAGCCTTATGGAGATAAAAACCTTTAGTGCATAAAACTCCTTTGTTAACTGTGCTTTTAAGGTCGCCCTTTATTGCGAGCACTTTTATGACTTTGCCCCCAGCGTCAACCTCGCAATCTGCAACGCATGTGCATCCAACAGCACAATACCGGCACTGTCCGACGGGAAAAGTCTTGACGGAATACGCTGCCAGCAGCATATCAGGACGCGCTATCCCAGCAGCAGCAGTAGCTGCGGCTAATGCGCTTGCTCTTAAAAAATCCCTTCTGCTGAGTTTCATTATTAAAACCTCCAATTAATTACTTTTTACCTTTAATGGCAATGATATCAGCAGTCATGGCGTCCCCAGACGGAGAATAATCGCCGTTTGCAGCGACAGCCATCACCCTTATTTCGGTATCAGTCTTTTCTTTAGGGGCTTTCCATGCAAGCTTCCATGTCCTACTTTGAGCCCCCTGAATAGTATGGGTTATAAAAGAATTAGATTTCTGGGTATTTTTCTCATCAATTACGATTAAATCACCTGCAGAAGCTGAGGCGGAAAAGCCGCCTTTTATTTCACTCATGCTTTTTAATCGGCTTTGAACCGATAGTGTGATGTTATAGGTTTTTCCCGGCACATATTCCTTTGGAAGTCCTATCATCTTTATATTGGCAGAATCAGCCGTGTCTGCATGACAGGTGAAGCATTCTCCGTCAGGAGCGCTGTTGGTTGAACTCAGCCCAGCCGATGCAGCTAATCCAAGAGCCACAATGGCAAGAAGGAATAAAATTATTTTTCTCATCCATCCCCCCATTTAAAACAAATGGTATTGTTAAAAGTTATTTACCCTTGCCCTCCCACCTCAAAGGGAGGGGAATTTTGTGCGCCCCCCAAGGGGGAGGGTTTCTCTTATGGTTCATTATGTTTTAAGAAACTTTTTCATAAAATTTTCGCCATTACCCACAAACTTTTATTTTTTAAAACTCAAGAGGACGATGACTGATGCACCGTCCTCCATTTCTACTTCTTTACTTAGATGCTTTTGCCCTGTCCGCAATTGCCTTTTCAAGGAATTTAACACCATCAATCGAGGTTTGTATAGACTCAAATAAACTTGCCTTTGCCTGATCTGGATTGTGGAATCCATCCGAGTTTTCAGCCGTCCACCACTCCCATTTGGTATGTGCTTTAGTATGGAACTTTCTCGACTCTTTGAGGACATCTTCGGACACCCCAACCGATTGTGCAAGTTGATAAGTTTTCACGAACTCTGCGAGCCAGAATTCAGCTTTGCGCATCTTGCCCCTAATGTAATTCTGGACGGATTCAATCTGATACTCAGCCTCTTTTTCTGTCCAGTAAGGATGGCATTTGATGCAGGTGTCTTTTTTCATGTATTTTGAGCTTTTCTGTCCATGCCATGTATAAGTCTTTTTGTTCTTCTTCACCTTGGGCATATGACAGTCTTTGCACTCAACGCCTGCCCTCTCATGCTTACTGCCCCAATAAACCTCAACCTCCGGATGCTGTATCTTTGACAGTAGGGCGCCTGTCACTTCATTGCGGAAGTCTCTATAACCTTGTTTTTCTACCCAGGCATCATAATCAAAGACATTTCTCCACTGAAACTCATTTGTCCTTCTGTCTGTCATGCCTATCATCTCACCTGTCTTGGTGTCAATCACAGGATTACAGTTATACTCTACGTGGCACTGAGCGCATAATAGGTTGGAATCGGGTTTATTTAAGATGCCGATTGCCCTGAAATCCCTGAACATAACCTTTTCCATGGTTATCTTTTTGCTCTTTTCCTTGTCATAAGGGTATGTGCCTTCACCTCTGTCAATAACGGCATTTATCAGGGCATCTCTTATTACTCTTGGCTTTGTCGCGTGGGGGTCATGACACCCGAGACAATTAAAAGGATGTTTGCTATCCCTCGCCATCTCTACAACCTTTGATGTCCTGTCCCACTTTGCCTTTGGGTTTTTATCTCCCATATACGACCATTTAAGCACATGGTCGGATGTCTTACAGGTAAGACATACTGGGTTAGCTGCAGTAAAGGCAGTTCTTGCAGTGTAAGGGGGGAATATCTTCTGGTCTGAGGTTGTTGGCTCTAAGTCTTTCAAGACCTCCCATGCAGATTTTTCTGCAGCCTTTGCATCACCGATTTTGTCCCAGCTTTTAAGCTGAAATCTGCCTCCATATGCCCTGTCAACAAGCAACTGGTCAACAAGCATAAATACATGGCTTCTTGGCTCAGAGTGTTCTCTGGTGAAGCCGTGAGGTCTCATTACGGTGTCAAAAAGAGGAGACCTGCTTGTTGACATAGATTTCTCAACCTTGGGTTTTGATTCAAGGTTTGTCGAAACATAAGATTCATATTGCTCTTTGTGGCACTTTCCGCAGGTGGCGGGGTCGAGTTTTGTGATGGGCTTGGATGCTACATCCTTAAGGTGCTTATCAAGTCCTTCATGACAGGTAATACAGTTAATCTTTGCGTGCTTGCCTTCGGAATGGAATTTCTTGATATCGGTGTGACAGCCGTAGCATGTAACTGCGCTTATTGATTTTTCAGGCGGAGCGCTCTTCTGGGCATCGGCTGTTGTAAGATAAGTGCCGGCGAAAATGATGAGCAAGCAGGCGGCAAACAATACTAAATAAAGCCCCTTTCTCATAAAACACCTCCTTTTTTAGAATAAAATTTTAAACAATGCCTGTTCCCCAAAAATTTAAGATTTTCCGTTCATCATTTCCTTATTGATATAGGCTAACTCTAAACCGCTGGTGGTGGAGAATCCGGGTTATACTTACTCATTAAGAAAATAGCTTTAGTAGGGCATGCCAACATACATGCACCATCACCTATGCAGTTTTCAGGGCGAACAGGCTTGGCAACACCATCAACTATATCGAGCATATTAGGTCCAAGTTTTTTACATAGATTTATGCAATTTCTACAGCCCATACAACGAACCGTGTGAATTTCAGGAATATTCCCTTTCACAAAAGTCCTGCCAAATGCCTCAGCAATTTCAGCTTCAATCTTTTTACTCATGTGTTCCTCCTTTTAAATGTCTTTGATATGAAGCACTTGTTTCATAATCAAAGCAAAGAATAATATAGACGCCTCCCTCGGCGACCAAAAGCCCAAATCAACTATTCTTATTTCATTCTTATTTCAGTATATATTTGTGTGTTTCTAATCAAAGACCTATTTGATTAATTTTAATGGTAAATTCAGTAAATTTGAGATTAAAAAATGTTAATTTTTTGTAAAAATTGAGGAGTTAAGGGAATAATAAAGTCAATTAAATGGGGTCAGACTAATTATTAAATGGTATGACCGCGTCTAGACCGCGTCTATGACCTAAATAATCGAAACCGTGCTGCAAATGCAAAGGCACTAATTGTAACAAAGATTTAACAATGTCTTAATAAATGTGTAACCGTTACTTTTATATAATTGAGTATGATGATATTGCAAATACCAACTGAAACCACAGCAAGCCGTCCTGTCTGCAATTCGGAAGCCATTTATAAATACGGAAAGACAAGGACCGGAAAGCAGAGATTCCAGTGTCTCATGTGCGGAAGACAGTTCAGTCACGGTGAGGAGAAACAGGAAATACAGAGCAAGCCAATTTGTCCTGAATGCGGCAATATTATGCATCTCTATAAAATCGAGGGGAGCGTCATAATATTCAGGTGTTCCGGTTATCTTGAGTGCAAGACATTTAGAAAATTCAGAATAAAGGAGGATTAATTATGAGTTATTACATTCACAATGTCCCTGGAAGATTGAGGATTAAGAGTCCTGCTATTAAAAACAATAAAAACGTTGCCGATGAACTAAAAAAGAGCCTCAGCACGCTCTATGGAGTCGCTGCTGTGGACATAAACCTTATCACCGGCAGTCTTCTCGTAAATTATAATCCGAACTCTGTAAAGCACTCTGATATCGTGGACATCCTACAGAGAAAGGGTTACTTCGATGCATCAAAGGCTACAAACAATGATGAGTACTTGCATCAGGCAGCATCAAAAGCAGGCGCTGTAATTGGAAAATCTATTTTTAGCACGTTAGCAGGAATGGCTTTAGAAAGAACGCCTCTGTCATTTCTTGCCATTCTAATATAGAAACTTTATCCAATTCTATCTTCTGCAGCAGTTCTGGCGTATAGTAAGCAGATATTCCACCCTTCTGCTTACAAGAATAGGGACAGGCAAGAAGTCCTTAGCCTTCGCCAATCTCTTGAAACTTCTAAACACTATCTCATAGATCCTTTTTACATCCTCCTTAGAAGCGCCGATGCACAAGGCAAGCATCTCGACTGCATTCAGATGCAGCCTTTTCTCAGTTTCGTCATCGTATAACTAAATGGTCTTTGCGTTTCTCTTCACGGTTTCCATCACAATCAACGCAATTTTCTAAAAATGATACAATCAATATTGCAGGCGTTGGCGTATCGATAGCTTTTCCCTTTTATGCTCTTTAATTACAGTTCTTCCATTCTGGTCGAACTAACACCTTCGCTTTCCCTATGGTAGCCAGTCACTTACGTGCCTCTTGTCTCAGTATTTCAGCCTTATCGGTCAATTCCCATGGAAGACCTATATCCATCCTTCCCACATGTCCATAGGCAGCGAGTTTCCTGTAAAAACCGCCTTTGATTATTAAAGGAAGATACCTGAGATTAAACTGCTTAATTATTCCGGCAAGACGAAAATCAAAATGCCTATCGATAAGCTTAGCTATCTGTTCATCCGAAATCTTGCCTGTTCCAAAGGTCTCGACCTGAATGCTCACAGGTCTCGAAAGACCTATGGAATAGCTGAGATGAACCTCGCATTCGTCGGCGAGCCCTGCCGCAACCACGTTCTTTGCTGCATAGCGGGCTGCATAGGCGCCTATCCTGTCAATTCTCAAAGGGTCTTTGCCGC
>Ga0209721_1002288_pt1 | contig 12319 bp, 10 predicted proteins | sample TshhotsprinmetaG_FD_184139 | JGI IMG/M metagenome (GOLD analysis project Ga0209721, IMG submission 184139) | Hot spring microbial communities from South Africa to study Microbial Dark Matter (Phase II) - Tshipise hot spring metaG (SPAdes)... | ecosystem: Environmental > Aquatic > Thermal springs... | reverse complement strand
GAAGCCAATGCCTGCCCAGCGGTAAGAGAGCGCCTCTCCCTTATCGGTGCCGTCGGAGCCGCGCCAGATGGAGGAGAACCCGTGCGAGAGCGCCTTTCGCGCCGTGTACAGGGTGAACAGCGCAATGCCCATGTACGCGCCGAACGATTGCTCGTTGACGTACGGGAAGCCGGGTATCTGGTTCCACCCGTAGTACGCCGCGATGATGGGCTGAAGCTTCCACATCCAGAAGAAAAACCAGCACGAGAAGAGCAGGTCGGTCGGCAGAAGCACGCCGATGCCCACAATCCAGGGGAAGAAAGCGAGCGGGAGCCAGCCGATGGCGTTCCAGGGCGGGGTGGTGATGTACTGCTCCAGCGTCTGCCAGCGCATGTAAGGCTGCGGGATGGTGGGGAACAGGCGGTTCAGCCCGAACCAGATATCGTTCACCGCCGCCAGGGCGAAAGCAATCCAGAACAGGCGATTCTGAAACACGGGCACGCGCGGTTGCACCAGCTCCAGCGGCAGCTGCACCAGCGGGTAGGAGAGCCGCTCGCGTTCCGTCCACTGCTTGCGCAGGAGCACATTCAGGCAGAACATACCGAACGCCAGCACCGTGAAAAAGCCCGTCCAGACCAGCAGAACCGGAGCCCAGATACCCAGGTCGCGCGAGTTCCAAAAATTGGCGTTGCCGATGTAGTACTTGTCCACGGCGTCGGTATCGCTGACGAACAGCCATTTCGGCAGGTAGGGGATAACCTCGCTTGCCCACCGGTTGGCGGGGTTGGCGTATTTGAACGGATAGGTCAGGATGGGCGTGATGACCTCGATCAGGTCGTGCGAAGCCATCACCGCCGTCATCAGCGTGAAGAAGTATACCGTCATCAGCTCCGCTGGCGAGAAGCGCCAGCGCGGCACGATGCGTCCGACCACAGCATTCACCGCAATGAGACACAACAGCACAAACAGCACATGCGGGAAGAGCGAGATGGTGGTGGGCTGTCCCGCGTAGCGAATGGCTTCGATGGAGATGTTGAACCACGCAATCAACGGAGCAAGAATGACGCCGATGATCACAGCGCGGAAGCTCACACCACGTTGTGAGGGGATAGCCTCGTCGCGAGACTCTGCCTCTGCTCGTGCTCTCTGCCAGACCGTTGTTGCCATGCACTCTCTACCTGCTCAGGGTGTATGAGCGCCCCCGCCCCCAGCGTACTGGAGCGAAGGAGCGGGGACGGATGCGGGGGAACTACAACAAGCCCCTGGACCTGAGAAACTCCAGGCTGAGACGTGCGCTCTCCAGCGGTGGGTGTTTGCAAACGTCCTGCTCCACCGCCATCCACTTCACGCCGCTCTCCTCTGCCGCCCGGAAGATGGCTTCCCAGTCCAGAATGCCGTGCCCAACCTCGGCGAAGCTGCCGTCTTCCGCCATATCCTTCAGGTGCAGGAGAGGCACTCGTCCCGCATACTTTCGGATGTATTCGGCGGGGTCCTCGCCGCCATGCTTCACCCAATAGGTGTCCAGCTCCGCCTGCACCAGCTTCGGGTCGGTGTTCTCGTACAGAATGTCCAAACCATACTTGCCGTCGAACTTCTGGAACTCGAAGGAGTGGTTGTGGTAGCAGAACACGAACCCTTCCGCCACTACCTTCTCTCCGATGGCGTTCATGCGCTTTGCCACGCTCTTCCAGCCCTCAGCATCCCGACGCAGCTCCTCGGGCATCCATGGCACCACGATGTACTCCATGCCCAGCCCGCGCGCCAGCGTCAGCACGCTGTCGAAATCGTTCTCGAGCTGGTCGATAACGAAATGACCGCCGAACACCGTCAGCCCAAGGCTATCCAGAAACGCCTTCACCTCGGAGATGCTCATTCCGCCAGTGCCCGACAGCTGCACCGCCGGATAACCCATCTCCGCCACTTTCTGCAGGGTTCCCTTGAAGTCTCGCGCCATATCGTCGCGTACGGTGTAGGTCTGCAAGGCGATCCCGAACTTTCCCATGCTCCAAACCTCCTGCAAGATGACCTGCACCTCTCGATTCGCCGTCGCTGGGGATTTTCCCTGTACGCATGGGGACTTTCAACGTTGACGGAGCCGTTCCATCGCCTTCCGTTCGGCGTTTCTGGCGTTCTCGTCGCCAGCGCTGGATGCCACCAGATAACCGCGCTGCTCCTAGGGTACCAGCACGATGAGCGCAAACCACATCGTATTGGTACCGGCGTGTTGAATCACCAGTCCCTTCGCCCAATCCGGCTGGCTCACTCCCCAGCCCATGGCGTAGTCGCTTCCTTCGGGAGGCGTGTGTAGTTTCTGGAAGCTGGCTTGAGATAGCAGGGAAGGTTTCTGTTCGACAGTGCCGCGCAGGTGCAGAATGGCAAAGCGCGCCCAGTCCTGCATGCTCAAATGCACCCGACCCGCGGGGCTGAAAGCCGGCGGGTTGTCCGCGAAGGGAGACGGCGGCACAGGCACATAGCCCTCGGAGGCAGGGCGGTGTCCCCAGGCGCCGTCGGGTGGCGCGCCGAACCCCGCGCTTCGGATGCCCAGCGGACGAAACAGCATCTCCTGCACCAGCTCCTCCCACACCTTGCCGCCAACTGCCTCCGCAATGGCTCCCGCCACCACGTAGCCGCCGTTGGAATAAACGACCTTCTCGCCCGGCTTGCCCACTGGCGTCTGCTGCAGAATGATCTCCGCCGCCTGCAGACGTTGATCGGCGCGGAGCGCCCATAGTCGCGGAAATACCTGCGGGTCGGGAGCGCGGTCTTCTGGCAATCCTGTGCGGTGTGTCAGCAACTGCTCCACCGTCGCCTTCCAGTACTCGCGCCGGATACTGCGACGAATCTTTGGCAGCACCTCAGCCACCATGGTTGACCAGTCCAGCTTGCCTGCCTCCACCAGCTGAGCGAACAGAGTGGCGGTCATGGACTTGGTGCAGGAGCCGATGTGGAAGCGATCGCCACTCTGCACCGGTTCGTCGGAGTCGGCTCGGTGCCTGCCCACCGCCCCGATCGCGGTCAGTTTGCCACGTTCCACGAGGGCAGCGGCAAGGGCAGGCAGTTTCGCCTCAGCGCGAACGGGTTCCAGCAGGGCGTTCAGGTTGCGCATGATACGTCTTCTCCCGGGAACAAGTAGAGTTGAATTCTGTATCGACAGTATGTATCCTGTAGATACCGGAGTTTCTTTGGGGAGGCAGGAATGGCTCTTCTGGTGGATTTGCGAAGCGACACGGTGACCACGCCCACACCTGAGATGCGTCGTGCGATGGCGAACGCCGAGGTGGGCGATGACGTATACGCCGAGGACCCTACGGTGAACCGGCTGCAGGAAAGAGCGGCGGCGTTGCTGGGCAAGGAGGCAGCGCTGTTCGTGCCGTCGGGCACCATGGGCAACGAGATTGCGGTGAAGGTGCACACCCACCCCGGCGATGAGGTTCTGATTGATGAGGACGCGCACATCGTGAAATGGGAGCTGGGCGCAGCCGCTTTCATCAGCAACGTGCAACTGCATACCCTGCCCAATCAGCGAGGGATCGTCCCTGTCGGGGAATACGCCCGACGCATCCACCCCGGTGATGACCATACGCCTTCTACGCGCCTCATCTGTCTGGAGAACACGCACAACGCGTCGGGAGGAGTGGTGCTTCCGCTGGAGTACATGCGCGAGGTATGGTGCCTCGCCAGGCAGAACAACGTGGAGGTGCATCTGGACGGCGCCCGCATCTTCAACGCGGCGGTGGCGCTGGGCGTGCCGGCGAAGGAGCTGGCAGATTGCGCCCACTCGGTGATGTTCTGCCTCTCGAAGGGGCTGGCGTGTCCGGTGGGATCGATGCTGTGCGGCTCGCGAGCGTTTATCGAGGAGGCTCGACGGCTACGCAAGATCCTGGGTGGAGCCATGCGCCAGGTGGGAATCCTTGCAGCAGCGGGACTGGTGGCGCTGGACACCATGATCGAGCGTCTGGCGGAAGACCACGCACGGGCGCGACGTCTGGCGGAGGCGATTGCCGGTATGCACGGCTTTGGCGTGGACATGGCGACGGTGCAGACCAACATGGTGTATGTGCAGACCGAGGCGCCCGCCCGCCGGGTGGTTCAGCAGCTGGAGATGCTTGGAGTGCTCTGTCTGGACGTCTTCCCGCACACCATCCGTCTGGTGACACATAAAGACGTGGGCGATGAACACATCACCCACGCCATTGACGCCTTCGCGAAAGTTGCGGGGTAAGGGGCTACTTCTGCGCGCCGAGCAGGTGCTTTGTCAGCCACTCGTCCACCTTGCGCAACACGGCGTCGGGCTGGGGCATGTGTCCGCCGTCCAGCCATACAATCTCCTTCGGCTCGTTCGCCGCGGCGAAGAGGCGGTCGGTACACTCCTTCGGCACGATGGTGTCGTTGTTGCCGTTGATCATCAGCAGGGGACGAGGGGCAATGCGTCCCGCGAAACTCACCGGGTCGATAGGCGCCAGCAGGTTGTTCAGCTGGCGTCGGTCTTTGAACAGCTCAGGGTATCTCTCACGCATCTGCACCGCATTGGGATGCTGGCTGGTGCTGAACAGGTAGCCCCAGTCTCCGCCCGCCACGATCAGGATAGGCGCCTGCACACGCTCGTCAACGCCTGCCAGAATACCGCCCAGAATGCCGCCCATGCTCAAGCCGATGTAGCCGATGCGCTTGCCGTCTATCTCCTGTCGGCTTTGCAGGAAATCGATGCCGCGACGCAGGTCGACCACGGTCTGGATGAAGGCGTCGCGGTTGCGATACAGATAGGGGCTGAGAATGTCGGCTCCACTCAGCTTGCGCTCGCCATGGTATTCGGCGTCGATGGCAAAGGTGGCGATACCGCGCAGGGCGAAGATAGGCGCCAGCATCTGCAGTCCGTTCTTGTCGCCGCCATAGCCGTGCATGACGATGACGCACGGATAAGGCTTCTGGCCGCCGGTGGGCACGCACCACCACGCCGGCACCTTTTTGTCGTGCACGCTCTGATAGTGCACGCGATATATCACATACCCGGTGGCTTGTGTCTGTTCCTTGACTTCCGCGTTCAGGGGCAGGTCGCGGTCATAGGCGTACAGCTGCTCGTAGAGCAGGGTGCGTGCCGTTTGCGGTTCCTGTGTGCGAGCACACCCCGCAGCGATGGTCACCACCAGCAGTGCCAGCAGACTGTGCGTCAGTCCGTTTCGTACGAATTCACGGTTGAGTAATGCTTGGTGCATTTTCTCCACCCTCCATGGATGAGATGTCGATCCCGGCGGCGCTGGCGAGGAGCAGATAAGCAAAACCGAACGTCAGGCTGGCGAACTCGGTTTGCCAGAGCGGTCGGTCGCGACGTTCGTTCAGCTCGCGCCACAGCGCTTTGCAGAGGACAGCAGTTGTTCGGTCCCCACCCAGCAAAAGGATGCTACCGTGAATGGGCAGCGTAAACAGCAACGGTTCGCGAAGACTCTCGTCGCTGAACAACTCCTGCAACAGCTTCTCCTCGGAGCGCTTCTTTCGTTCCTCTTCTGCTTGCGGTGACAGCACCAGCCGGCTCTCCGTCTCCTCCATCACTTTCCTCATTGCCCCTGCGGTCTCCTGAATGCTGGGCGCGTAGTAAACGAGCAGGTCGAGCAGACGCCTGCTGAACTGCAGGTGCGGTCGGGCGTCCACCAGCGGCGACAGCAACCAGCCTGTCTCGACGTCGGCGATGCTGTCCACAGGGTTGGGCACGGGCGGGTGCGGAGGCTCCGGAAGCCTTCCCCAGTAGTATGCGGCATGGGCGGGCATCGGGCGGTGGTCGCGCAGGCTACGCTGGCGCGCCTCGTGCACCACCTGCAGTGCCCAGTCCGCTGGCACTGGCACAAACTCCGGGCGCTGCGGGTCATACGAGTCATCCGGACGGTTCGGTATGAGGGGGTGGTTCACGCACTCCTCGTACAGCTCCTTCATTCCGTCCTCCACCCACTGTGCCCTGTCGAGGTAGCCCGCCGGATGGAGGTCGATCAGAAAGGCACATCGCTCACCGAGCGGCTGCTGCAGGAAAAAGCGAAAGTGAAACAGGACGTATTGTTCGGAAGAGTGCCAAAAATGGCAGGCGGCGTACACCTGCTGGACCATCCAGCCCGATGAGGTGTCGACCGCCGGTTCCGGCTCTCCCGGCGTCTGTGTGACGGTGGGAACCGCTATTCCCTGCCGGTTCAGCTCGAAAATTGCCCGCTTCACCGCGCGACGCACGGCACCCGTAACGCCTGCTCGCACCACCAGGTAACCCAGCAGGGCGGCATACTGCGGTTGTGAACCCATCCAGTGCGCCGCGGCTATCTGCTCGTCCTGCGAAAGCGCCAGCAGCTCCCTGGCTATGGGCTCGAGGCGCGCATCCGTCGCCTCGGCGATGCCGATGGCAGGCTCCAGAAGCCGGAGGGTCGCCTCGGAAGGGATGATGGTTGTCTCGCGCTTGCTCTTGGGCATGGGTCTATCGCCGTATCCTCTCGTGTCACTTGCAAGCGTATTTTACCTGGCACGAAACGGTTTTCCTGCCTTGCATCACCCGGCGGTGAGAGTGACCACACTGCGCGGCGGGATGACCATCTCGGAGCCAGCGGGCACTGCAGGTTGACGGGCAAGGTCGTGTTGTGACGAGGTGATGTGCGGCGTCAGTGTCTCCATTTTGCGGTCGGATTGCAACTGCAGTGCGGATTGCTCGGCGCCCAGGTTCACCACCACGCACACGAACTGCGGGCTGATCCGTTGCGTGTACGCCGAAATGAGCAGGTTCTCCTCCACTTCCGAAGGCTCCACGTGCACTCGAGAGGCACCCGGGCGAATGAACCGGCTGAAGTTGCCCAGCGTCCACAGCGTTTTGGACGGCAGGACGTTCTGCTCGCCGGTTCTGCGGTAGTCGGTGTAGATGAGTCCGTCCTTGTAGTCGTATGGCGACAAAGCCAGCCACCAGTGCCACGCGGAGGCGTTCGCCACGGTCAGGTCGTAGTGGATGACCCGAGCCACGCGCAGGGCAGTATCCATGCCTAGGTCGCGGTGGTGCTCCATGACGCAGTACTCCGTCTGCCAGAACTGGGCGCCGGGTGCGTAGCGGTCGATGTTCTCGCGCACAGTACGGCGCAGGTCGCGCAGGTTCCGCATTCCGGTGTCCGTCCAGTAGGAATGTGCGCTGATACGGTTCGTCAGCTTGCGTCGGATGTCAGCCTCGCCCAGCAGCTCGCGGATATACTGCCCGTACATGCCCCAGCCTTTCGAGCGATTGCCATGTGTGTAGGCGGCTTTGGGGTCCTCGGTGCGCGCCCAGCGGCGGTAGTACTCGTCGTCCAGCAAAGCCACCAGCTCGCCGGCTTCGGGCATCACGATCTCGGTGCCCAGTCGGCGCGCGCGAATCTCCGCGTGCAGGGCGTGGATCACCCGCTTCAGGTCGTCGTTGTTATACCGGCAGCCCTCCTGACCGCCTTCCCACTCCCAGTTTGGCTCGTTCACGGGACTGATGTAGTGGAAGCGCAAGCCCTCCCTGGCGAAATGCGCCAGCACGTCGGCGAGGAACCGCGCGAAGCGCTCTTCGTAACCAGGCTTCAGGTTGGTGGAGCCGGACTGTTTGTCGCAGTGCGCGTGTCCGTTTTTGGTCATCCACACGGGCGGACTGTACACGCAGGCGAGGAAACGCTCCACACCGCGCTTTCTGGCGGCACGCAGGAACCACTGCTGACCAGCATGTTTGCTCCAGTCGTAATCATCCTTCTCGGAGGCTTTGAACACCTCAGCACCGCGCCAGGGGTCCCACAGCTGGTCGGTAAGCGCGCCCCCCGCACCGATGTTGAACCGCCACAGCGACAGCCCAATGCCCTTCTCCCGCGAAAAGAGCAGGTCTGCCACGGCGTTCTTGTTCGCGTCGTTCCACTCTCTGCCGATGGGGTCGATGCTCCATGCACCCGATGCCCCGAAGTTCTCGATGCGCTGGTAGCGCCGAGTCGTTTCCACTCGCACCTGTATCGTTGCCATCTGCACCCTTCCACCACAGGATTTTTCGAAAAATTCGCTAAAATACTTTAGCAAACCTCTTGACATGGGCGATGGACATGGCTACAATATGCTAAAGTACTTTAGCACGAGGAAGCCATGTCTCGGCGAAGAGGACGTGCGACGCTGGATGAGGTTGCCCGACGGGCAGGAGTGTCCCGAACCACCGCCTCGCTGGTGTTAAGCGGCAAGGCAACCACGCACCGCATCTCGGAAGAGACACACCGGCGCGTGAAAGAGGCGGCGCAGGAGCTGGACTACAGCCCCAACCTGCTGGTTCGCTCTATTCAACGCGGGCGTACGCACGTGCTCTCCTTCTTCAACGCCTTCCGTCTGCGCACCGTCAACGACCTCTACATGGACAGCCTGTCCACCGCTATCGAGCGCGCCGCCGGAAAACTCGGCTACGACGTGCTGGTGCACTGCGACTTCAGCCGTCCGCCCGAGGAGACCTATCGCTTCCTGAACGGGGGACGCGCGGATGGGCTGTTGCTGTTCGCCCCTCTGCCCGACGACCCGCTTCTGCCGCTGTTGCGCCGTTCGAGGCTGCCGGTGGTGCTCATCAACGCGCGAGACAGCGAGGGCGTTTTGCCTTCCGTGAGGGACGACGTGCACAGCGGAATGCGTCAGGTGGCAGAGGCGCTGGTGGCGCTGGGGCATCGCCACGTGGCAGCGATTGTGGAGGAGGGCAGCGACTTTCGCGACGCCATGCCCCGTGCTCGCCTGCTTCAACAGTACCTGCGCGTACTGGGCGCCGAGCTGCACGACCACCGCATCCTGAGCTACTGGAGCGCAGGACCCGCACTGCTGGTGAACCTGCTGGCAGACCCCCAGCCGCCTACCGCCATCTTCTGCTGGCGTGACTGGCTGGCATACCGCCTTCTGGAGGATTGCGACAGCCTGGGCGTGCCGGTGCCAGAACAGATTTCGGTGGTCGGCTACGATGGTCTGCACTGGCCCGCCACCACCCGACACATAGCCGGTTCGGTGCATGTGGACCTCGACGCGCTGGCGGAGGCGGCGGTGACCCTGCTTCATCGCTACATTACCGGCGACGAGGAGGCATACGCCGACGTGACGATTCCCGTGCAGCTTCACCACGGTACCACGCTGGATGCTCCCGGAGCATCCGGCTGGAGATAAATCAGAGGAGGGATAAACCATGCATGCAACCACTCAACGGCGAGCACGAGCCTTCACCCTCATCGAACTGCTCGTGGTGATCGCCATCATCGCCATTCTGGCGGCGATCCTGTTCCCTGTGTTCGCACAGGCGCGAGACAAAGCACGCTCCACCACCTGTCTGGCGAACATGAAGCAGATCATGCTGGGCGAGCTGATGTACATTCAGGACTACGACGAAGTGCACAGCTTCACCTGGGGCTGGGACCCGACATGGGTGCCCTGGCATCAGCAGATCCATCCCTACGTCAAGAACCAGCAGGTGTGGCGCTGCCCGAACGATGCCTGGGCGCGCGGACAGGACGCGCTAGATAACACCAAACCCGCTATCCCCGTCACCTACAGCCAGAACTTCCGCTGGCCCGAGGGCAACTGGGGATGGGGTTCCAACTCGTACAGCTGGCTGATGTCGCCAGTGGCGTCCGCCGAGTCCACCATCGTCAGTCCAGCCACCACCATCTTCATCGCCGAGCGACCCAACTGGTACCACCAGTGGAGCGTTGGCTGGGCAACGGAAGTCTTCTGGGACTACAACGAGTTCAACATGCAGGGCGGAGGCGCCACCATCCACTCGCAGGGCAGTAACTACGCGATGTGCGATGGGCATGTGAAGTGGATGCGGCGCGACCAGACGACCCGACCCGTCGGCAACCAGACCACCGACCCGGCACGTCGTGACCCGCCAAACGGTCCCTGGCCCAACGGCATGTGGGATAAGCGTCAGTAACGAAACCAGCGAGGTGACACGCTGTGAAACGCGAAATCCATCCGATGGTCGCGGTGGTGCTTATCGCGGTGGTGGTCGGGCTGGTAGTGGGAGCGTTCTATTACCTCAGCGCCCCACGCCCACCCAAAGGGGTGAAATACACGCCCGGCGTACCCCCGTGGATGGAGCAGGGAAGCTCGTATAAGCCCACACCGGACTATCCACCGGCAACAAGCACCAGCCGCTGAGCGGATACACAGCAGGGGCAGACGCGACTGCCCCTGCCAATTTATCCCTAGAAACGATAGTTCGCCTCGATGAAGAAGAACCCTCCATCGTTGCCCGCCGGATACACCGACTGAATCACGCTACCTCCTTGCACCCAGCCCCGATACAGGGAAATCTGCAGGTTATCGCTGGCGCGGTAGGTTAGCGAGATGTCGAACAGGTGCGCCAGGTCACGTTTGCCGCCCGAGGGGCGCCCTGCCACGCCGTAGGTGCTGTTGTCGAACGGACCGCCACCTGCATACCACAGGTCACTGCTGCGGTTGAGGCGCAGGCGATGGTAGTCCACCCGTGCCGACCAGCGCGGATGTGGCGTCAGCATCACCTGCACGAAGATATCCTCCAGGTTCATGGTGTTGTAGAACGGCGTCTGGGCGTATAGGCGCGGCGTGTTCATGCCCGGCACGAAGGTTTTGTGGGTGGTGTCGGCGGGGTTGTCGTCGCCGGAGCCTGCGTTGTAGCCAATGCGCACCCAGGGTCTCCACTCGGTGGGAAACTGGAAACCAGCCTCCACTGCCAGCGAAAACGCCGAGTGGCTCAGCTTGCCCCATTCGCCTCCCTGAAGCGCTGCCCACAGCATCAGGTCTGTCCTGCCAGCGGCACTTTTCCACACCTGCGCCCAGTGCCCGCCCAGCGTCCATACGCCGATCTCCTCTGTGTCGGACTGGCGCGCCGGCAGCGGGCGGTTGTCCACCTTCAACACGTTTCGGCTGTCGCGGTACAAGCCCCAGAACACGCGCCAGTCGTAAGCGGTAGTATCGCCCTCCTGTGCGCCTGCGTGGGCGAGGTAGAACTGGTTGACGCGGGTGAGGGCGGGGTTGGCGTTGAGGTCAAATGCCCCCTGTGTGGGATAGCCCGCGAACAGCACCCACCGGCTGGCATTGCTGCCGGTCTGCACCAGCAGGGCGTCGAACGAGCGGGTGACCGGCGAGAAGCCGAAGGTGCCGATGAGCCGGTTGCTGACACGGTTGGCGTGCAGCCAGTTCAGCCCGGCGTCCTTCAGGCTGACCTCGCGTCCGTCCAAGAACTCCTGACGCCCCACTTTCAGCGTGCCCCAGTCGCCCGACCATTGCACGTTCAGCTGCTTCACGAAGAGGCTGGCAGTGTTGTCGCCGTTCACCGCCTTCAGCGTGCCTCCAAAGCCCAGCTGTCCGGCGGGCGCCGGCGCCACGGCGTTGGGCACGTCGATCAGCCCTGCCTGCGCCAGTTCCGCCGTCCAGCGGGCAGTCCCCGTTTCGCCCGTCAGCGCCAGACGCAGGAGGGAGTGCGCGTAGGTGTAGTCGGTGTCGAAGCCGGGCACGTTGAACCACTGCCAGTCTTCCACGCGCACGCGCCACGTGCCCTGCACCTTCACCTGCGCGTAGCCCCCAGCAGATGCCATCGCCAGTAGAGCGACGGCAAGAAGAAGTGGTTTGCCGATGCGCATATCGTCCTCCCGGATAAAGTTTACTGACATGATACCCATAGTCAAGTTATGTTGTCAAGGGAGGCTGAGTGTGTTGAAAAGAGACCAAACCTATCCCCCCGACCCCCTTCCCGACGCGGGAAGACGGAGTTCGGAACCTCTCCCCGCTTCGGGGAGAGGCAGGGAGAGGGGTGTGACAGCGCTCTTTACAGGGTTTCTGGTCGTCAATTCGTAGCTGGCAACGCATTTTCACACACCCTCGGACAGGCTAAGAGCTTTTTCGGCTCCTCAGGAGGTTCGTCCTCCATACCCTTTCCGTGTCATTGCGAGGAGCGCAGCGACGAAGCAATCCCCTGCGCTTCACGACAACCCGCATGTCATTGCGAGGAGCGCAGCGACGAAGCAATCTCCCATGCTTACCGACAAACCGAAGGGGATTGCTTCGCCTGCCCTGAGGGCAGGCTCGCAATGACACGGTGCCCCCGTGTCATTGCGAGGAGCTCAGCGACGAAGCAATCCCCTTCGCCCCTCGTGTCCTTGCGAGGAGCGCAGCGACGAAGCAATCCCCCTCGCCCCCGTGTCCTTGCGAGGAGCGCAGCGACGAAGCAACGCCTTTCGCAACCCGTAAGTCGTGGGGGATTGCTTCGCCTGCCTGGCGGCAGGCTCGCAATGACACAGCTCTTTGGAGGGCGAGGAACCCCCCCGCCGAGCCGTTCCGTGTCCTTGCGAGGAGCGCAGCGACGAAGCAATCCCCGTTGCCCCTC
>Ga0209721_1002286_pt1 | contig 12324 bp, 10 predicted proteins | sample TshhotsprinmetaG_FD_184139 | JGI IMG/M metagenome (GOLD analysis project Ga0209721, IMG submission 184139) | Hot spring microbial communities from South Africa to study Microbial Dark Matter (Phase II) - Tshipise hot spring metaG (SPAdes)... | ecosystem: Environmental > Aquatic > Thermal springs... | reverse complement strand
AAATCAGCATCGACAATCTGTTGCGCGCCGGGTATCGCGTCACGGCCACGATGACACTGCCCGGCAGCGACCGGCATGAGTCGTACATTTCGCTGTTCGTTGAGAAATCGCAATGATTTTCAAGGGATACACGGACCGCATCGCCAACGCGAGCGCGGAAATCCGCTTCTTGCGTTGGCTGGCTGGCGGACTGGCAGCGCTGGCGCTGCTGCTTGTCATGACCACACTCCGACTGATTGGGTCGGAGCGGGTGGTATTGCTGCCGCCGGAGGTCAACCGCACCATGTGGGTGTCCGGCTCACAGGCGTCAAAAGAATACCTGGAGGAAATGGGATTCTGGTACGCGGGTCTGGCACTCAACATCACTCCCGCAACGTCGGAATACCAAAACAGCCTGTTCCTCAAGTTTGCGGCCCCCTCGGAGTACGGTCGCCTGCAAGCAGAAATGGGCGCACGAGCGGAGTTTTTACGCAAGAACAATGTGTCGACCCAATTTGCGGTGCGCAGCATCTCGGTCGATGCCCCCAACAGCCGTGTGGCGCTCACTGGCACGCTCTACACCTGGACATCGGACAAAAAGGCCGGCGAACGCAATGCGGTGTACATGGTGGGCTTCAAGCTGATCAACGGGAGACTCTATGTTACGGATTTCAAGGAAACTTCCGACCAACATCCTTTTGGCGACGCTGCTGCTGGCCGCACTTGAGACGCAGGCGGCCCAGGTGCTCACGGGCAAGCCCGACGAGACCCTCAGCGCCGTCGTCTCCCGAAGTGAACCGACCATGATTCGCGTCGAGGATCAGCGCATCCGTCGCGTGTTTGGGACGGAGGGCGACTTCTCGGTCGTCGCGGACAAGGACGCGGGCACGGTGTTCATCAAGCCCACGACGGACAAGTCGGCCTTCAGCGTATTCGTGGCGGATGAAGCGGGCCGCACGTGGAAGCTGCTGTTGGCGGTCGCCGACGGGCCGTCGGACTCGATCCTGATCAAAGGTCGCTCGGCCCCGCCAGCGGCAAAACCTTCGGGGCGATCGCCAAGCCGGGTGCAAGCGATCAAGCAAACCGTGTTGGCGCTGGAGTCGAGCGACGAGGGCGGATTTGACACGCGAGAAACCAACGAGCTCGTGCCGCTATGGAAAGAGGCGATGTTCGTCCTCGTGAAAGTGGTCAACGGCCCTCTGCGGGGCGAGAAGTACTTGCTGACCAACGTATCGGACAAGCCGATGGTCATCGACGAGCGTGAGCTATACCGGCGCGGCGTGCTGGCGGTATCGGTCGAGCGCCCGGAACTCAAGCCTGCTGAGACGACTGCGGTGTACGTGATCTCGGAGGCATCCCATGATTGAGCGCGCATCAACGCCGCTGTCCGAGCGACTCAAAACGATGTCGCCCAAGGCCAAGCAGTACCTGATGCTGGGAACGCTTGGGACCGTGTTCCTGGGCCTCGTCTTTGGCAGCGTGGCGATCTGGAACGAACAGCCCTCGCTCACGCCGCCAGCGCCAACGGAGGCCGCCACCACGAAAAACATCGCCATCCCTGGCTCCCAGGTCGATCCGCGCGATGTCTGGATGGCGCAATCCTCGCAGCAGATGAAGGAGATGGATGCCGTCATCCAAGAACTTCGCCAAAAGCTGCAAGAGGTCGAAAACAAGCAGTCCACGTCGGCTGAGTCCAATCCGCCGCCCTTGCCGCCGCTGCCGCCGTTACAGCCGCCTCCAGCGCCATCGGTGCCGCCCGCACCTGCGCCCGCGGCGCAACCGACCCCGCAACCCGCGCCGCCTGAACCTGCTACGCCGCTGCCAGCGATGCCGCCAAAGGAACCAGGAATCGCGGTATTCGAGGTCAGCCAAGCCGACGCCGACGACAAACCAGCGAGCGGCCAAGGTGGGCAGCAAGGCGCGCAATCGGCGGCAGAGCAGGGCAAGACCTACATCCCCTCCGGCTCCTTCATGCGCGCAGTGCTGCTTGGCGGGCTGGATGCCCCCACAGGCGGGCAGGCGCAAAACAACCCCTGGCCCGTGCTGCTGCGCGTGCAGGACAACGCTTTCTTGCCCAACCGGTTTCGCGCCCGCGTCAAGGAATGCTTTTTGCTCGGCTCCGGCTATGGCGACATCAGTTCCGAGCGCGCTTACCTGCGGCTGGAGTCGCTGTCGTGCGTCCTCAACAACGGCGAAGTGGTGGACACCGCCGCCAAGGGCTACATCGTCGGCGAAGACGGTAAAGCCGGGATGCGCGGTCGCCTCGTGAGCAAGCAGGGACAGGTACTGGCAAACGCGCTGCTGGCCGGCGTTGCATCCGGCATCGGGCAGGCGTTTCAGCAAAGCGCCACCACCTACTCGATCAGTCCCTTGGGTTCGATTGGAACGGTCGAGTCCGGCAAGGCGCTACAGGCGGGCGCGGGTGCGGGTGTCGGCAAAGCGCTCGATCGCCTCTCGCAGTACTACATCAACCTGGCAGAAAAGATGTTCCCGATCATCGAGGTCGATGCAGGCCGCGTCGTCGATGTGGTGCTGACCAAGGGCGTCACGCTCGCGCTGAACCCGGTCGCCGACGAGGGTGACTTCACGGACATCTGGAAGCGTGGTCGCCAAATCATGCGTAAGTCTTTGAATCCACTGGAGTGAGTAACGATGCGTCAAAACGGTTTGAAGTCATGGGCGGTGGCGGCTGTGGCGCTGGCTGCTGCAACGGCAACCCTTGCCAACCCAGCGCTGGTCGAGCGCCGCCTGAGCGAGCAGTATCCCGCCACCAAGATCACGTCGGTGCGCGACACCCCGGTCAAGGGCATCTACGAGGTGGTCATGGGGCGCAACATCGCCTACACGGACGAGACGGGGCGCTTCATGATCTTCGGGCACCTGTACGACATGAAGGAACAGGTGGACCTGACGGCGCAGCGACAAGAAGAGATCAACCGCATCGATCCGTCCGTGCTGACGCTCACCGATGCGATCAAAGTGGTCAAGGGCAAAGGATCGCGGGCGTTGTATGTGTTCTCCGATCCCAACTGCCCCTACTGCAAGCGCCTGGAAGCCGAGCTCGCCAAGCTCGACGATGTGACCATCTACACCTTCCTCTATCCCGTGCTGGGCAAGGATTCCGAGCAAAAGTCACGCTCCATCTGGTGCGCCAGGGATCGCGCGAAAGCGTGGAGCGACTTCATGGAGGGGGGCAAGCTACCGGCTGCGCCATCCGCCGAGTGCAGCGACCCCGTGCAGCGCAACATCCAGCTTGGGCGGGAACTGGGCATCAACGGCACCCCCACCATCGTGTTTGGCAACGGCGCCATCGCTGCGGGCCTGTTGCCTGCGGCGGAACTGCAACGGCGGCTGTCCGACAGCGCGGCGCAGCGGGTCAGCGCCGCCAAAGGGGGTGGGCGATGAAAACGTTGCCGTGGGCCGTCGTGCTCAGTGGTGCTGTGCTGTCCGGGTGTGCCAGCACCATGTCCGGGCTAGACGGCGACACCAAGTTCGCTTGCAAGGCCCCCGAGGGGGTCAGTTGCGCCTCGCTGTCGGGCGTGTACGCCAACGCAATCGCGGACAACCTCCCCGGGTTGCGCAAAGACAAGCCCGCGCCGACGGTGGCGCAGCAGACGCCAAGCCCCATCCAGGGTCGTGCGCCGTCTTCTGGCGAGCCGATCCGCACCGCCCCCAAAGTGCTGCGGCTGTGGATCGCGCCCTGGGAAGACGCCGACGGCGACCTGCACGACCAATCCTACGTGTATGTGGTGGCCGATCCGGGCCGCTGGGTGATCGAACATAACCAGCGTCGCATCATCGACCGCTACCGGCCTACTTTCATCCAGCCCCAAGCAAAGAAGGAAGCACCAACGCCGCCATCCAGCGCAACCACGGTGAACACACCAGCGGGAACCGTGGTTCTGCCTGGCGCCCAGGGATACGGGCCGATGCCGCCAACGGATTCGGAGTGAGGCTGCCATGCTCGACGCGCTCAAAGCCCTGTTTTTCGGTGAGCGGTTCGTTCCCGCCGACGCGGTGCCGCGCTCGCTGTTGGAGAGCATCGCGCAAATCCCGCGCCTGACGGGTCTGCTGCCTTACCTGGGCTGGCTGCCCGAAGAAAAGCTCTTCGTTCTCGACAACGGCGCGTTCGGACAGCCGGGCGAGCACAGCTTGGGCTTTTGCATCGAGACCGTACCGCAGACCGGCGCCAACGAGGAAATGGAGCGGGTATTGGCAAGCCTGTTCATGTCCTGCCCGCCGGGGACGGGGATTCAGGTCACACTCTATGCAACGCCGCACATCCTGCCCGTGCTGCGGCAGCAGGCCAACATGCTGCCCGTCGATCCAGACAAGGCCGGGGAAGGCGTGATGGATCGGCGCAACCGCAATATCTTTCGCACGCTGGCGCGGCGCCGCATCGACCACTACCTCAAGGGCAAGGGTGAGTCGCTATTCAAGCACAACGTGTTCCTGCTGCGCGACTACCGCTGCGTCATCTCCATCACGATGCCATTACAACCAGACAAGCCGGCGGACGTGGAAGAGGCCATGCGCATACGGGAAAGCGTCCACGCGACGCTGCGCTCGGCGCATTTGCCCGGCGCAGACTGGGGGCCGCAGGACCTCATCAACTTCGTGGCCGACTTCTTCGACCATGAGCGTATCTTTGGTCGGGAGGCAGACCGAGTACTCGAATACGACGACACCCGACCACTGCGGCAACAGGTCTCGAACCTGGAAGTGGCCTCGGCGGTGGCCGACAACCTCATCAAGTTCCAAAAGGCTGGACGCGAGGAAACCGCGTTGCAATGCTTCTCTGTGCGCCAGTACCCGAAGTACTACCGGCTGGGCGCGATGGGGGCGCTCATCGGCGACTACTACCAACTGGCGCTCGCCATCCCGTGCCCGTTTCTCATCACGATGGGCGCGATCATCCTCGACTACGAGTCGGCCCGCACCAAAGCGCAGATGAAGGCGGCGCGTGCAACGCAGGCAGCAGGCTCGTACATGGCGCACTTTCAGCCGGACCTACAGGATCGCAAGCGCGACTGGGACATGGTGCTGCGGGCCTTCGACAACGGACGCAACGTCGTTCAGATGTACCACCAGATCGTGCTGGTTTCTCGCCTGGAGGACGCGCCGCGCAGCGAACATGCCGTGCGGGCCGTCTGGCGTGCACGTGGTTTTGACCTCGCCAAGGACTTTTACTTGCAGCACCAGGCGCTGGTCGCGGCCATGCCGTGCACGCTCACGCCGGGCTTGCAGAAGGATTTGCGCCTCTTTGGCCGGGTGGGCACCAAAACGGCGGACAACGCCGTCATGACCTCGCCGCTCATCGCCGAGTGGAAGGGCACCGAGACGCCCATGATCACCTTGTTTGGACGCCGCGGACAGATCATGTCGTTCGACCTGTTCGACAACAAGGGCGGCAACTACAACTTCGCGGTCGCTGCGCTGTCGGGGTCGGGAAAATCGGTGTTCGTCAACGAACTGGCGTTTCGGTACCTGGGTGCGGGGGCCAAGGTGTGGATCGTCGATGTTGGGCGCTCCTACCGCAACCTGTGCGACCTGATCGATGGCGAGTTCATCGAGTTTTCGGATGAGCGCAAAAACACCATCTGCCTGAATCCGTTTTCCATGGTCGTGGACATCAACAACGACATGGAGATGCTGTTGCCGCTGCTGGCGCAGATGGCGTCCCCTCGGGAGCCGCTGGACAACTACAGCTACTCGGCGCTTGCTGCCGCCACCAAGCGCGTGTGGGACACCAAAGGCAAGCGCGCCACCATCACCGACGTGTACGACCTGCTCAAGACCGGACGGCTATCGGACGACGCCGAGCACGAGCGCGACCTTGCCCGTCTGGCAACGTCACTGGAGCCCTACACGCGCTACGGTGTCTATGCGAGCTACTTCGAAGGCGAAGCCAATATCCAGTTTCACAAGAACTTCGTCGTCCTCGAACTCGAAGAACTCAAGAGCAAGAAGGACCTTCAGGCGGTCGTGATGCAACTGATGATGTACCGCATCACGCAGGAAATGTACTTCGACCGCTCGCGTCGAAAGCTCGTCATCATCGACGAAGCCTGGGACTTGATGGGCAGCGGATCGAGCGCGGGCTTCATCGAGGCGGGCTACCGGCGTGCGCGCAAATACGGCGGCGCCTTTGGCACCATCACCCAGTCGGTCGAAGACTATTACAAAAACGAGGCCACCAAAGCGGCGATTCAAAACGCTGACTGGCTATTCCTGCTGCGCCAGAAACCGGAATCCATCGAGCGCCTGGGCAAGGAAGGCAAGCTGCACGTGGACGAGTGGATGAAGCGCCAATTGGCGAGCGTCACCACGGAACATGGCTACTACTCGGAGATTTTCGTGCATGGGCCGGTGGGATCGGGGGTAGGGCGACTCATCCTCGATCCCTTCTCGATGATGCTGTATTCGACGCGGGCCGAGGACTTTCAGGCGATCAAAGCACTCAAGGAGCAAGGGATGCCGCTGGTCGATGCCATCGATACCCTGTTGATGCAGCGCAGTAGTGGCTAAAGAGAGCATTTTGTGACTCGTTTTCGGTATCGCTTTTCGACTCGAAGTTTGCTATCGTGATTGGTCGAAAGGAGAGATGCTCGATGCAAGAAAGCACGGACTACCCCCCTGGCGAAAACCTCTTTGCCCCCATCCGTTGGACGGCATGGGACACGCCCCTGAGAATCGCCATACACCCCAAAGTCGCGGACGACGCCACCGAGTTCCCGAGGCTGGTGCTGGTCTGTCTGGGCAACGGCTGGATGCGGATCACCTCGACCCGGCGACCGCTGACGGCGGTCTCCACCGCGATTCGCGTCGCACGCGAGCACGACACCAGCGTGGTGAGCGCACTGATTTCAGCGCCGCGCCCCCGGATGGGCGCGGTCTGTGGGTCGCTCTTCAAGCGGCTGCAACTCGAAGGCTATCGCTACCGTGGGCACGGCATCTTCGAAGCCCTCGATGTGCCGCAGGCGCTGAGCGTGCTCGCGCAAACCATCCGCGTGGAGCCACCCCCGGCACCGCCCGCTGTCGCAAAGACCGATGCGACGGCGACCGCCACCACCCCGCCATCCCCATCCATCGAACACAAGGAGCCACAGATGACAGACAACACCCCTGCCCACAAACCGTCCATGGACGGCCTCATCCCAGTCTTCGTGGGCCGCATCGGCGGCGTCGAGCAGCACGTGTGCAACGCCCGCGACCTGCACGCCTTTCTGGAAGTTGGGCGGGACTTCACGAACTGGATCAAGGACCGCATCGAGAAGTACAAATTCGTTGAAAATCAAGACTTTACGATTGATTCGCCAAATTTGGCGAATCAAAGATCGGGGCGCGGCGGCGACCGCCGCTCCGTCACCTACCACCTGACCCTCGACATGGCTAAGGAGTTGTCGATGGTCGAGAACAACGACAAGGGACGCATGGCGCGGCGCTACTTCATCGAGTGCGAGAGGAAGGCGCTGGGTATGGCGGCGGCTGGCGCCACTCAATCCCTGCCGCAAGAGGTCGAAGACGCTTGCGAGACGCGGGCATGGCGGCTGGCCGAAGAGTGGCGCAGCATGGGGATGACGCTGCTCGGGCCGACGCCCCGCCCCGAAAACATCGAGACGCTGTGGTTGGCGGCGGGCGTCGTCAAAGCGCGCACGAAAGAGCGTCTCGTCGCGTTGACACACGGCATGGTCAAGAAGGGACACGGCGCGACCTCGGTGTCATCCTGGGTTCTGAACTGGCAACCGCCCGGCTACTCGACCTGGAACCAGGTGTCGTGGCACTGAGCGAAGGGGTGTCGATGCTCAAGGGCCACGTCACCACCTGGGCGCTGTCGGTCGCCTCGGCCTGTCTCGTCGGCTGGGCATGGGTGTACACCCATCCAGCGCCCAAGCTGGCTGCCGTCAACATCCAAGCGCTCGTCAACGCGCATACCCAAGCGCTCACGGCGGCCATCCGACCCGACACCCCGAGGGATGAGCAGGAAGCCGCCATCCGGCGCGCCGCCGAGTTCGGCCAGCGTCTCGATGCCGCGCTGGCCTCCGCCGCCAAGGAATGCGACTGCGCCATCATCAACGCAGCGGCGATCGTGGCGATGCCGGCGACAGCGCGTCCAATACCAGACATCACGGAACGGGTGCGGGCACAGCTTCAGCCCGGCTTGCCTGGCGCATCCAAACCTGCCGGGGGGTAAGCGGTGTTGGCAGGCATCAACGACAGAATGGTCATCGCCGCGCTGCTGGCGGGCGTGCTCGCGCTGCTGTCATGCGCGCCACCGGCGCGCGCGGCCATCGACTACCCTTCCGCCTTCGCCTGCGATGCCGCCAAGTTCAACTGGTACTGCGACGAGGAACCGCAAAAGAAGCCAGACGCACCAACCAAGCCGCAAGCGAAGGCCCCAAAGCAGAAACAGCCCGATCAGCCCACGGCGCTGCAACGGCTGGAGGCCCTTCAGCAGCGCTTGAAGGAGGCGCGCGCCAAAGCTGTTCTGGAGCCAACGCCTGAGCATGTGGCCGAGTACATCCGGCTGCAAAACGAAGTCGGGCAGATGGCAGGGGTGTTTTCTGATGTGTGGCGGCGCGTAATCTGGCAAAACCCCGACCTCAACTACGAACTCAAGCGCCCGGTCAACAATGCCGCCATCGACACCTACAACAAAGAGCGCTTCAAAAAAGAGATGCAGGTGCTCGACGCCATCAAGCGGGAATGGGGAATATTTTTCTTCTTCCGCTCCGATTGCCCGTTTTGCCACCGCATGGCGCCGACCTTGCGCTTCCTGAGCGACGCCTACGGGTTGACGGTCTTTCCTGTCAGCATCGATGGGCGCGGCATACCCGAATATCCCAATCCGCAGCCGGATAACGGATTGGCTGAGCGCCTGTCGGTGAAGAGCGTTCCCATGCTTGTGCTGGGCAACCCCAAGACGAAGCAGTTGATTCCGCTGGGTTCTGGCGTGATTTCGGCGCAGGAAGTGATCGAGCGCATCTACATCCTGACCAGCACGCGCCCAGGTGACCTCTACTGAGAAAGGACGGCCTATGTTCAAGAAAGCCCTCGTTGCCGCAGCGGTGACACTTGCTGTGACTGGACCGGCTTCGGCAAACATAAACTCCGAGATGCAGTCTTTTTTCAACGAACTGGGTGCATACGGAAACGTCTCCGGCCCCCAGGCCCTCAAAGGGCAGACCGGTACGACGTTTGCGGGTGGTAGTTTGTACATGCGCGCACCCCAGCGCAACTACAACCTGTTAAATGTGGCTCCGCCCAGTATCAAAGCGGGCTGCGGAGGTATTGACCTGTTCGCAGGCGCGTTTTCGTTTCTTAATACAGAACAACTGACGGCGCTGCTGCAAAACATCGCCAACAATGCGATTGGCGTGGCCTTTCAGCTTGCCATCGAGGCGGTCTCGCCGGAACTCGCGGGGCTGCTGAAGTGGGCACAGGATCAAGCGTCCAAGCTCAACAACTTCAACCTCAATAGCTGCCAGCTTGCCACCGGCCTCGTCACGGCGGCGTGGCCGGACAAGGAAGTCTCGCAGCGCTACGCCGCGAAAGTGGGACTTGACCCCGCCTACAACTTTGCATCCGACTCCTGGAAATCGCGCTGGAACCTGTTTACACAGCCGCCTGCCACCACCAATGCGCAGACGACCGCCCAGATCAATGCCGATTCGCGCAACAAGGAACGTCTGGCCGATGTCAACGTCGTGTGGCAGGCGCTCAATCGCATCAACATCAGCGACTCGGAAATGAAGGAGATGATGATGAGTCTGGTAGGGACGGTCATCATCCGGCGCAACAAAACCGACGACAGCAAACCCGACATTCAGTTTCGCGGGCCGCCACAGAAACTCACCTTCAAGGACTTCATTGGTGATCCGGCCAGCGCCTCGACGACGATCAAGGTGATGAAGTGCCCAGACTATGATTGCCTCAATCCTGGGGAGGCGAGCACCACGGCTCTGTCGTTTGCCAAATACTCGCGAGACAAGCTGCAAGGCATCGTCGCAAAAATCAACGCGCGCGCGCCGCACACCATCACGGCGGATGAATACAAGTTCCTTCAGGGGACATTTGTTCCGGTCTGGAAAATCGTGACGATGGGCGGCGGTCTATCCGAACCGATGGTGGACAATATGTCACAACTGATTGCGATAGACTTGGCGTTTTCCTTCTTCAACGAGGTATCAAAGGAATTGCAAAAGGCGCTTTACAACAGCAAGAGCACCGATTCGTCAGTCAACAAAGAGCAATTGGAAAAAGTGAGCGAGCGATTGGCCGAGCTGCGGCGAGAGGCGCACGCCATGATGACAGCGGAAGCCACCAGGGTAAGCACGCTGCTCGAAATGCAACAATCGGTGGCGCGAATCCATACGGAATTGCGTCGCAGCCTGTCGGAGCCGGTGCGGGTGTCGATGCAGACGTTCTCGGGCGCCCGGTAACATCATGTGGCTACAGCGATGGGCCAAGGCGCTAAGAGAGCCGCCCGGCAATCCGAGGCCGACGCTGGTGATATACGGTATCTTGGTGTTGGCTTCTTCCGCGGACAGGGATCCATTGGTGGGGCTGTTGTTTTGGTTGGCAATAGGCTTGATCATCGAATGGACGGTGCGCGTGGAGAAGAAACAAGATCAAGGGGATGATAGCCAATGAGCTTGGTGTACGAGGTTTATTCCTACTGGAATATTCAAGAATTGCAGGGGACGTTCAATGCCATCGCTTCCCTGACCAACAGCGCCAATTTCACCGGCCTGCTGCGGGTGCTGGCCCTCATCGCCATCCTGTCACTGGCGCTGGCGGTGCTGGCCGGGCGCGCACGGCACGAAGACTTCTGGCGCTGGGTCGTGATGGTGGCATTGGTCAACGGCATGATGCTCGTACCCAAGGCCAATGTCATACTCGTGGACAAGACGGGAACAGAACCCAACCGAACGGTTGCCAACGTTCCGATTGGGTTGGCGGTACTGGCGCACGGAACCAGCAGAATCGGCGACTGGCTCACCCGTGCCTATGAAACGGTGTTCTCGCTGCCCAACGATCTGCAATTCCAAAAGCGCGGTCTCATGTTCGGGCATCGCATCCTCGAAGAAACCCAAGTCATGTCAACCGACATGGCGAGCGGCACGTGGCAACGGGACTTTCAGGAATACATGCGCGAGTGCGTGGTTCCTGATTTGATCAGCGGGCACCTGTCCATCGACACCTTGCGCAACTCGACCAATCTTTGGGCGGCGCTGGGCAACACCAACCCAGCTTTGTACGTCACGCTCTCCACGGTGGGAACGGTGCAATGCGCACCAACCGCGTACAATGACTTGACGAACCGGCTCAACAACGCCGTAGTCCCAGCCGTCATCACGAGCTACGGACTGAAGCTGTTTCCAGGTGATCCGCTGGCGAACGCCAAAACGCAAAACGCCATCGTCACCGCGTACAGCCATGGCCTGGGGATAGCCAGCACAGCAACCGAGATCGTCAAGCAGGCGACGATCCAATCCGCGTTCGTGCAGGCTTACTGCGGCGTTTTTGCACAGGCGGGGGACAGCAACCGCGCTGCCTTGTGCTACTCGGTTGGGATGGGGGCCTACCAGACCAACCAGACCTACGAAGTGCTCGCCAAGATCGCTGAGTCATCGATGCCCAAGCTCAAGTCGGCCATCGAGATCATCCAATACTCGGTATTCCCGATCATTCTAGCGTTTGCCATCGTCGCCGGGCATCTGTCGCTTCGAGTCCTCAAGACCTATGGCCTGAGTCTGATATGGATACAACTGTGGCCGCCCTTGTACGCCGTGGTGCACTACATCATGACGATCAAGATGCAAACCTACCAAAACGCGCTCGGCGCGGCGGCGGCGACACTACAGGGATCGGGACAACTCGTGAGCATGGCGGTCTCCGACCAAGCGGTGGCGGGGATGCTCGTGGTCGCCATCCCGCCCATCGCGGCGGCCCTGGTCAAAGGCGGCGAGGTCGGCTTGCAGGCGGTCGCCGGGCTGGTCAGTGCACCCCGCACGGCGGAGCGACAGGCGGCAGATATTGCCAAAGGCAACGAATCCGTTGGGCAGTTTCGCACGGCTGGTACGGTGGACTACTCGACCACACCCACGCCGGTGCTGGCGCAACGAGGCGCAGACGGCAGCTACACCTACATGCACCCCGACGGCTCGACCACGTTCAACGTCGGCACCGCCATGGACCGGGCGTCGTTCCGCGTTTCATCCGCAGGCCGTGAAGCGCGGTCGCTCACGCAGCAATCCGAAACGGTCGAGACGGCGGCCATTTCGCAGACGCTGGCCGCTGGAAAGGAAATCGCGGCGGCCTACAGCCGGGTGGGGGATTTCG
>Ga0209721_1002285_pt1 | contig 12332 bp, 12 predicted proteins | sample TshhotsprinmetaG_FD_184139 | JGI IMG/M metagenome (GOLD analysis project Ga0209721, IMG submission 184139) | Hot spring microbial communities from South Africa to study Microbial Dark Matter (Phase II) - Tshipise hot spring metaG (SPAdes)... | ecosystem: Environmental > Aquatic > Thermal springs... | reverse complement strand
GTGTGCTGTAGATATATTGACAACTAATCAAATAAACCCTTATCATCCTCTGCATGTCCGTTTCGCTTCTTAATATAAACAACCTCTCTGTATCATTCAAGACAGACAAAGGCCCCATCAAGGTTGTGTCTAACCTTTTTTTTGACATTAAAAAGGCAGAAGTCTTTGGCCTTGTTGGAGAAAGCGGATGCGGTAAGAGCCTTACTGCCTTGTCCATTTTGGGAATCCTTCCGAGCAATGCATTTGCAGAAGGCGAAATCTCGTTTAATAATAAAAATCTTCTGACACTCAGAGATGCTGAAATGCGCAATCTGCGCGGCAAGGATATATCAATGATCTTTCAGGAGCCCATGACATCCCTGAATCCTGTTTTAACCATCGGCTACCAGATAGCAGAGGCATTGGTTACGCATTTTGGTATATCAAAAAAAGAAGCCATGGACAGGACTGTGGAATTGCTGAAGGCTGTGAAAATACCGTCTCCTGAATTAAGGATAAAGGACTATCCCCATCAAATGTCAGGCGGAATGAGACAGAGGGTAATGATAGCAATGGCAATTGCATGCAATCCATCTCTCTTAATTGCCGATGAGCCGACAACCGCCCTCGATGTTACGATACAGGCGCAGATACTGGAGCTCCTTCAAGGATTGAGAAAAGAAAGAGATATGGCTATCCTTTTAATAACCCATGACCTGAGCATTATCTCGGAGCAGGCAGACAGGGTTGCCATAATGTATGCAGGAAGGATTATGGAGCTTACCGATGTGGATGAACTTTTCAGAAACCCACTCCATCCGTACACGCATGGCCTATTGCAATCCCTGCCCGTGGCTAAGGGAGTTGCATTAAAACCCATAACAGGTTTTGTACCTAATCCTGAAAACCTTCCGGCAGGATGCAAGTTTTCGGACAGATGCTATCTTGCATCTGATGAATGTAGAAGGTCTGAACCAGAGCTGGTGGAAATCTCTGGAAATCATTTTGTCAGATGCATAAAAATCAGGCAATAGGCGATAGATATTATGGAAAACAATATTATTTTGAAAGTTGATTCCATTAAGAAATATTTTCCGGTAAAAGGCAGAGGCTTTGGTAAACCACATAAATGGCTTAAGGCTGTCGATAATGTCAGCTTTGAGGTGAAGAAAGACAGCGTCTTTGCTATCGTTGGCGAGAGCGGATGCGGCAAATCAACAATTGCACGGCTTGTGCTGAAGCTGCTTCCGCTCACAGAAGGAAAGATATATTTTAAGGGAGAAGATGTTTCTTATCTTGCAGGCGATGCCCTCAAGAAGTTCAGACGCTCCGTGCAGATAGTATTCCAGGACCCATTTGCGTCGTTGAATCCGAGGATGAGGATTATCGATACGTTATCAGAACCATTTAAGATACATAAGATAATGCCTAAGAATGAGATGAAAGACAGGGTTGTGAATCTTCTTGAGAAGGTAGGTCTGAATGCGGATGCAGCGAACAGGTATCCCCATGAATTCAGCGGAGGACAGAGACAGAGGATATGCATAGCAAGGGCGCTAACTGTTTCGCCTGAACTCATAGTTGCCGATGAGCCGCTGTCGGCCTTGGATGTATCGATTCAGGCACAGATACTTAATCTGCTACAGGACATTAAAAGAGAATCAGCCATATCATTGATTTTTATAAGCCACGACCTTAAGGTGGTTCACTATCTGAGCGATGAGGTTGCGGTTATGTACTTGGGGAAGATTGTGGAAAAGGCAAAGACAGAGGACTTATTCAAATCGCCAAAACATCCGTATACAGAGCTATTACTTTCATCTGCACCTAAAATTAGAGTTCAGAGTGATGAGTCAGGAGTTATGGATAAAGAATCTAAACTCAAAACTCTTAACTCTAAACTCATAACCGACGTTCCCAGTCCTATCGATATTCCAACCGGCTGTCCGTTTCATCCAAGGTGTCCCAAGAGGTTTGATATCTGTGATAGGGTAGTGCCCGAGCTGAAGGATATAGACGGCAGGCTTGTATCATGCCATCTGTATTAATATCAGAGGTTGTCGATATTCTTGAGAGAACTGAACATCATCTCGGCAGTATCCTGTTTTAGCCTTACCACGGCATCCACCAAGGAAAGGAGCGTGTCTGCATCCATCAATGTCCGTGCTGTTAAAACTATTTTTCTGTCTTGACGGTTTTCGGATAACATCCTGATTATTACATCAAGTGCATCTTTGCTCATGTTATTAATGTCGTCGACAATCAATAGAGGTTGTTCGGATTTTACGGAATCGAAATCTCTGACATTATGGAGGACAGTTGCCGAATCATTATACTTGCTGATATTTGGTTGAGTATTAATCCCCGATTCGGTGTAATAGTACACATCCCACAATCCTCTGGTTGACTTAAGAGTTGCAACAGTTTTCCCTGTGCCTTCCCATCCCGATACAGGATCCTCGCGTGCATTTTTATTGTATTCCTCAGGATTTCTTCTTTTGCAGCGAACGCTATTTGTGGGTCCATATAAAAAGTGTCAAAGTTTCAGAGTGCCGGATACCTTTAAATTCAGTATCCCTGTATCTGTTTTATCACCATAACTGTCTGGTCACGGAGTATCTTGAGGTAATTCAATTGTCCGCTTGATACCGTTTGAAAGCCCCCTTTATCCCCTTCGATATAAAACATGCCTATCGGTTTGTTGTTGATGATGATGGGCAGGAGGATGATGAATGCCTGGGAAGGTGCCTTGCTCCTGTACCAATCGGGCAGCAATCCCTTTATATCGCTTGCAGTAATGTCCTTTATGACCAGATCCTTCTGCTTTAAGGCAGCAACAGCAAATATATTGTCCGTATTTTCAAAGCCTATCTTGAACCATTTTTTTATTTCTTCGATACTGCCGCCGAACCCAAACCGTATGCTCATGACAGGAAGCTTTGTATCTTTTATGAAGAATAACACATTGGAGAGCCCTGACAACTGCATTCCCCTGTACATGGTTTCAAGGACGATCCTGATGATGTCATTCAGAGAGAAGTTGCTCATGATTGCACTGTTGACATCCTGAATGCCCTTTGTAAATATGCTTTCCGGTGTATCTGCCTTTTCGTCTTCAATGATGCTGTCGATCGTCTTAAGGGAATCTGTTGTAAAGTCAAACTGTGCAAGGTCTTCAGCACTCCCGGTCTCCCTGTCTTTCGGCAGGCCTAAAAGCTGTCTGCTGAATGGAACATTGTTCAGGTTGAGATTAAAGACATTTGAGAACTCGACCAAATCCTGTATTGATGCATCTATTATATCAACTATTTTATTGGCGATTACCCCGAAATGGTCTTTAAATGATTTTATGAGTTTGTCTATCTTTTCGCTCCGCTCTTTTTTGTCCGGATACATTGCCATGATGCGCGAGATCTTATTCGAAAATGTGGAAAGGCTCCGCAATTTATCCATTTCAGAGGGTTTGGGGGTAATCTCCGATATGCTGAAATCGGGCATGCACTGTATGATCTTAGATGGGAAATTCCATTCCTTCGCGAGGGACATGCCGATCCCCTCATACGATGTCCCTAAAACAGAATGGGCTGCAAGATCTCCGGAAATCCCCTTTTCGTGACTGAAATGCTTTATCTCATCGATCTTCTCCGGAATGGAGAATGCAACCATGAGTCTGCCGAATGTATGAAATAGGGAGCATATGAATACCTCTTCCTTATCTCCGAAATTGATGTCCTGAGATATTTTTTGTGACAATATTGCACTGTAAAAAGACTTTACGACCGTATCCATGAGTTCGCTGTCGGAGCTGTGCTTTTGCAGGTGATCGAAAAGTACGAGGGTAACGGCAATGTTCTTTATATTCTCAAAGCCCAGAAATATAATCGCCCTCGAAATTGTGGTCACTTCTCCGAACTGTGCATAATTGACGCTGTTCACTAGCTTTAGAATCCTTGTGGTTAATGCGTAGTCTTTTAAAATGATATTCGCAAACTCGGAGATTGAGGCATCCTCCGAGGACTTGAATTTGTTCATGAGATTGACAGTGTTTGACATTGCAGGGAAATCGCTGTTCCGCTGCAGACGGAAAAGGATGGTATCTTTTATGTTTTGATTGTCCACTATAATCCGTAAGGGGGACTTTGTCCCCCTTACGAAATCCCCCTTTTAAAAATTCTTTGGTTTTTAATCACTTTTAATATATCTTACAGCAGGGCTTCTATCTCTTTTATTATCTCGGGGTCTGTCCAGTCCTGTTCTCCGAAGTACTTTTCAACAATGACCCCTTTTTTGTCGATGAGAAAGGTTGTGGGCATCATAAATACTTTATAGAGAGAACGCGAGACAGAGAGGTTGTAGTCCACAACTATGGTGAAAGTGACAGGATTCTTCTTGAGGAAATCCTTTACATCCACCACTGCCCTGTCTGTGGATACTGCGAGTATTACCAGCCCTTTGTTTTTCAGCATTTGCTGGAGTTTATTCATTGACGGTATCTCTGCCCTGCACGGGGGACACCACGTTGCCCAGAAGTTCAGGAGCACTACCTTGCCTTTGAACGAGGAAAGGGATACAGGATTCCCGTTAATATCCTTCAGGGTAAAATCCGGCGCCTTCTGCCCCGAAAGCTTCTCAACAGCATAAGGCGAAGGAGGCTGGGCATTAACGGCAGTGAAGAACAGCAGGCAAATGGTAAATGGTAAAAGGCAGAAGATAATGGAGTAATGGAGTAAACGGCTTGGAGTGATGGAATGATGGAGTAATGGAGCTATTTTCTTGGAGTATTGGAGTATTGGAGTATTGGGAATAGTGCGTTCTGGAGACGAAAAGCACTTGAGAGCGTATTGGAGTATTGGAGTGTTGGAGTGTTGCTGTTTCCCATTACTCCAATTCTCCATCACTCCATTTCTCCAGTTGTTTTTATCTGATGATTTTCGCACTCTTCAATACGCCCTTTAGTTTTTCTTTGTTTGCCTTGGACATTTCGCAGAGCGGCAGCCTGAACTCCTCCTTGATCTTTCCCATCATCGCAAGGGCTGTTTTCACCGGTATCGGATTTGTCTCTATGAACATGGCTGAGTTAATGGGTTCGAGTTTATAATGCAGTTCTCTGGCCTTTGCTATGTCGCCATTTGCCCACGCATTATACATCTCGGCAGAATCTTTTGGAGCGACATTTGCCGTAACCGATATGGCCCCATGCCCGCCGAGGGCAAGCAGCGGCAAAGTGGTAAAATCATCTCCTGAAAGCACTGTAAGTCTGTCCCCGCAGAGCCTTATGAGCTCGCTTGCCTGTTTCATGTCGCCGGTGGCCTCTTTTATGCCAACGATATTCTTACATTCCGTGAGGCGTGCCACTGTTGACGGCAGCATATTCACAGCAGTCCTTCCAGGCACGTTGTAAAGGACAATGGGTATCTTCACCGCATCTGCAACTGCCTTGTAATGCCTGTAAAGCCCTTCCTGTGTCGGCTTGTTGTAATACGGTGTGACGAGCAGAGCTCCATCAGCGCCCAATTTTTTTGCCTTTTTGGTTATCTCGATTGCCTCGTCGGTGGAATTCGCACCTGTGCCTGCAATGACCGGAATCCTTTTGTTTGCAGCCTTAACAGCGACCTCAATGACCATATAATGCTCTTCGAGTCCGAGGGTTGATGCCTCGCCTGTTGTTCCGCAGGGCACGATGCCGTGAGTGCCTTGCTTTATGTGCCACTCGATCAGATCACCGTAGGTCTTTTCATCGAATTTACCGTTTTTAAAAGGTGTTACAATTGCAACTATCGAGCCTTTAAACATTTTGTTCCTCCTATTTTAAATAAACATCAATCCTGCTCTGTATTTTTCGCCAACCTTCATGCTCCATTGAACAATTGCTATCTTAAGTATAGACGGATTTTCCCTGCTTTTGAATATAATAACCTACCCCGGTTCCAAAGGGCAATCAGAGGTAAGGCCGATGCCTCCTTCGCTTATATCAATGGATACAGCCGGAAGCATATTCTCGGACTTTCCGGCCCTGAAGTATTCCAGTTCGGCATCGTAAGGTTTCCTTTCGTACTTCCTTTTTTCCTTTTTATCTTCCTCTGTCAAAGGCATATCTCCCTTCCGCTTAAGTTTATTCTACTACGATTTTCCGGTTAAATGAACATCAATCCTGCCCGATACTTATCTCTGTCCTTTTTGCTCCATATTACGACGGCACTTTTCGGATGCGGGGTATCCTTAATCTTAAACGTGATAATCTGTCCAGTCTCTATCTCGTGATCCGAAGTGATGCCCATCCCTGATTCGCTGCTATCAACACAGATGCAGGCACGGGAAGCTCCCTTTGATTTCCCCTTTTCAGAGAACTCCAGGGGCATGGAGCAGGTATGTCGCTGGTGCCTTCTTCTGTCCTTCCCTTGTGCTGCTGAATAGTGTACCATGCCCTGAAAGACTTCTGCTGCCGGGCCGGTCATATAGACATGGTTATTGGCATGCCATTCTATTAAAAGATTTCCGCCGAGGAGCTGTACGGATACATTCCTTTCTGTTAATCCCTTTAGCATTGCAGCCACACCGGTTGCCGATGCGCCGGTCCCGCACGCCATTGTCTCGCCCGAGCCCCTTTCCCATACCCTCATTAATAGTTTGGTTCTGCTTTGCACATTAACAAACTCCACATTCGTCTTCTTTGGGAACATAGGATGTTTTTCGATCAGAGGGCCATACGTTGGTACAGGGAAGTCCGATATGTTCTCGCCGAGAAAGATTACTGCATGTGGATTGCCCATGGACACGCATGTTATTTTAAAGCCCCTGTCTTTAATTTGCAGAGGATAGTCTATTATGGGCGGTGAGGACTTAATATCCACGGGAATCTTTTCCGGTTCCAGAATGGGTTCTCCCATATCCACCTTCACCATATCTCCGGCACGCTCGGGTTTTATTATTCCCGCGAGGGTCTCTATTTCGAGGACATCTTTTCTTGAAAGTCCCCTGTCCCATATATATTTGGCAAAGCACCGTATGCCGTTGCCGCACATCTCGACCTCGCCGCCGTCGGCATTGTATATCTTCATCTTGAAGTCAGCGATTTCCGAAGGACAAAGGAGCAGTATCTGGTCGGCGCCTATTCCGAATCTCCTGTGGCAGAGGGTCTTGCTTAAGCCTTCAAGCTCCAGACCGGTGACCTCTGGCTGCTCTATGCAGTCAATGAGAATAAAGTCATTTCCAGATCCATGCATTTTTGTGAACGATATTTCCATCAGACAAACTCCGGTACGGCCTCTCCTCTAATAATATCACTAAAAGTCTCTCTTTTCCTTATCAATTTATATTTTTTGCCTTTTACCATGACCTCTGCTGCCTTCGGCCTGCTGTTGTAGTTGGATGACATTGTAAAGCCGTAAGCACCGGCGCTCATTACAGCAAGGTATTCACCATTTTTGACCTTTTGCATCTCCCTGTCCTTTGCCAAAAAATCACCTGATTCGCAGATTGGTCCTACAATATCGGCAATTATCTTGTCCCTTTTATTTTTAATAACCGGCTGGATATGGTGGTATGCGCCGTAGAGGGTTGGCCTCATTAAATCGTTCATTCCAGCATCAACGATCACAAACTCCTTTTCCTGTCCCTTCTTTAAATAAAGGGTCTTTGTTACAAGAATCCCTGCATTGCCTACAAGAGACCTGCCAGGCTCAAGGACAACAGTTACTTTCCTGCCCTTGAGTAATGGCAATATGTTCTTTGCGAGTTGAGCCGGATTCGGAGGCATTTCATCCCTGTACGTGATTCCGAGCCCTCCGCCTATATCCAGATAGTTAATGCTGATTCCCTGTCTTGTAAGCTTATCTACGAGTATCAGTATCCTTTTTAATGCATCCACAAATGGCGAAACCTTTGTGAGCTGAGAGCCTATGTGCTTATGTATGCCGACAATCTTAATGTTTTTAAGGCTATTAGCGAGCCTGTAATATTCCAATGCATCCTCGATAGGTATGCCGAATTTGTGTTTCTTTAACCCTGTCGAGATGTAGGGATGCGTTTCAGGGTCTATGTCAGGGTTTATTCTCAGGGCAATTGGCGCCTTTGTCTTCATCTTTTCTGCAATCCTGTCGATCTCCCTGAGTTCATCCTCGGACTCCACATTGAACATCAATATCTTGCTCTTTAATGCATGCCTTATCTCTTCCTCTGTCTTTCCGACTCCTGCATAGACTATCTTTTTAGCCGGTATGCCTGCCTTCAATGCCCTGAAGAGTTCTCCTCCTGAGACAACATCGGCGCCGCCGCCGTTTTTTGCAAAGAGCCTTATTATGGCTGCATTGGAGTTTGCCTTTAATGCAAAACAAATAATGTGTGGAAAACCGTCAAATGCTGTTTCGTAGGCCTTGAAGTGATTCAGAAGCGTGTTGTAGCTGTAGATATAAAGCGGTGTTCCGAATTCTTTGGCGATTTTTCTGACAGGTACATCCTCTGCGTATAATTCGCCGTTTTTATACTGAAAGAGGTGCATGTAATCTCCTTTATTTGTTTGATTTTTTTTATGTTTTTTTAACATAATATGCGGAAAAAGTCAAAAAATATATCCGCAATCAAGAAAAGCAGGCACGGCTCAAAAACTTTATCATTAGTAATGAATAACTATAAGACACATGCAGGGTATGCTGAAAAAGACTTTGCACTTCAGAATATTAGACTGCATAGTCTTGAATCCGTCATCTACAACATTGGTTACTATTTAGGCAAGGCGTTGGTTATCTCTGGCATACACAGAGAATAACACTTTGTAAAGGCTTTTTCAGCATACCCTGCATGTGTCTTTACGTTATAATTAGGCAATTTGCGCAATTTGGGGTAAAGAAAGGTTAAGATTAAGGTTAAGGAAAAGAGGAAAGGGGTAAAAATGGGAAAGAACATTGTACAGAAAATATTTGAGGCTCACAGGGCTTCCGGAGAGATAAAGGAAGGGAGTCTGATAGGATTAAAGGTCGATCAGGTCTATACACAGGATGCCACAGGAACGATGGCATGGCTTGAGTTCGAGGCAATAGGCATTGACAGGGTAAGGGTTCCCCTTGCTGTCAGTTATGTTGACCACAATATGCTCCAGTCAAACTTTATGAATGCCGATGACCATCTGTTTTTACAGACCGCTGCTGCAAAATTCGGCGCATACTTTTCAAAGCCAGGAAACGGAATATGCCATCAGGTGCATCTTGAAAGGTTTGCAGCGCCAGGCAAGATAGCCCTCGGCACAGACAGCCACACCCCAACAGGCGGAGGAATGGGCATGATAGCCATAGGTGTTGGAGGACTTGAGGCAGCAACAGTTATGGCAGGTGCACCCTTTGAGACGAATATGCCGAAGGTTGTGAGGATTAATCTCAAAGGCAGGCTCCAGAGGCCATGGGTTACTGCAATGGATGTTATCCTCACGCTTTTAAAGATGCTCACAGTTAAAGGGGGTGTGGGGAAAATACTTGAGTACGGCGGCGAAGGCGTAAAAGACCTCAATGTCACAGAGAGGGCAACCATTACAAACATGGGCGCAGAGCTTGGCGCAACAACATCGATATTCCCAAGCGATGAAAAGACCCTTTCTTTTCTAAAGGCGCAGGGCAGGGAAAAGGACTGGATTGAATTAAAGGCTGATGCGGATGCCGAATACTCGGAAATTATAGAGCTTGATTTAAGCGCTGTAGAGCCAATGATTGCACAGCCCCACAGCCCTGACAATGTTGTGGCGATTAAAGAGATAGCAGGCAAGAAGGTCAATCAGGTCTGCATTGGAAGCTGCACCAATTCTTCATATCACGCAATGAAGGCTGTTGCATCCATACTGAGAGGAAATACAATCCCTGAATGGGTGAATCTTTTGATAAATCCTGGCTCAAAACAGGTTTACGAAATGCTTTCGAGGGAGGGACTCATAGCGGATATGATCTCTGCAGGCGCAAGGATTCTTGAGGCATCATGCGGCCCCTGCATTGGAATGGGCGGCGCTCCGGGATCAGGGCATGTATCCATAAGGTCTTATAACAGGAACTTCCATGGAAGGTCAGGAACAAAGGATGCCTTTGTCTACCTCACAAATCCCATTGCCTGTGCTGTGATGGCTGTAAAAGGCGAGATCATCGATCCCCGTGATGCAGGACTTAAGTTCGATGAAATAAAAGAGCCAGAGAAGTTTTTGATAAATGACAATCTCGTTATCCCTCCGAAGGCTGATACAAAGGATATAAAGATAATAAAAGGCCCGAATATAAAAGAGGTGCCTGTAAAAGAGCCGTTTAAAAAGAGCATAGAGGCAGAGGTATTGTTAAAGCTCGGAAATAACATCACAACAGACGACATAATGCCTGCCGGCTCTAAAGTCCTTCCTTTCAGGTCGAACATACCTGCAATTTCTGAATTTGTATTTGAAAACATCGACAGGACATTCAGCAAGCGTGCAGTGGAGGCAAAGGAAAGCGGCGGCGGGATAATCATCGGCGGAGAGAACTACGGACAGGGTTCATCGAGGGAACATGCAGCCATTGCGCCCATGTATTTAGGACTTCAGGCTGTTATTGCAAAGTCCTTTGCAAGGATACACAGGGCTAATCTCATAAACTTCGGGGTTCTGCCGCTTTTATTCAAGTCAGAGGGCGATTATGAGAAAATAGAACAGGGAGACAGGCTTTTAATAAGGGATGTCATCGGCTCTATCAAAGGAGACCAGAACTTCAAGGTCGAAAACCTGACAAAGGGTTATGCCTTTGAGGTTATATCAAATCTCAATGATAGAGAAAAGGAACTGATCTTAAAGGGCGGGCTTCTGCCGTATGTAAGACACCGAGCAGCGGGGTAGCGGATTGACAAAAAAGCCGTACAAATTGTAAATTGTTAGTCTTAAACTCGCCAAAAAGATCGAAGATTTTTGGCGCTGAGGGCCGCTAGCTCAGTTGGTAGAGCAACGCCCTTTTAAGGCGTGGGTCGTTGGTTCGAATCCAACGCGGCTCATGTCCCCATCGTCTAGCCCGGCCTAGGACATCGCCCTTTCAAGGCGGTAACATGGGTTCGAATCCCATTGGGGACGCTTGAAAAATAGAAAGGGCTTGCTGCAAGCAAGCCCTTTTTTGTTTCCTCTCAAGAGACCACCCTTTTAAAATATCCTACTGCGAATGGGCGATCCCTAACAGAACAATGAACAAAAGCCAGACCATCATTCCAAGTAATACCCTGTGGAATATTGAATTTGCTCTGTCCATTCCTTCCCCCAAAATTTATGCCTAAAATTATCATTGGATTTTTTTGAATATCCTTTACACCTGAAACATTCTCCTTATCCCTATCACTTGTTTTTGTTATAATCAGCAGATGGATTTTTTAAATGTACTTTTTCCGATTTCGGGTGTAAGAACTAATATCTTCTTACCCCCGCTGGTCGCGATGTTTATCTCTTTTTTCACTTCAATGGGCGGTATTTCTGGTGCATTCCTTTTGCTTCCGTTTCAGATGAGTGTTTTGAATTACACTGCTCCTTCGGTAAGCGGCACAAATCATGTCTTTAATATTGTGGCAATACCGAGCGGTGTTTACCGCTACATCAGGGAAGGCCGGATGGCATGGCCTTTGACATGGGTAGTTGTTGCAGGCACACTGCCCGGCGTCTTCCTTGGCTACTATGTAAGGGTTTTGTATCTCCCCGACCCAAGGGCATTTAAATTCTTTGTGGGCTGCGTTCTTTTTTACATAGGGACTCGTCTTTTAAAAGAGATTCTGATCAGGAATAAAAAATCCTCCGCATCAAAGGCTCTGGAAGAGAAGTTCAAGGCAAGGATGAATGAGATAAGGCAGCAACAGGCTTCAACAATAGTAGCGGGTTTGTCTGCTGAGGCAGTGGTAAAGACAATAGCTGTTTCATTAAAGGAGATAGAATACGAATTCTGGGGAGAAAGGTTTTCTTTCAATACCATGGGCATGTTCATCCTTGCCCTTGTGGTGGGGATCATTGGCGGTGCATATGGAATCGGCGGAGGCTCCATTATCGCCCCGTTCTGCGTCGCTGTTTTTCACCTGCCTGTCTATACCATTGCAGGCGCTGCATTGATGGGGACTTTCATAACTTCTGTTGCAGGCGCACTGTTCTTCAGCATTATCCCTGCTGCAGGCGGTGTCTCAGCTATGCCTGACTGGCCGCTGGGCATACTGTTCGGCATCGGCGGATTTGTTGGCATGTATTTAGGTGCAAGGTTTCAGAAGTATGTTCCGCAGAAGTTTATAAAGCTGATGCTGGGAGTTGTTATAGTATTTCTTGCAATAAGATATATTGTTCAGTATTTCTAATGAATAAAAGGCCTGCAATTATTCAGTTGTTCTTCTCCTTT
>Ga0209721_1002284_pt1 | contig 12333 bp, 14 predicted proteins | sample TshhotsprinmetaG_FD_184139 | JGI IMG/M metagenome (GOLD analysis project Ga0209721, IMG submission 184139) | Hot spring microbial communities from South Africa to study Microbial Dark Matter (Phase II) - Tshipise hot spring metaG (SPAdes)... | ecosystem: Environmental > Aquatic > Thermal springs... | reverse complement strand
ACAATGATATAGAAGAAAAGCGCTTTTGCTGCACTCTGGCCTCCCGGGCCGGCATCTCCCCCGACGAGCCCTGGTTGCCGGAAGCGCTGCGCCGGTGGCTCTCCACCTGTCCCGTGGTGCTGAAGCGATAAACCGGACGACGAAGGGTTAGGAGACTGCGCAGCAACCCCTTCCTGGGGAGCAAAGCGCTGGCAGGATATGGGAGATACGGGGTTTGTGGCGCGGCTTCGCCGCGCCACAAACCCCGTATTCTTCCTGTTCCTGCATGAAGCGAATCACTGCGCACGCCCTTGCAGCCGCAGAGACCGCGGAGAAATTCAGGAAAACCTCTGCGAAAATGCGACTTTTGTCGTAGACAACCGATCCCCTCTTGCGCGATAATCCCCGTGGAGATCACCTATGAACGAACGCGTGCTTCCGACCATCAATCTGCTTCTCTGCAACCGCTGCAGCGTGTGTGTGGTCCTCTGTCCCACCCACGCGCTGGAGATGGGGCCGGAAGGGCCGTGGATCGCCCGTCCGGAGGACTGCTCCTACTGTGCCACCTGCAATACCTACTGCCCCAACGGAGCCATCTCCGCGTATTATGAAATTGTGTGGGGCAGTATGCCCCAGGAGGGATGACGATGGCGGTGCCTGTATCGGTGAAGGGGAGGCGCCCGAGGAACTGGAGGAGTGGGTGAAGGACACAGCCAACGGCTGCCCCGTGGAAGTCATTCGCGTGGAAGTTGCCGGTTAGCGCAGCGAGGAGAAATGCGACCTACAGAGACCCTGATGCACGAACACCAGATTATCCTGATGGTCCTGGACGCCTGTTTAGAGGGAGTTGTGTTTATGATAGAAATCCACCTGTATGGCAAACTGCGCCGTTTCGGGCCCGACCCCCGCGGGGACCGGGAGACGGTCGTCCGTCTGGATGTGCGGCCCCAGGAGACGGTGGGCAGCGTCCTGGAGCAACTGGGCATCACCCCCGACGAGATCGCCCACGTCTTCCTCAACGGCGCTCTGCTCACCACCTGCAACTCCATGGCCCCCTGGCTGCGCTACCGACAGGTGCGGGAGGACTTCTCTCCCTGCATCCCCGCGCTGGATACCCCGGTACAGGACGGCGACCGGCTGGGGCTCTTCGGCCGGGACATGGCGATGCTGGTGGTGTAGGGAGCGGAGGAGCGGAAGGGGGAGCGAGGTGTATGACAAGTTCAGCGCCGATTACGACCGCTTCGTGAACTGGCCCGCCCGCCTGGCAACCGAGTTGCCTTTCATCGCGCGCGCCTTAGGGCAGGCCGGTCCCCTGCGCATTCTGGACGCCGCCTGCGGCACCGGGATGCACGCAATCGCCCTGGCCCAGCAGGGCCATCAGGTCATAGGCGCCGATATCAGCCCCGCAATGGTGGAGCGGGCCCGGGCCAACGCGGCCGCTGCAGGGGCAAACGTCCGCTTTGAGGTCGCCGAACTGGGAGAACTCATCCCGCGCGTCGGTCGGGGCTTTGACACCGTCCTCTGCCTGGGCAACTCCCTTCCCCACCTGCTGACTCCGGAGGCGTTGCGCGCGGCGCTGACCGATTTCGCCGCCTGCCTTCGGCTCGGCGGCGTCCTGCTCCTCCAGAACCTGAACTACGACCGAATCCTGGCACGGCGGGAGCGCTGGCTGGAGCCTCAATCCCACTGGGAAGGGGAGCGGGAATACCTCTTCCTGCGGTTCTACGATTTTGATCCGGACGGCCTGCTGACCTTCCACATGATGACCCTGCGGCGAGACGGAGGGGGCCCATGGCAGCAACAGGTGGTCTCCACCCGTCTACGGCCCCTTCGCAGGACGGAACTGACGGCCGCGCTGGAAGAGATAGGGTTTACTGAAGTCACCTGCTACGGCGATATGACCGGTGCGCCGTTTGACCCGAACCATAGCCCTAACCTGATCATCGTAGCAATCCGGTAGCGTATGGAAGAAAGGTCCGTCCAGAAAGTGCTCATCCTGGGGGCCGGCTTTGCCGGCCTGTACACCGCTCTCCATCTGGATCGCCTTCTGGAGAAGGACGCGCCGGTGGAGATCACCCTGGTGGACCAGAACCATTTCCACCTTTTCACCCCGCTCCTGCACGAGGCTGCCAGTGGGGTGATCCACCCGGGCCTGATTATGACCCCGATCCGGCGCCTCCTGCGGAAGACCCGGGTGCAGTTCCTGCGCGCTCGCGTGGAGGCCGTTGACCTTTCGGCACGCCAAGTCACCCTCTGTTGCCTCGCTCTTCCTTACGACATCCTGGTCATTGCGCTGGGGTCGGTGACCCATTTTTACAACCTGGATTCCATCCGCTCCCGCGCGCTGGAAATCAAATCGGCCAGCGATGCCGAGCGGTTGCGCTGCCACGTGATCAACCGGTTTGAGGCCGCCACCCGCGAGCGCAACCCCACGCGCCGTCGCCGGTTGCTCACGTTCACCGTGGTGGGAGGCGGATGCACCGGTGTGGAGACCGTCACCGAACTCCACGAGTTTCTGCACCATTTGCAGGCGGAGCAGTATCCGATGATCCCGCGGGAGGAAATCCGCACCGTTCTGGTGGAGCGGCAGGACCGGGTGCTCCCACAGATGGACCGGACGCTCTCCCGAATGGCGCTGCAGCGGATGCGGAAGATGGGCATAGAGGTGTTGCTGAACACAACCGTGCGGGACTGGACTGAGGAGAGCCTGATTTTCGCCGGTGAGCACCCGCCCTTCCCCACCGATACGGTCATCTGGGCGGCGGGGGTACGGGCGCCTCCGGTGGTCGCGGCACTCCCGGTGGAGAAGGATTCCCTGGGACGAGCGGTCGTGGATGCCTACCTGCGCATTCCCCGATTTCCCAACGTCTACGTCCTGGGGGACGCTGCCCACACCCGCCATCCCCAGACCGGCGAGGTATACCCGCCCACGGCACAGGTCGCCTACCGGCAGGCCCCGGTCGCCGCGGCCAACATCGCCGCCGACATCCGGGGCGATTCTCCCCGGGTGTTTGACTTCACCTACATCGGCGACCTGGTCTCCATGGGCCGGCTCTCCGGCGTGGCCGACCCCTTCGGGCATCGGCTGCGGGGATTCCCGGCCTGGACAATGTGGAAATTCTACTACCTGCTGCGGCTGGTGGGCTGGCAGAACCGGCTGCGGGTAGCACTGAACTGGCTGCTGGCGCTTCTCTTCCCCGCGCAGAGCGCCATTTCCTACGAGTGTTCTCCGGAATGCGCCGGAGAGTTGTGTCTGTGAGGGCGGAGAAGGGGCCGGACACCCCTGCATTTATTACGAAAGGAGGAGATACAATGTACATCACGGAAACGATCTGGTGGGCGTATACCGCGTTTGTGATCGCAGTAGTCATCTTTATGCTCTACTTCGCCGCCAAAGTGCGGGAGAAAGGAGGATGACAATGGAGCGGGAAGAACGCTTCTGGCTGGGAGTGCTGGTCGTCGTCTTCCTGCTGGTCAACGCTATCACCCTCTCCCCGGTCGTGCCCTGGCAAAAATGGACCCTCTGGGCCCGCCCCACTCCCCAAGCGCAGTTCCACGTGGAATTTGAAAACTACCGGATCCATCTCCCGTCCCAGGGTATCCGGGTGAAGGCCGGAGAGTTCGTGGAGTTCGTCGCCACGAGCCGCGATGTCACTTACGGCTTCGGCGTCTTCCGGAAGGACGGTAAAATGGTCTTTCAGATGCAGGTCGTGCCCGGGTACGAGAACCGCATCGTCTGGCGGTTTGACGAACCCGGCACCTACGACGTCCGCTCCACCGAATACTCCGGCCCACGCCATCCCGAAATGTTCATCCCCGATGCCGTTCAAGTCGTGCCGTGAGGAGGTGACCCTATGAACATCGGCTGGACCGAGAAATGGACCCTGCGCTTTGCCGTCGTCGCGCTGATTTTCCTGGCGATGACCGGCTTTGAGGGCGTCCTGATGCGCACCCAGATGGCGGCGCCGGGAGCGCTGGCGAACTTTGAACGCACTCTCAACGCCATCCGCATCACGGACCACGAACCGACTCCCGCGGAATTGTTCTACGGGATGATGACCGTCCATCCGGTGGTCGGGATTTATGGCTTCGCCTATATGAGCGTGATGGGCGCCTTCTACTTCCTGGTTCCCTTCATTATGAAGCGGGAGATCCGCCACAAGAAACTGGTCCCGATCAACTTCTGGCTGCAGACGGGCGGGGTGCTCCTCTGCTGGCTCTCCGGGTTCTTCGGCCTCTTCAACTCCCTGTACACCCTCTACTGGCCGTTGCCGGTCTCCTTTGATCGCGTGCCGCTGGTGGGGACCATCCCCTTCACCGTTGGCGCGGCTGCCATTATGGTCAACATCCTGCTCTTCTCCTTCAACACGTTCAGCACCGTTCTGGCGAAGAGCAACCCCCAGTCGTACACCTTCGGGCAGTTCCTACGGGCCGCCTTTGGCATCTCCCGCCTAATGAAAGCGCTGGGGAAGGAGGATAAGAGCGCGCCCAACCTGGACTACAACGGGCTACCCGTCTTCATCGTCGCCGTGGCACGAGGGTCGGTAGACACTGTCATCAACGCCGTCGTCCTGCTCACTGCGGGAGCGTTGATCCTGGTCTACGGAATGGCTGCCCTGTTCGGCCATCCCCTCAACCCGCTGGCCGTGGACGCGCTGGTCTACAAGAACTGGTTCTGGTGGGGGCTGGATATGGTGGCCGACGGCAACGTCCTCATCTACACCGCTGGGGTCTGGTACCTGCTGATCCCGCTGCTGGTGGGTCGGCGGCTCTACGGCGAGTCGGTCGTGCGGACGGTCATTATGGTGGACCTGCTGGTCTCGCTGGGGGTATGGAGCCACCACCTGCTGGGCGACCAGGTGCAGCCGTTCTTCATGCGGTTGCTTTCGGGCCAGATCATCACCTGGGGCGAGTTCTTCACCATGGGGCTGACCATCTTCGCCTCGCTGATGACCATCTGGAAAGCCCGGCCGGTAAAGATCACCCCACCGCTCCTCTTCGTCCTGGGCTCCATCTTCGGCTTCATCATAGGCGGCGCGGCGGGCCTCACCCAGGCCAACGTCGGCCTCAACGTCGTCCTGCACAACACCCAGTGGGTGATTATGACCCACGCCCACACCATGCTGCTGACCGGCCTGAGCACCCTGCTGTTTGCCGTCATCTACGCGCTGATACCGATGCTCATCGGTCGGGAAATCCGCAGCCGAACCCTCACCCTGGCCCATTTCTGGCTCTGGATGGTCGGTTCGGTGCTGATGACCTACGTGATGGGTATGGCCGGGAGCCAGGGGATGTTGCGGCGGATGCTCTACCCGCAGCCCAACCCCTATCAGGTCTATCTGGACGTGGCGCTGGTCGGGGGCATCCTGATGGCTGTCGGTTTCCTGGCCTTCCTGGGGAACGTGCTCACCACGCTGGGCTGGAGTTCCCTTCGGGAAGTGTTGCTCCCCAGGAAACAACCGCTTAGAGGGGTAGCCCTCTGATTCGGAAGCGCACGTCAGGCAGGGGTGTCCGAGCCTCTCCCGGTACAATACAATGCTCAGAACCTGTTGATTCTCCTAAAGTCGTATCACCTGGTCTTTCACAAAGTCTCATAAAGTCGTATCCCACCTCTTGCCCCGGTGGGAATCTGAGCGTTCGTTCCGAGTTACAGGGTTTCCCTTTATCCCCCTCACCCCCCTTGCCCCCCTCTCCCCCTTGCCCTGCGGGCGGGGGAGAGGGGAGAAGAGAGGGGTTTTTGGGGCGGCGGCGAAGCCGCCGCCCCAAAAACCCCATTTCCATCCCTTCCCCGTGCGGCTGTAGGGGCGGACGATCCGTCCGCCCTCAATGGGGAGGGGGTAGGGGGGAGGGGAGGGGAAATATCAACCCTTTGGAGGATCGCATCCTTCTGGAATCCAAGATAGATTCAATCCATAGGGGTGGTATGACTTTTTTGGGACCTTACCAGAAGGCCGTGATACGACTTTACGAGTTTCAATACTTCTGATAAGGAGATAGCGGATGGGCAATTCCACCAAAACCCTGCTATGGTTCGTCACCGCCTGGACGGCATTGCTGGTAGTGCTTCTCAGTCCCCTTTCCGCCACCGGGCCGCTGACCGGGCTGGGCCTGGCCCAGCGCCTGGGACTGGACGAAGCGGGCCGGGTGGGGCGTATCGTGATGCTCTATCACAGCCTGTCCATCCCTTTCGTCGCCGCGCTGGTCTACTTGATCCTGGACTTTCTCCCCTTTGACGGCCGCTACTCCCACTCCATCCAGCCCGCCATCACCGCCGGATATCTGCTGACCAGCATCGGCGGGCTGAGTTTCGCGTATCTGCGGGCGGGCTGGATCGCCCACGGCGTGTTCCTGGTCGGCCTGAGCCTCACTTTCTACGCCGGAACTCTCCTCTGGTGGGGACTCTCCCCCTGGCGTGCGCCAGCAGATGGCCGACGCCTGGAGCGCTGGGCCTTCTGGCTGATGGCCCTCTGCACCCTGATCTCGGCGATCATCGGCGGCGCAACCGGCGCCTTTTTCGGCCACGGGTTTCAGGCTTTCCTGGCCGAAGATGTCCTCCGCACCGAACGCAACCTGGGCCAGCGGGCGATCATCGCCCATCTGCACATTATGCTGGCACTGATAGACGTGGCGCTCCTGCTCCTCGTCGCCCGGCGAGTGGGCCTGAACGGCCGGGCCTACCGGATCGCGATGCCCTTCATTATCATCGGCACCATCATCATCGCGCCGGCGACGTGGAGCGTGATGGTCATAGAGAAAATTGCCCACAAAATCATCAACGTGGGAGCGTTTGTCCTGCTGGCAGGTGCGGCGATCGTCGCCCTCTACGGGATGAACGGTCTGATACGGGAACGGCCTGGCCGTTCTCCCCTGCGCGCCCTGCTGAGCGACCCCGTCCGCTTCGGAATGCTCTTCCAGTTGCTGTTCGTCAACCTGGTCGTCACCATCCCGGGCATCTGGGTGGCCTTCAACCTGGACACCGTCCGTCAGGGCGACTGGGCCTGGGAGCGAACATTTGCAGTGGGCCACTGGCATGTTCTGGCGACCCTCTCGGCAGTGGTGGGACTGTTGCTGATAGTGGACCGACTGGAGGTGAAAGGGCTGTTGCGCCAATTGGTCGGCTGGGGGGTGCTGACGGGTTCCACCGTGGCTTTCAGTGCGGTTCAATTCTATATGTTCCGACAGCCAGGAACGGTGCCGGCCCAGGCCGTCATCCTGGCGATAGACGCCGGCATCGGGCTCTTCCTGCTGGCCTTGGCGGCCTTTCTGATCGGTGGAAAAATCGTTAAGGAGGTAAAATGAGCGAGTACATCCAGAATTCCGCCCATCGGCGGGAAATTCTGAAAGGAATCATCCGACAATTGCACGAAGGACGGAGTGTAGATGAGGTCAAGGCCGAGTTCGCTGCTCTGTTGCGGGAAGTCGGCCCCGTGGAGATTGCCGCTATAGAACAGGCGCTGATTGAGGAGGGCTTTCCGGAGATGGAGATCAAGCGGTTGTGCGACGTCCACGTCGCCGTCTTCCGGGAGTCGCTGGAAACACAAACGCGGCCCGAAACGATCCCCGGCCACCCGATCCACACCTTTCGCGCCGAGAACGAGGCCGCAGCGCAGATTCTGAACCGTCTCCAAGAGGCAATCGCCGCGTTGCTGAAGGATCCCACTGACCCGGCCTGTCTGGAGGAGGCCCGGCAGCGGTTGCGGGAGATGCGGGAGTACGAGAAACATTACCGGCGGAAGGAGAATTTTCTGTTTCCCTACCTGGAACGTAAAGGCTTCACCGGCCCTTCCACCGTGATGTGGGCCATCCACGACGACATCCGCAGCGGCTGGCGGGCGCTGGATGCGCTGCTGGCCGAAGGCCCGGGCGACGGTGTGGAGGACTTCCAGGCGCGCGTGGAGGGGGTCTTCCGCCCGATGGCCACCGCCATCCGGGAGATGTTCTTCAAGGAGGAGAACATTCTGTTCCCCACCGCCCTGCAGTTGCTGACCGACGAGGACTGGCGGGCAATCCGGGCACAGGAGGCGGAGGTGGGGTATGCCTACGTCCTGCCCGGAGATCGCTGGACGCCGGAGGGGATTCCGACCGCGCCCGCTGCCCCGACCGTGTCGCCCCCCCAGACCGTGCCTGCCGAAGCCGCTCCGCCCCCGCCCCGGGCCCTGGCCAGCATCCTGCTCCATCTGGACACCGGCACCCTGGCCCCAGAGGAAGTTAACCGGATTCTGAACGCGCTGCCGGTGGAGATCACGTACGTGGATCGGGACGATACCGTCCGCTATTTCAATCGGCCGCGCCAGCGCACGTTCCTGCGCCCTCCGGCCGTGATCGGGCGCAAAGTGCAGAAGTGCCATCCTCCTGCCAGTCTCCACCGGGTACAGCGTATTCTGGACGATTTTCGCGCCGGACGGCGGGACGTGGCGGAGTTCTGGATTCAGATGCAAGGCCGTTTCGTCCACATCCGCTACTTCCCCCTACGGGATGAGCAGGGGGAATACCAGGGGACGCTGGAAGTGGTTCAGGACGTCACCGACATCCGCGCGCTGGAAGGGGAGCAGCGGTTGCTGGACGAGGAGGGATAAATGCGCATTTTGGCCATCATCACCGGCGAATACGGCCAGCGGCACGGGGAGAACATCCGCGCCCACGCGCCGGCCCACTGGGAAATCCACGTCTGGAAGGCGCCAGCAAACTACCCGCCTATCATAGACTACCCCGAAGACTACCTGCCCCCCGACCTCCCTCCGGCCGACCTGGTGCTGGCCTTCGGCGAGCATCCGGGGGTGGCTGAACTGGTGCCGGAAGTGGTGAAGGCCACCGGCGCGCGGGCGGTCATCGCGCCGGTGGACCGGGAGGAGTGGCTGCCGCGGGGCCTGGCGCGCCAGTTGCGGGGATGGCTGGCCGAGATGGGGGTGACCTGCGTCACCCCCAAGCCGCTCTGTTCCCTCACCGAGACCTCATACAACGTCCGCCGCTACCGGACGGAGTACGACAATCCGCTGATTGCCGAGTTCGCCCGCTACTTCGGACAGCCGGAATTGCGGGTCACGGTGGATCCCGAAACGCGCCGGATTACCGATGTGGAGGTCATTCGGGACACCGTCTGCGGGTGCGCCCGCTTCGTGGCGCAGGGTCTGATCGGGGTCTCGGCGGATGAGGCGGAGTTTGAGGCCGGGATGCTCCACCACCACTACCCCTGCCTGGCCGGAATGGCCAAAGACCCCGACTTCAACGACACGCTGATGCACGTCTCGGGGCACATTTTGAAAGAGCAAGTAGCGGAGCAGGTGAAGCCGTACCGGAAGGAAGTGTACATCATCCCCGAAGGGTTCAGGTCCCAGCGCCAGGGAAGGGAATAGATTGCTGGGATGCCCCGCAAAGGGCAGTTGGCGGAGACGGCATTGTGCCTTTTCGCCCGACGAAACCGCGACGGAAGCCGCCCCAGGACCTTTTCTGCTTACGGAGATGTGTGCAGGGGGAAGAACAGGGGCTCTCCGAAGCGGTCCCGGCCAAATGCGCCGATCCGTTCCTGAACCGGCGGGGAAAGCAGCCAGTCCACGAACTCCTCGGCCAGACGGGCCTGAATCTGGGGCCCCTTGTCTGGATGGATGACGATAACGCTGTAGAGGTTATCCAGTAGAGGATCACCCTCCACCAGAATTTCCAGACGCAACCCCTTCTCCCAACGGGTCAAGTACGTGGGACGGTCGGAGAGAGTGTAGGCGCCCTTTTCGTCCGCAATGGTGAGCGTCTCTCCCATTCCCTGCCCGACGGAGAGATACCATTCCCCCTGAGGCTCTATCCCCGCATTCTGCCAGATGCGCTTTTCCAAAAGATGGGTACCGGATTCGTCGCCGCGGGAAACAAAAGGCGCCTGCGCCTGGGCGATGCGGCGAAATGCGGCCGCGACGTCGCGCAGGCCGCGGATGCCCGCCGGGTCGCTCGCCGGACCGATGACGACAAACTCGTCGTGCATCACCGCCTCCCGGCGCACCCCGTGCCCGGCGGCCATAAAGGCTTCCTCTTGCTCCGGCGCGTGGACCAGGAGCAGATCGGCGTTGCCGTCCGCACCCAGTTTGAGCGCCTGCCCGGTGCCGACGGCGATCACCTGCACCCGTACCCCGTATGCCTGCTCAAAATCGGGGAGAAGCGCATCCAGAAGGCCGCAGTCGTAGAGGCTGGTGGTCGTCGCCAGGCGCAGGACAGGCTGGGGGTCGCTTGCCCGGCCGATGCAACCTGCTAGCAAGACGGCATAGATAAAGAAAAGCCGCAAGAGCAACCGGATGGGGCGGCGCATCATGCTATCCGGCAAAGGGAGGCCTCCATACAGGATATATGCGTCAACCTAAGCGGCCAAGCCGCCTTGAGCCCGACGCAAAACCGTCGAGGGCTGTTTGTAGTGCGCCACAGAGCATAGCAAAGTGGTGCTTCAGCCTGCGCAGCGGGGTTTTGCTTTGAGCCGGAGGGTTCACCCTTCGGTAGAAAGGGTTGCCACTTCCGATTTCGGCTTGCGCAGCAATTTGCCCCGATGGGAAAGGGGTGGGGTGTGGGGTTTGTGGGGGCGGCTTCGCCGCCCCCACAAACCCCACTTTCCCCCATTTCACGGGCGCGCCACTCCCACGAAACGATTTACTGCACAGGCCCATTCCTCACCAAGTTGACGCGTATACTCCGCACAGGATATACCTGGCAAAGGGGTTAGCCCGGCACAGGGATGTGCTTGGCAGAGGTATGGGCTATGCATGGGGATGCGCTCGGCGAAGGGACGATTATGCATAGGGATGTACTCGGCGAAGGGACGGGCCTGCAAAGGGACGACGGGGGGCGGCGGGCGGCCTTCGGCCGCCCGCCGCCCCTCGTATCCCCTCATCCGAGCAATACCCCATGCTCGGTCACATTCAGGCCATGACGGCGCATCTCTTCTACAAAGGGCCGGGCAGGCACCATTACCTCCACTCCCCCAGCCCCGCGCGGGGTGAGACCATGGGCCATCATCTCCGCCACAATCGCCGCACTCCAGCCAGTGGCCCGTTCCATCGCCGTGAAGCCCGTCCCTTCGTCAAAGTAGTCTATCAGTTCCACCACCGCTTCGGCATCCCGACCATCTTTCTTCCCCACCGCCTTCACGCGCACGATGACGATGTCCTTATCGCCGGGGAAGGTCACTTTGGGCTCAAAAAGGACGTGAAAGACATCGCGCGGGACCACCTCCACACCTCCCACGCGGATGGGACGAGTATCCCATAGGCCCAGGTCATAGAAGGCGCGCAGTTGGGCAAAGTGGCCCGGATGGCGCAGCGTCTTATTCTGCAGTGTGCGCAGGCGGCCGCGAAACGTCCAGGGCATCGTACTGGTACCGCCTCCGGCGACGAACGCCTCCAGCATGCCGATGGGCGGGGGAAATTCCACCGTCTCCAGTTCGCTCATCGGCTCCACTTCCGTGATCTCCCAGTCCCGGAGGAAAATCGCCGGTTCGGCGTACTCGTTGGTCAGCCCGGCGATGTGGAAGGTGAGCAGGTAGTTGAAAGGCGGGCGGGGGTTCTGCGGGATGCCGCCGTCCCACATATAGACGTCCACTGCCTCGTCCAGCAACTCCATCGCGTAGACGATGAGGCTGGTTCCCAGGCCCGGCACCTGACCGCAATCGGGGATGACGCTCACGCCCGCCGCCAGAGCCTCTTCGTGAAAGGCATGCTGCTGCCGGACGATAGTCGTATTGCCGCCCAGGTCGCAGAAGTTGCAGCGGGCGCGGATGGCGGCCTGAGTAAGTCCCAGGTTGTAGAAATAGGGGACAGCGCTCAGGCAGGCGTCCGCGCCCCGAAGCAGGCGCTCCACTGCCTCCAGGTCGTCCACATCCACCGGGGCCGGTTCAGCCAGCGGGGCACCGACCATCCGGTTCACCCGCTCGGCGGACTGCCGGGCAACGTCCAGGTCCCGATCGGCCAGAATCACGCGCCGGGCATTGCCCCAACGGGCCATATCGTAGGCAGCGGCCGTTCCCTGGCGGCCCGCTCCCAGAACGACGTAGGTTTTCGCAGACATTGGGCTTTCTCCGGATTGAAGTTCAGGTAACACTCGGCTATCGCCTGTTGATTCTCATAAAGTCGTATCACCCGGTCTTTAACAAAATCTCATAAAGTCGTATCCCATCCCTTGCCCTGGTGGGAGTCCGAGCGTTCGTTCCGAGTCTTCTTTGTTGCCAGGGATTCCCTTTATCCCCCTCACCCCCCTTGCCCCCTCTCCCCCTTGCCCTGCGGGCGGGGGAGAGGGGGGAAGAGAGGGGTTTTTGGGGCGGCGGCTTCGCCGCCGCCCCAAAAACCCCATTTTCATCCCCCCTCCCCGTGCGGCGCGCCGCAATGG
>Ga0209721_1002283_pt1 | contig 12334 bp, 9 predicted proteins | sample TshhotsprinmetaG_FD_184139 | JGI IMG/M metagenome (GOLD analysis project Ga0209721, IMG submission 184139) | Hot spring microbial communities from South Africa to study Microbial Dark Matter (Phase II) - Tshipise hot spring metaG (SPAdes)... | ecosystem: Environmental > Aquatic > Thermal springs... | reverse complement strand
CGACCTAAAGGCCGGGGATTCCTACCGCGCTCAGGCGAGGCATTGAACCGCTCCTGAGTCGCCTCGGTGGGTTCCTGCTGCTGGCGACATGACTGTGTCGCTCACTTCACAGGCGCTACGGGCGTGTTTCGCCCTGACGAACAACAGTATACACCACACCAGCCAAAAAAGGACGCCGATGGCGTCCGCGCTATCCTTCCCCGCCATGAATGGCGGGGCTTGCCGCGCACTTGGTCAGCAATGAATCGTGCCCGAAAGGGCATGCGTACCAAGTGCCGGCTGTAGGGAAAAGCCCTTCGGGGACGCGCAGATCGGTGATGGCCTGCTCAAGAACCCGCTGGCTACGCCCGCTCATAGAGCGGAAAGCGCTTACAAAATGCCGTCGACAGCACCTGTTGTCTATACTCAGATACACCGCCCCCACCCAGCGCTGCTAAGATGGTTTCAGCATGAAAGGACTGATTCTCGCCGCCGGACGGGGCACCAGGCTTCGTCCTCTCACCCATACCCGCCCCAAGCCGGTCATCCGGCTAGCCGGTAAGCCCATCATCTACTACGCTGTTGAAAACCTCTTCGAAGCCGGCATCACCGAGGTGGCCGTGGTGGTCTCACCCGACACTCAGGAAGATATTCGGCTGGCCCTAAAGGATTTTTCCGGAGTCAGGGTTAGTTACATTGTGCAGGAGCAGGCCCTGGGTATTGCCCATGCGGTGGGTACGGCTAAAGACTGGCTGGGTCAGAGCCCGTTTGTCCTCTACCTGGGCGACAACCTCTTTCAGCGGGGCATCAGGGCTTTTGTCGAGGCGTTCAACCCTGGTGTGGAGGCGGTGATCGCCCTGGTGCGGGTGCCCGACCCCCGGCAGTTTGGGGTGGCCGTGCTTGATCAGGGACGAATTATCCGGCTCCTGGAAAAACCCAAAGACCCGCCCTCCAACCTGGCAGTGGCCGGGGTGTATGTGTTCAGCCCAACCATCCTGGAAATCATCGCCAACCTCAAGCCAAGCGCCCGCGGTGAGTTCGAGATCACCGATGCCATTCAGGCCTTAATCGACCAGGGCCATACCGTGCTGGGCCAGGAAATTATGGGCTGGTGGAAGGATACCGGACGGCCCGCCGACCTCCTCGATGCCAACCGGCTGCTCCTGGTGGAGCAAAAAAGCCCTACCCCAGTTATCGAAGGACACGTACACGATAGCCAAATCACTGGTCGGGTGGTCATCGAGAAGGGGGCCGTGGTCAAAAACAGCACCGTGCTGGGGCCGGTGCACATTGCCCAAAACGCCATGATCGAGGGGGCCTATATCGGTCCTTTCACCTCGGTGGGGCCCAACGTCAGTGTGCGGATGGCCGAAGTGGAGTTTTCCATCCTGGAAGACGGCGCAGTGGTCGAGGATGTACCCCTGAGGCTCCACGAGTGCATTCTGGGGGTGGGAGCCCGCGTAACCCGGCGCAACGGCCTCCCCAAGGCCCACAAGCTGGTGCTGGGCGATCTGAGCAGCCTCGAGCTGGCCTGAAACCTATGCCCCCCGATCGAGGAGCCTGGAAAAAGACCCGAGGCCGTCGCCCTTTTGCCGCTGGGTAGTGGAGCGTACCGCCCGGCCCAGCTTCAACCGCAGGCTCCACCTCTGCCTAAACCACAAAAACCTTCTTCTGCGTCGTAACAATCTGTCTTATGGCCATAAGATTGGCCTCCTGGAGCCTTTTCGGACAGCCTCGAAATTTGCGTTCGTACGTGTAGCGTAGGGCGATACCCCTACTTCAGGACTAACCCAGAGCGATACCGACGCTTGGAAGGAAGTTCCGACAGGGTGGGGTGTGCTCTAGGATGCCAGTTGCACCGCGCGCGACGCTACCAAGCCTCTAAATTTTTGGTCTGGGTGATTAAATCCGGCATTGTGTTGCCGGAACGCTCGTTTCACCAAGACGCTTATTCGTCGAGCCCTGCGGGGCATCAGAAGCGGGGGAAGCCCTATACTCCCCGCACCTTCGCAGTCCGACGGCCGGTTCACCGTGCGTTGACATCCTCCCCGGCCTAAAGGCCAGGGATTCCTACCGCGCTCAGGCGAGGCATTGAACCGCTCCTGAGTCGCCTCGGTGGGTTCCTGCTGCTGGCGACATGACTGTGTCGCTCACTTCACAGGCGCTACGGGCGTGCCCCGCCCTGACGAACAACAGTATACACCACACCAGCCAAAAAAGGACGCCGATGGCGTCCGCGCTATCCTTCCCCGCCATGAATGGCGGGGCTTGCCGCGCACTTGGTCAAGCGTTATCTGAACCAGCAACTGCCCAGGTACGGTGTTGAGGTGTTATCCAACCGAGGGGTGTGGGTACGGGATGACCTATTCCTAAGTGGGGTGGATGACTACTGGGCCGAGAAAGCCGACCCCAGCAAATCGCTGTGGGGCTACCGGCGCGGCAAGGCCAGCCTGGCCCTGGCCCACAACCCCGATTTTTGGGATTTCTACCAGGGCCTGCCGGTTGGCCTGGTGCTGAGCGGGCATACCCACGGCGGTCAGGTCTATCTGCCTGGTCTAGGGGCCCCCTGGACGCCCTCGTACTACGGGCAGAGCTATCTGGGGGGCTGGTACCAGCCGGGTTATGGCCCTGGCTCGCCACCCGTGCAGGGTTTTGTTTCCCGGGGGTTGGGAATGACCGTGCTCCCTTTGCGCATCAACGCCCCCGCCGAACTGGTGGTGTTCGATTTTCTGCCCGAGCGATAGGATGACAGGGTGATTTTCGGATACTCCTTTGTGGTCGAACAGCATCGGCGTAGCCTACGGGGACTGCAGGTCCCTCTGCGGGTAGCCCACCTCTCAGACCTGCATATTGGGTTTTTTGTACGCCAGGGTTCCGTACGCCGTTGGGTTGAGGCCACACAAGCCCACCAGCCCGACTTAATCGTTATCACCGGCGATCTGACCGACTCTGGACGCAGACACCAGGTTTTGCCCACCCTACCTGAGCTGGCAAACCTACGGGCCCCGCTGGGGGTCTGGGCGGTGTGGGGCAACCACGACTACCGCTTCAACAACTACCAGCCCAAGCAGCCCTCACACGTAGGTACAACCGCAAAGTCGGGCTATACCCCTCCTCGGATACCGATGGTACCGCCGTTGGAGCTGGAAAAGATGCTAAACCATCAGGGCATCCAAATGCTGCACAACGCAGGGGTTCAGCTCCGCAGCGACCTGTTCCTGGCCGGTGTGGAAGACCTCTGGCACGGGGAACCCGATGTCCAGAGGGCTCTTGATGGTTTCAACCGTTCATCTGCAGGACTGCTTATCTGCCACAACCCAGACTTTTTGTACCAGGTACCCCGGTCCGTGGATCTTACGCTGTGTGGGCACACTCACGGCGGACAGGTGGTGTTGCCCTGGTATGGCCCTACTTTTACATCCTCGAGCTACGGCCAAAAGTTTGCTGGAGGCTGGATAGACGACCCTGTACCGGCGTTTGTCTCCAGGGGCCTGGGCGTTTCCACCGTGCCCTTGCGGGTAGCCTGTCCGGCAGCGCTGGTCATCCACGACTTTAGCCCGGAGTAGAGGTTTTGGTTCCGGCTCGAATGTGTAAAACTTTTTATGGCTGCGTGGTGATCAGCGCACCTTGTAGCCGATCCCTTCCAGAATACGCCGGGCCTGTTCGCGCTCATCGGGGGTGGCAAAACCCATCCGGATGGCTCCGCCCTCGTCACGGATAGCCAGCACCTCGAAATTTTTGATGTTGACACCGGCGTCACCTAGGGCCATCGAGACCCTGGCGATCTGGCCAGGCTTGTCTGGCACCTGCACTACCAGTTCGTTCATGACCGGAAGCAGGCTACGCTTGACAATCGGCAGCGCATCGCGGGTGCGTTTGGCTTCCTGAGCGACCTCGAGCAGGCTATCGGGCCGGTCCAAAAGGTTCTCCAACTCCAGCAGGACTGCGCGCAGGTCTTCGATCGCACTGCACAGAGCCTCTTTATTGGCCACCACCATGTCGCGGCTCATGCGGGGTGAACCCGAGGCCACCCGAGTTAGATCGCGAAAGCCACCGGCCGCCAGGAACATCATCAGGTCCTGGTGGGGGTCCTGAGCTACCAGCCGGTTAAGGCCTACTGCCAGCAGGTAGGGCAGGTGCGAAATACGGGCCACCAAGCGGTCGTGAAGCTCGGGAGAGATTTCCAGCGGATAAGCGCCCAGGTTCTGCACCAGTTCACGTATGGTGGCTAAGGCGTCGGCGGAGGTGGCAGCACTGGGTGTGATAACCCAGACCGCATTCTGCAGCAACCCCGCGTGGGCAGCCTCGACACCGGCCTTTTCACTGCCCGCCATGGGATGGGAACCCACAAAATTAGGCAGAACCCCCGTGAGCGCCTTTACAACGGGCAGTTTCACGCTGCCCACATCGGTCCATATGGTGTGAGGACTGGAAAAGTGCGCCAGTTTCTGGCCCTCGCCCACCAAAACCCCCATCGGAGCCGCCAGCACACCCAGGTCGAGCCCACCAATCCATTCGCCCAGCGAGGTGTGCACACGGTCCACTACCTGCAGGGCCAAGGCGTCTTCAAGAGCCTGGGGGTCGGGGTCGTAGGCGTGAATTTCCTCGGCCAAAAAGCGCTCGCGTAGCCCCAAAGCCACACTGCCCCCCAGGAGCCCAACGCCAAAGATGCCCACTTTGCCAAACAGAGGTTTCATCATAACAAGCGCAGGTAAGAGCCTTCAGATCGGAACGGCCATCATAGCTGAGTCTCGACAGGCCCTTTATACCGGGTGGCTATCTTTTTGAATCCCAGTGCGTACCCCTGCCCTCACTACGGACGGCGAAGTCAGCGTCTCCCTCGCGGGACTAGGGCTGCGCAGAACCTCGCAACGCCCGCCAGACCTTCTCCGGTGTAAGCGGCATGTCCAGATGGGCCACACCCAAAGCATCCAGCACAGCATTAACCACAGCTGGGGTGGCAGCAATGGCGCCTGCCTCACCCACCCCCTTCACGCCCAGCGGATTGGTGGGCGAGGGGGTCTGAAGGCGGTGGGGTTCCATCCAAGGGATCTGATCGGCCTTGGGTAGGGCATACTCCAGGAGGTTGGCCGTTCGGTTCTGACCCTCGCCATCGTAGACGATGCCCTCGTAAAGGGCTTGTCCAATACCCTGGGCTATACCGCCGTGCTGCTGACCCTCGAAGAGCAAGGGGTTCACGACCAAGCCACAATCGTCCACAGCAATATAGCGCAGGATTTTTACCAGGCCCGTCTCGCGATCTACCTCGACCATGGCCAGGTGAGCACCAAAAGGGTAGTTGGCATCCTTAAGGGAGAAGCTCGCATGGGCCTCGAGGCCCGGCTCCATCCCCGGCGGTAGTTTGCGGTGGTTGAAGGCCGCAGCGATGACCTGTTCTAGGCCGACCGCTTTATCGGTCCCGCGCACGCCCCACCCCTGTTCCCCCAGCTCGATGTCCTCGGGAGCAGCCTCGAGCAGATGAGCGGCAATTCGGATTACTTTGTCGCGCACCTTCTCACCGGCCTTTTTCACCGCCGAACCGCCCACCGATAGGGTGCGGCTACCGGCGGTTCCCATTCCATAGGGAACCGCCAGGGTATCACCCTGCACCACGCTGAAGCGCTCCGGCGCAATACCCAGCTGTTCGGCTACAATCTGCACAAAGGCATTCTGGGTACCCTGCCCATGAGGGGAGGTTCCGGTGAAGAGGGTCACGCTGCCGTCCTGGTTAACCCGCACCCCGCCGGTATCCCAGCCATAGCCGGTAATCTCCACATAGCTACACAGCCCAATCCCAATCAAGCGGCCCTCGGCACGCGCCTGGGCCTGTTGGCTGCGCAGCTGCGGGTAGCCGCTTACCTCGAGCAGTTTTTGCAGTGCCTGGGCATAGGCCCCAGAGTCGTACTGGGCACCGGTACGGGTCTTGTAGGGGAAGGGGCCGCTGATCAGGTTCCTGCGGCGTAACTCGGCGGGATCCATGCCTAGAGCGTGTGCGCCCATATCCAGCAAGCGCTCGAGGTAGTAGGTGGCCTCGGGACGCCCCGCCCCACGGTAGGCCCCGGTGGGGGTAGCGTTGGTATAAACCCCCAGCATCTCCAGTTCAACTGCTGGAATTTCGTAGGGGCCTTGCAGCATCAGGATCGTGCCGGGAACGTTACCCAGGGTGGTCTCCAGGGCGTAGGCCCCCAGATCGGCCACCACCCGCCCACGCAAACCCAGAACCTTGCCGTCCCGGTCGAAGGCCATCTCGAGCTCGGCGACCTGTGCCCGCCCGTGGATGGTCGCGCCAAAAGACTCCGCACGTCCTTCCACCCACTTCACACTCCGGCCCAGGTGCTTGGCCAGATGGGCCGCCAGAATTTCCTCCGGGTAGACGTTGATTTTGGCTCCAAAGGCTCCCCCCACATCGGGGGTGATGACCCGAACCTGGTTTTCAAAAAGACCCAGCTTCTCGGCCACTGCGCCCCGCAAGTCGTGGGGCATCTGGGTGCTTGACCAGATGGTCAGGGTTTCGCGGATACCATCCCAGGCAGCCAGGATGCCCCTGGGTTCCATCGAGGTCGGGGCCACCCGCTGTTGCACAAAGCGTCCAGCTACCACCTTGTGGGCCCTTGCAAACGCCTCGGCGACCTCCCCGGAGGTGGTTCTTCGCCGCATGGCGAGGTTGCTTTCCAGGCCTGGGTGCAGGGGTGCAGCTTCCAGAGCCGCCAGCGGCTCGGGGTATGCGGAAAGCGGTTCATATTCTACAAAAATTTCCTGTACGGCATCCTGAGCCGCAGCCGGCGAGCTGGCCAGAATGGCCACAACCGGCTCACCCGCGTAGCGCACCCTGTCCCGGGCCAGTACCGGGTGCAGAACCAGCCTGGTGTCGCGCGATGCCGAGGCCGGAGCAAACAGTTCGGGTAGGTCTTGGGCCGTGTACACCGCCACCACCCCAGGTAGCCTAAGGGCTTGGCTTGCATCTATTGAACCCACCCGGGCGTGGGCGTAGGGGCTGCGTAGCAAAACCATGTGGAGCGGATTCTCTGGCCTTAGATCGTCCAGGTACGTTCCTTGACCGCGAATTAGCTTGCCGTCCTCAAGGCGCTTCATGGGTTTTCCCACATAACAGTTCGACATGAAGCCATGTTACCCAGTGCCCTCGGTAAAATGGGAGCCCGTCTCACTCGAGGGTTACGCAGAACCAACCTGGCCAACTTATGGGTCCAACAGGAAAACCCTCACAACACGGCTACTTTGGTTTTTGAAGAGCATCGCGGGGCCACCAGAGGGCTTCCGGTGCCGCCCGTTGACCGCCCATAATTGCCTGTCCACAAGAACAAAACCCTCCCGACCATCGTATGCCGGGCTGGTCATGCCTACCCACAACTTCAAACCCACCCACTACTACAATACCCTCGGCGCCCACCCACCGGTGCTCACAATCGCCCCTGGCGATACCATAATTACCTCTGCGTGGATGCGGCGGGCATCGATGAGCAGATCCAGCAGGTAACCCCTCGAGGCAACCCCATGACCGGCCCCTTTTACATCCAGGGCGCAGAGGTCGGCGATGTTCTGGCAGTTTGGTTGGAGCGGCTCAGACCCAACCGCAACAGGGGCTGGTCGGGGCCGGTGCTGGCCGCCAACGTGGTCGACTCCGACGACGTACCTTTGCTGGCCCAGGCCAAAGGTCCACGTCACTGGCTGGACTGGTAGGTCGACCTAGAGGCCCAAACCGCCCAGATATGCTCTCCGGCGGGTCAGCTCGAGGGGTTCAAATGGCCGCTCGAGCCCATGCTGGGCTGTTTAGGGGTCGCGCCTGGGCGCAAACAGTCCATCTCCACAGCAACCTCTGGCCCCCATGGGGGCAACATGGACTACCGGGGTTTCAAAGAGGGGGTCAAGGTGTATTTCCCGGTCCTAGAAGAGGGGGCTTTGTTCTTTTTAGGCGATGGCCATGCCTTACAGGGGGATGGTGAAACTGCCGGAACAGGAATTGAAATCTCCATGGAGGTGCAGTTTACCGTCGATCTGATCAAGGGCCAGGCGATCCATTGGCCCCGGGGCGAGGATGCCGAATATATCTTCACGGTGGGCAATGCCCGGCCCCTCGACCAGAGCGTTCAGCATGCCACCAGCGAGATGCTTCGCTGGCTAACCCTCGAATACGGCCTTGATATTCAAAGCGCCTCGCAACTGATGGGACAGGGGGTTTGCTACGACCTGGGCAACGTCTTTGACCCTGCCTACACCATGGTATGCAAGATGCCCAAACAGTGGCTGGAGCGCCTCCGTGCCCATCCAGGAGCCTAGCCTGGCACGCTATTGAAGGGTTTCCGGTAGTCACACCGCTTGGGTCTCCCATTTCTGTCAGCCTCACGCAAGGCGCTCAAAGCAAAGAGAAACCATGGACACCGCCTACACGGAGGCCTGCCGCATTACCGCACAGGAAAGAATGTCCTGACGGTATAGGGGTAGAATTGCCGTGTGGAAGAACGCTAATCCCAGCTGGACCGCTTGGGATTTGGGTTGCACTTCCAAGTAGCGTAGGGTACTCTTATTGATAATGATTATCGTTAGCAATAATAACTGCTTTGAAAGGAACCCTTTATGAGTGCCGCTGCCTCCCCTATCCTCCTACGCAACCCCTGGTGGTTGTTCTGGCACAACGAGGTCAAGCGCGGCTTTTTGCTTTCAAGTCTGACCCTGCTGGGGGTGGTGGGGGGGTTCGTGGCCCGTGGTTACGAGCTTGAAGGGTTGCAAAACAGCTTGTGGGCCATGGCCTTTCTGGCTGGAGGGGTTCCTTCGGGCATCAAGGCGGTGCGTAGCCTGCTAAAAGAGCACAAGCTGGATGTGGATCTGCTGATGGTGGTTGCCGCCCTGGGTGCTGCTTCGGTGGGGCAGGCCGGCGATGGAGCCATCCTGCTCTTTCTCTTTAGCCTCTCCAACACGCTACAAAGCTGGGCCATGAACCGCACCCGGCGGGCCATCGAGGCCCTCATGACCCTTCACCCCGAGGGAGCCAACGTCCTGTTGCCGGACGGGAGCGAGCAGTGGAAACCCCTGGATGCCCTGCGGCCTGGCGATACTCTGGTGGTGCGCCCGGGCGAGCGCTTCGCAGCCGATGGCACCCTCCTGGAAGGCTACACCGACGTCGACGAGAGCGCCCTCACCGGCGAGAGCGTTCCCGTTGATAAGAAACCCGGCGACCCCGTACGCAGCGGGACCCTCAACGGCCACGGGGTGGTGCGGGTTCGGGTAGAACGTCCGGCCAGCGAAAGCACGCTGGCCAGACTGATCAAGCTGGTCGAGAGCGCCCGCGCTGCCAAGAGCCGTACCGAGCGTTTTGCTGAGCGCTTTGAGGGGCCTTACACCATTGCGGTGCTGTCGTCGGCCCCGCTGGTGTTTATGGTGGCCCACTACGGCTTTGGGTTGGAAGCAGCCCAGGCCTGGTATCGGGCTATGACCTTTCTGGTGGTGGCCAGTCCCTGCGCGGTGGTGATTGCCACACCTGCTGCGGTGCTATCGGCGATGGCCGCGGGCGCCCGAGCCGGAGCCCTGTTCAAGAGCGGGGCTGCCCTGGAGTCCCTGTCCAGGGCCAACATCTTCGTCTTCGATAAAACCGGCACGCTCACACAAGGGCGCATGAAGCTTGTGAGCTTGGAGGTTTTGCAGGGTAGCGAGGCCGAGGCCCGGGCATTGGCGGCTGGCATCGAGCGCTACAGCGAGCACCCCATCGCGCAAGCAATTGCCCAAGCCTGGGACGGCCCGGTGCCGGAAATCGGCGAGATCCGGGCCATACAGGGCCATGGCGTGGTGGGGGTCATGGCCGACGGCACACAGGTCTGGGTGGGCAACCGGCGCCTGTTGGGAGAGCTGGGCATCAAGCTACCCCCGGGGCTCGAGGCGCGTTTGCAGATACTGGAACACCAGGGCCAGACCACCGCTGTACTGGGTATGAACCACCACCCCGTGGCCCTGCTGGGTGTGGGCGACACCCCTCGACCCGAGGCCGCCCGCGCGGTCGCCGAGCTTCGGCAGCAGGGGGCTCGTGTGATCATGCTCACCGGTGACCGCGAAGCCGTGGCTAACCACATTGCCGCCCAGGTGGGCATCTCGGAGGTATACGCCGAACTGCTGCCCGAGGAGAAGCTCGAGCGCATCCTGCAGCTGAGCCGGGAGGGTACGGTGGTGATGGTGGGCGACGGCCTGAACGATGCACCCGCCCTGAACGCCGCTGCGGTGGGGGTTTCGATGGCAGCCGGCTCCGATGTGTCGCTTGAGAGTGCCGACCTTGTGCTGATGAAAAACGACCTAAACCGGCTGGTTGGCGCCCAGAAGCTGGCCCGCGCCACCACCCGAACCGTCTACTTCAACCTGACCTTTGCCCTAGGCGTGATTGTGGTGGTGGGTGCTTTTGCCTTGGTGGGACAGGTTCCCCTACCGATGGGCGTGCTCGCGCACGAGGGCGGAACGGTTTTTGTGGTGCTGGTCGGGCTGCGCCTGCTGCTTCACCGGGTGAGCGGCTGGAACCCTTCCCTGCAGTGAAACGCTGCGATGTTCAGCGATCGGCTCTGGCTGGACGGCTACCTTCTTCTGCCTGCAACTTTCCAAACAGCAGACGACCGATCTGGGTCTGGATGGACTGGGTGATTACCACCCCCACCTCCTTACCCTTGAAAGGAAGGGCATCGTCCACCACCACCATCGTGCCGTCCTCGAGGTAGCCCACCCCCTGGCCGGGCTCCTTGCCCTCCTTCACGATGGTGATGCTGAGGGTATCGCCCTGCTGGAGCGGGGCCCGCAGCGCAGAGGCCAGGGCCTGTACCGAGAGGGTCTTGACGCCGTAGATGCGGGAAAGTTGGGCCAGGGCATGGTCGTTGGTAACCAACGCGGCACCCAGCTTTTTAGCCTCGGCCAGAATCTGATCGTCCACGGGGTCCTCGGACTCCTCACCCTCCAGTACCTCGAGGCCCACCGTAAGCTTGAGGCGCTCGAGGGTGTCGAGGCCCCGACGGCCCTTGGCTCGTTTGGGCGCATCAGAGGCATCGGAAAACTGCTGCAGTTCGCGCAGCACCTGCCGGGGAACAAACAGCGGCCCCTCCAAAAAACCCATCTCGGCCACATCCCCAATGCGGCCATCGATCAACACCGAGGTGTCGAGCACCTTGCCGCCGCGGTTCTTGACGGTATGGGCAGGCGGGCTGGCTAGACGGAAGTAATCGCGGTTAGCAACGGCAAAAGCCGAAAGCGAGCCGACCAGCACCGCCGCAATCACCAGGGAGTGAAAGGCAGAGAAACCGGGAATCTGGTTGAGCAGATTGGTCAGCAACACGGCCAGCAGCAAACCCAGACCCGAAGCAACCGTAATGGCCACCGGGATCTCCGGCGGCAGCCGCTTGATCCAGCTCTGGGTACGATCCCAACGCCGCTCCAGCCAGTACACCAGGCGTGGAACCAGCAGATACCCCACGAGCAGCCCTACCACCCCTAGGTACAGTCGGTTGAGGCTGGTCAGGCTACCCAGAGGGCTGACGCTGATCAGGTTACTGGCCTCGAGCCACACCCCCGCTCGATAGCCCGCATAGGCAAACAAAGCAAAAAGCACCCAGCGTATCGCATTCATAAAAACTTGCCCACCGCGGCTTCCAGGCTCTTGAACTGGGGTGGGTGTACCAGGTGCTTGAAGCCAGCCCGATGACCTTCGCGCAGGCGGCGCTCCAGACCCTCCACGCTGCGCAACTCCCCTGCCAACCCGACCTCTCCTACCACTGCGACCTCCCCGGGAAGGGGTCTTCCTACCACAGCAGAATACACCGCCAACCCCACGGCCAAATCCAACCCTGGATCGAAAACCCGCAAGCCACCGGCCAGGTTAACGTAGATGTCCAGGTTGCCCAGCGGTAGCTCGAGCCTGCGCTCCAGCACTGCCAGCACCACATCAACCCGCCGACTGTCCAAGCCCTGCGAGACCCGGCGCGGAGCCGGAAAGGGGCTACGTGCCGCCAGCGCCTGTACCTCGAGGGCCAATGCCCGCTCACCCAGCAGGCTGAGCGCGACCACCGAACCGGCAGCATCCAGGGGTCTTTCGGCCAGAAAAGCCTCTGAAGGGTTGACCACCTCGGTCATACCCTCGTGCACCATGCTGAACACGCCCATCTCCCCAACTGGCCCAAAGCGGTTCTTGCTGGAGCGCAGCACCCGGAAGTGACCCGCTGTCTCCAGGTACAAGGTGGCATCTACCAGATGCTCTATCACTTTAGGTCCAGCTACGATACCCTCCTTGGTAACGTGTCCGACCAGGACGGTAGTGACTTGATGGTGTTTGGCAAAGCGGGTCAGGGCTGCGGTGGCGTCACGAACTGCCACCAGT
>Ga0209721_1002280_pt1 | contig 12342 bp, 11 predicted proteins | sample TshhotsprinmetaG_FD_184139 | JGI IMG/M metagenome (GOLD analysis project Ga0209721, IMG submission 184139) | Hot spring microbial communities from South Africa to study Microbial Dark Matter (Phase II) - Tshipise hot spring metaG (SPAdes)... | ecosystem: Environmental > Aquatic > Thermal springs... | reverse complement strand
GCTTTTCACGATATCGCTGATTTCTATCAAGTTCAGCATCGTCTCGTTATTGATTTTACACATTTGAGTAAAATCGGTGGTTCATCTTTGACCGACAAAAATATTGAAGTAAGAATTGCAGACCTCAACAACAAAGAAATTCCAAATTCGTATGTTCCTTTCAGGAATGCAAACATACTTAGTGCCTGTGTGAGTTGGGCTGAGGTTATCAAAGCAAAAGCTGTTTTTATTGGTGCTGTTTATGAAGATTCATCCGGATATCCTGACTGCCGACCCGAGTTTTTTCAGGCTTTCGAAAAGATGGTTAATCTCGGAACAAAACCAGATACACAAATCAAAATTGAAACACCAATAATAAACCTATCTAAATCAAAAATTGTTAAGTTAGGTATTGAATTGAATGCTCCTCTTCATTTAACATGGAGTTGCTATAAAAACAACGATGTAGCTTGTGGGATTTGTGATAGTTGTGCTCTGAGATTACGAGGCTTTCAGCAAGCTGGCATTGAAGATTTAATTCCATATACTGTTAAACCAAAATATTTTTAAGGAATATTAGAATGAGTAAAAAAGAAATTCTTGAAGTTTTTGAAAACCAATATCCCGAAAGAGATTATCTAATTGAGCATATCGCTCCTGAATTTACTTCCCTTTGTCCAAAAACAGGTCAGCCGGATTTTGCGACAATCATACTAAAATATGTCCCTGATAAATTGTGCGTTGAACTTAAATCATTAAAACTATATTTTAATTCATATCGCAATGACGGTGTCTTCTATGAAACTTTAACGAATCAAATTCTTTCAGATATTTCAGATGTTGTCAAACCAAGAGCTATGAGAGTTATTGCAGAATTCAATGTAAGAGGAGGAATTTCCTCAGTTATAACTGCTGATTTCATAAATGAAAAGTATAAACATCTTAGTAACTTTTTTAATCAATGATAGATTCTAACGACATAAAAAACTCCTATCTTTCATCCAAAGAAAATTTATTCAACAATTTTTTTGAAGATTCAGATGCTTTAGAGTTTAGTAAAGCATTTAGTTTTCTTATCGAAAACACAATTAGAGAAATATGTGGTTCTTCAAGGTATGATTTTGTTATCGCCTCAGCCGGAAGTTTTGCAAGAAGAGAAATCTCACCTCACTCCGATATTGATGTTATGATAATAACTGAATCTGCAGAAAATGTGAAAGAACAAATTAACTATTTCATTAAGTCTTTGTTTGATTGCGGAGTTGAAGTGTCACATACTGTAAGAGAATTCTCTGATGCAAAATTATTTTTACAGACTGATCTTCATGCTTTCACTCAATTTTTTGAAACTAAATTTATCTATGGCAAAAAAAATCTTTATAATCGATGGATTGCTCAAATCAATCAATTGGTTAAAAATTCAGAGGCGAAAAGATTACTAAATAACTTTATATCTGATCAAAAAGAACGATATCTCAAATATGGTGATTCGCCAAAATTTCTTGAGCCAAATATAAAAATGTCAGCTGGCGGACTGAGAGATTTACAATCAGTTGCGTGGATGTATCTTTTATTCAATAAGAAACTAAATCATTATCGGAATGAATTTTCCCAAACTGAAAATCTTATCAACGAACTGATTGAAAATGATTATTGCACTCAGAGTGAAGGCAAAAATATTCTTAATTCTTATAAATTCCTTCTGAAAATCAGACATTTGCTTCATCTTCTAACTAATCATAAAACAGACAGATTCGAATTCGATCATCAAAGTAAAATTGCCGAGAAACTATCGCAGTATAAAAATCACGTATTGTTGATGAAAGATTATTTTCAAGCTACAAATTGTATTTACAGATTTACTAAATCAACAATCAAAAAATTTTCTTACAGTGTAATTGAGCAGATCCCAGATTCACTTGCCTACAATCTCGATGAAGATTTTTACATCAAAGGCAAAGTTATTTATGCGAATAATGTTGAACACCTTCAGTTTGCTGATTTCTTAAGAGCATTCTATTACAGAGGATTAAACTCTGCTTCTTTTGATAGTAAACTTAGATCAACTATAATTGAAAAAATCAGGACTTACAATTCAAATGAATTAATTGAATCTGAATCATCAGTTTTATTTAGAAAAATTTTAAACCTTCCTAAAAACGTTGGAGACACATTATCTTCAATGAATGAACTTGGAGTTCTTGGTGCATTCATTCCGGAGTTTGCAGATCTGAATGGATTTATGCAAGTTGGTGTTTACCATTGTTACTCAGCTGATGAACATACTATCAACGCAATAAAAAATCTTGAAAAACTTTATGATGAACATTCCTTTTTGGCTACTCTTTTCAAACAATTGAAAAACAAAGAGCTTCTATATCTTGCAATACTTTTTCATGATATAGCAAAACCAATTAGTATCGCTGGTCATGAATTACTTGGAGTAGAAATTGCAGCTTCACTTATGGAAAGATTGGGTTACAATGAAGATGAAATTGAATTAGTTTGCTTCCTCGTTAAAAATCATCTTCATATGGAGCAGGTAGCTTTCAGAAGAAACTTAAATGATCCGCAAACATTGGACAGTTTCGCAAAAGTAGTTGATAGTTATCAGAAAATTGATATGCTTTATCTTGTAACCTATGCTGATCTTTCAGCTGTAAATCCTGCTGTATGGACAACGTGGAAGGCGGAGCTTTTAGGAGAGCTATATAGAAAAATCCGAAGAATGTTTGAAGATAATCTCACAGGAGAGCAACTTCTTCGTTCGTCAATTCTCGTTAGTCCGAATAATATTTCACAACATTCCAACATGATTAGTGAGTCAGATGTAAAAGAACATATCAACTCACTGCACGATGATGTAAGTTATATCAATCACTTTTCAGAAGAGGAAATAGCAAAACATATTGAAGAAATAGAGTCAGGAAAAGATATTTCTGTTATGTTTGATGAAAAGGGAGAGTTCACACACGTTACAGTTATAACTTCAGATCATCCTGCACTCCTTTCAAAGTTGTGTGGAGTTTTTACAATTAACGATGCGAACATTCACGACGCAAGAATTTTTACCCGAAAGGATGGAATTGTAATAGATTCATTTAATGTTCTTGAATTCAAAACTCATTCTAAAATTTCTACTGATAAGTACAAAAAGATTGAAGATGATTTTCACAAAGTACTATCGGGATATCTTCAATTGACTAATGAAGTTACGAAGCTTAAATCCCGATGGAAAAGATTGGAGAAAAAATTATTTTCAAGAGAAAGCGAAATTAAAATTTCTTTTGACCAACACGATAAATATACAATTATTGATGTTTCATCGCCTGACAGACTTGGCTTCCTTTATCATCTCACAAAAGAAATGAGTGAATTGGGACTTATGATTTACTTTGCAAAAATATCAACCAAAGGTGATGATATAGTTGACTCGTTTTATGTTCTAAACAGATTTGGGAATAAGATCTCACCCATAGATTATGATCTGATCCGAACAAAATTAACCGAAGCAATAAATCAAATTTTATAATGCAAAAAACAATTACAATCTTCGGGAGCGCAGTTCCCAAAGCCGGCGATGAGCAATACGAATTTGCTTATCAACTTGGTAAAAAGCTAGCTGAAAATAATTATGCTATTTGCAATGGCGGATATGCCGGTATTATGGAAGCAGTTTCTAAAGGTGCATATGACTCCGGCGGAATGATTTATGGAATCACTCTCGATAATTGGAATTCTAATCCGAACGATTTTATTACAATCGAAATCAGAACTAAGAATTTGTTTGAAAGGATAAGTAAACTAATTGAATTAGGTGATGCTTATATTGTTCTTCAGGGAGGAACAGGAACATTATTGGAATTAGCAGCTGTGTGGGAATTGATTAACAAAAATCTTATCAAGGATAAGCCTGTGATTTGTCATTCAGATTTATGGAGACAAATAGTAAATCTGATGAATGAACAATTGAAAGTAGAAAATAAAAGATATGATTTAATTGATAAAGCCGATTCTGTAGATGAGATAATTTCAATATTAAAAAATAAACTTAATAGCTCTCATATTTGAGTTCTTCTTACAAAATCAGATATCACTTTATCAGTTGAATTTATCAGATCATCAGTCGAGCCGTTGAAATAAATCTTTCCTTGATGCATCATTGCAACTCTATCAGCAACGTTTTTTACACTGTACATATCGTGAGTTACTACAACAGAAGTTACATTTAATTGTTCGGATAAATCTTTTATCAGTAAATCAATTGAATCAGACATAATCGGATCTAAACCAGTTGTTGGCTCATCATACAAAATGTAAGATGGATTAGTAACGAGGGCTCTTGCAAGTCCAACTCTTTTTTTCATTCCGCCTGATAGTTCTGCTGGCTTTAATTTAAGCACATCTTTCAATCCAACAAGTTCAAGTTTTTCTTCAACAACTTTTCTGATTTCTTTTTTAGACATCTTAAAAGATTCAACAAGTGGAAGAGAAACATTTTCTTCAACAGTCATTGAATCGAAAAGAGCGGCACCTTGAAATAAAAATCCGAATTTTTTCCGTAGCTCATACAATTCCTGAATAGACATCTCGTGAACGACTTTGTTTTCAACAACTACTTTTCCGTAATCAGGTAATAAAAGTCCGACGATGTGTTTTATCAGAACACTTTTACCACAGCCGCTCTGCCCAATTATTACAACGGTTTCTCCTTTATTGATGACAAAATCAACCCCGTTAAGAACTTTTTTATTTCCAAAACTTTTGTGGAGATCCGTTATTTCAATCATCAAATTTTCTTATAAAAATTTATTCAACTTCAATTTCAGCAAGCTCACCTGTAAAACCGCAGGATTTGTGCGTGCCGTCGCAAAATGGTTTGTTTGAAGATTGACCGCATCGACAAAGTGCAATTATTTTTTTGGGAAGCTCTTCAGCTTTTCCTTTGGAATGAAGAACTGCTTTATTAACTTCAATAAGGATTGGACCGTTTTCTGCAACTTTTATTTTAATCATTTTAATCTCCTTCTTTTTTTTAATTGAAACAAATTATTCAATTTCAAGTTCCATTCTCAGTAAAGCAGCGGCAAGAGTTTTACCTTGTGCATCAAGCTTTAATGAAACAGTACCTCCTCCGCCCAAAGTATTGTGTAAAACAAAATTCAAAGCGCGAAGATTTGGTAATTCGTATCTATCTACTTTTCCAAAACATATTCCTTCGAAATGTTTTTTTACTAAATCAGCGGAGAGATATTTTTCTAAAATTTTATATCCTTCCTCATTGTAAGCAATAATTCCAATATTCGCAGCATCTCCTTTATCACCACTTCTTCCGTGAGCAATTTCAAGAAGTTTTATTTTTTTCATATCAAACCTCAAAAATCTTTACTTGATGTTCGACTAATTTCTTAGGAATAAGTGCAGGCCAGTAAGCTACGACTTCACTTGGTTTTGGTCTGCCACCGGCGAAACCTGTAACACTCGGAGGACCTGTCAAAATCAAAGGAGCAATTTCCTTTCCGAATCTTTCAACTGAGTTATAATCTTTCGAACGAACTGCAATTCTTAAAACAATCTCGTTTATATCATCTTCATTTAAACTTTTTGCTAGTGGTCCGTGACAGGCATTGTGGCCAACAAATTCAGTTCTGATTTCTTCAAATTTAAGATTAAGATTTTCTAATCTCTTTCTTAATATTTCATCAGCTGCTTTTGCTTTGGTGAGAGCTTCAGGCCAGGAATATGTCAGTGTTGCCGAAGCAGAAAAACCATCAGCATAAGAGCAGGAAACTTTATAAAATTCAGTCTCGGGTAATCCTTCGACATCATAAACACGAACTCTGTCATTTCCCAAATCTTCCAACTTGATTGAAGTGAAATCTGCAATACAATCCGGAGTAATGTAATTTTTCGGATCAGCGATTTCATATAACAGTTGTTCAGCAACAGTTTCAAAAGAAACTTTTCCGCCGGTGTTCTCGTGCTTGGTGATAATCACTTCACCATTTGGATAGGCTTCAGCAATCGGAAAGCCGATATTTGCCATATCGGGAACTGATTTCCAATCACCAAGAAAATTTCCTCCAGATGCTTGTGCTCCACATTCAAGAATATGTCCGGCTACAGTTCCTGCAGCCAGCAAATCATAATCATTTTTATTCCAACCGAATTCATAGATCATCGGAGCAAGAGTTAATCCTGTATCTGTTGTTCTGCCAGTAATAACAATATCAGCCTTTTTCTGCAATGCTTCAACAATAGGGAAAGCACCGAAATAAACATTCGCACTAAGAATTTTGTCTTTAATTGAGATAATTGACTCACCTGTTTCCATATTATTAAGTTCACATTTCTGTAAAATTAGTTCGTCAATTTTTTCTCTAATGTCATCTCCAAGAACAACAGCAACTTTTAGGTTTTCAACATTTAGTGATTTTGCAACATCAAGAACAGCTTTCGCACAAGCAATTGGATTAACACCTCCACCATTTGTAATAATTTTAATATTTCTCTTTTTACATTCAGGAAGTATTCTTTTCATAAGTTCAGGAATATCGCGGGCATAACCAAGTTCCGGATTTTTATTCTTTTGCTTTTGCAGAATTGACATTGTTACTTCTGCAAGATAGTCCATTACAAGGTAATCAATTTCACCTCCGTAAACCTGATTATATGGTGCATCAATCAGGTCTCCCCAAAATCCTTGTCCTGAAGCAATTCTAATCTTTTCTTTCATAAAAATCCTTTAAGATTTGTTCTGCAAGTTCTGATAATGAATAAGAATTTGCGTCCAGCCAGATAATTCTTTTGTCTTTATTAAACCAAGTCATCTGTTTCTTTGCAAATCTTCTTGTATTTCTTTTTGTCAAATATATTGCTTTTTCCGATGAGATTTTTCCGTTTAAAAAATCAATTACTTCTTTATAACCGACTGTGTTCAAGGAATTAAGATTTGAATCATAACCGAGTGATAAAATATTTTTTACTTCATCAATCAATCCTTCTTCAAACATTTTATCAACTCTCGAATTTATTCGTTCATATAGAATCTTTCTATCCCACAGAAGACCGTATTGAATAAAATTAAATCTTGGGGCAGACATTTTTGATTCAAATCTCCAGATTGGCTGATTAGTCAGATAAAAGACTTCCAAAGCCCGAATAATTCTTTTCCAGTTTTGAGGTAATAATTTTTCAGATGATACGGGATCAACTTTTTTCAATTCATTGTGAATGAATTCATTACCGAATTGTTTTCGTTTTTCCATAAGAGTTTTTCTTAAAAGAGGATCTGAATCAACAGGAATATCAAGTCCATCAATAAGTGCTTTAATGTATAATCCTGATCCGCCGACTACTATTGGAATTTTTCCTTTTTGAAATAAGTGTAAAATAATTTCATTCGCTCTTTTACTGAATAAATCAGCATTAAAATATTCATCAGGATAAAGTTCATCAATGAAATGATGTTTTATTTGATTTAGTTGGATTGCATTTGGTTTTGCGGTTCCGATTGTCAGATATTTATAAACTTGTCTGCTATCAGCTGAAATTATTTCGGAATTAATTTTCTTTGCCAATTGAATAGAAATATCTGTTTTGCCAGAACAAGTTGGACCTATTATAACAATGACTGATTTCATTACTTGATTTTATTCTTTTCCCAACCATTTTTTCCAATAAGAGGGACAAAAACAAAACGTGGATAAGTTTCTTTAGAGTACTCATCCTCACTCAGGCGAGTGATAACAAACAAATCCTGATAATCTCTTGGCCCAACAGGAATAACAAGCTTTCCTCCGATTGTAAGTTGTTCCATTAACTTATTAGGAATTGAAGGAGAACCAGCTGTAACTATAATACCGTTGTAAGGAGAAAATTCTGCCCAGCCAATTGTTCCATCACCATATTTGGCGTGAACGCGAATCCCAAGTTCATCAAAAAGTTGTTTCGTCTTGTTATGTAGCTCAAGATTTATTTCAATGCTGTAAACTTTCATTCCCATCTGATATAAAATTGCTGCCTGATAACCCGAGCCAGTACCGACTTCTAAAACTTTATCCTCTTTTTTCAAGTTGAGTTTCTCGGTCATAAAAGCTACGGTGTATGGCTGAGAGATAGTTTGTTCATATCCAATTGGAAGTGCAGTGTCTTTATAAGCAAGATGTGCCATTGTTTTGGGGATGAACTTCTCCCGTTCAACTGTTGCAATAGCTCTCAGTACATTCTCGTCTTTAATTCCTTTTAATTTTATTTCTTCAACTAATTGTTCTCTTTGAAAACGTGACATAAATATTTGATATTTTTCAGTAAATAATTTTATCGTTTTATAATTGAAAATTACAAAGGATTTCTATTATGATAGAATCAATATTAGGTGGATTGTTCATAATGTGTATGAGAATATTTGATGTTTCAATAGGAACTGTAAGAACAATTATGGTAGTTCAGGGGAGGAAATATCTTGCGGGATTTTTTGGTGCAATTGAGGTGCTCATTTGGATATTAGCAATTCGATACATTTTTCAAAATCTTGATCAAATACCAAATATAATTGGTTACTCACTTGGATTTGGATTGGGTAACATTCTCGGAATAACTATAGAACAGAAAATCGGTTTAGGATATATACAACTCAATATTATCTCGAAAAATCATCATCAAGAAATTGCAAAGTCTTTGAGAGAACAAAGGTTTGGAGTAACAGAAATTAAAGGAGAAGGTTCATCTGGCGAAGTTATTATCCTTGTGGTAATTATCCCAAGAAAAATTCAGAGTAAAATAATCAAATCAATAGAGCAAATAGATAATCACTCGTTTATTACAGTTCAACATTCTTTGCCATATCGGGGATTTATTCACGGTGCAAGAAAATAGTTAAAAAATTTCTTGCATTTAAAAGAAAATTTTTTTAATTATAGGTTAATAAAACTGTTTAATCCGAAATGAGATATAGCTTAAAATTTATTAATCAATCCAATCAAAATTAATCAAAAATCTCAGGAGGGTCCTTATGATAAAACATTTCTTAACTTTTTCTCTTTTTCTACTTTTTTCAACGTTAATGGTTGCACAAGATGCAAGCGTTGATGTTGCTTCAGATTTGAGCGGGCCGGTATTAGTTCAATACCCAACTGGCTGGCAATTCCCAACTCCTGAAGCTGTTTTATTTACCAGCGGAGCACATTTCAATGTGCCGGGTGGAGGCGCTGGTGGAGCAAATTTAAGTTCCGTTCAAACAAATTTATCTATGAGTGTGTTTGGCTTTGCACATCAAGCTACCTTTAGAGTTGCTGATGATTTTACCATTCCCACCGGTCAAAGCTGGAATATTGAAAACGTTGAATTATACGCATATCAAACCGGCTCTACTACAACTTCAACAATTACTGCGGTTTATGTCAGAATTTGGTCTGGTCAACCGGGGACAGGAACCGTTGTTTTTGGTGATACTACCACTAATAGAATGTCATCCACAAGTTTTTCAAATGTTTATAGAGCTTTAGACACCCAACCAACGAATACCCAAAGACCTTTGATGAAACAAGTTGTTAACCTTGGTGTTACTCTGCCAGCGGGAACTTACTGGATTGAATGGCAAACACTTGGCTCTTTGACTTCTGGACCTTGGGTTCCACCAATTGTCATAACAGGTCAAGCAACAACTGGTAACGCTAAACAATTTTCAAATGGCGTTTGGGCTGATTTATTGGATTCCGGGTCTAACACTCCTCAAGGATTACCTTTTACTCTTAACGGAAATATTGTTACTTCAAGCTCTGGAAATTCTGTGAAAATAATTTTTAACGATGATATTGTTCGTCAATTTGCTACTTCTCCTTTTACAACAGGAAGATACAAAATTAGCTTCTACGTTTATATTCCGAGTGGAAAAGCAGGTTATTTTAATACGCTTGCAGTTTTCGCTGGAACAAATAGTAATTGGGGGATGGAAGTTTATTTTGATTTAGGTGGTAATGGCAGATGCTTCGGAGGATCTAACGTAGCCCAAAATTTTACCTGGATACCTAATACCTGGCAGCTTGTTGAGCATATTGTAGATCTAACTGCAAATCAATCTCAGTTTTATTTCAGAGGAAATCTCATAAAACAATGGCAGTGGACTTTGGGTTCGAGTGGTACGGGTGGTCCGAATTCTTTACACGCTACAAATTTATATGGTGCTACTGCTAATGATGAAATGTATGTCGATGATATGACCTTAACTAATCTTGTTAACAATCAAGTTCTGTTTTTTGAAACATTCAATCAATATGTGTCTGGTCAGCTAATAGCTTGCCAAGCTCCAACTGTATGGTTAACTTGGAGTAATCAACCATGCGGACCAGAGGACGCTGAAGTTACTAATGCTCAAAATATTCCAGTTGAATTAACTTCTTTTGTTGCAAATGTTACCCCAACAGCTGTTGAGCTTAAATGGGTTACAGCATCTGAATTAAATAACTATGGATTTGAAGTTGAAAGAAAAGTTAAAGATGGAGAATTCTTCACCATTGGTTTCGTTCGTGGAAATGGAACTACTACTGAAATCAGTAATTATTCTTTCATTGATAAGAATGTCAACTCAGGAAGTTATGTATATAGACTAAAGCAAATTGACTACAGCGGAGCTTATGAATACAGCCCTGAAATAGAGGTTGATTTCAATCCTGTTAGCCAATTTAGTCTTGAGCAGAACTATCCGAATCCATTTTCCGCAGGAGGCGGATCCGCCTTTGGCGGAAATCCAACAACTAAGATTAAATTCAGCATTGTTGAAAATGCACAAGTTAAATTAGCAGTTTACAATTTACTTGGTGAAGTAGTCGCAACATTAGTTAATCAACCAATGTCCATTGGAAATTATGAAGTTGAATTTAATGCCAGCGATATACCAAGCGGAATGTATATTTATAAGCTTGAAGCAGGCTCAAATTCGATTGCTAAGAAAATGATGATACTCAAGTAATGATAAATTTTGAACGTTAATCGCTCAATGATTAATTTTTGATGAAGCGGGCTTAATGCCCGCTTTTGTTTATATAAAATGTGTTTTTTTAGAATAGGTATAAATTACTTCTTAGTTGAAAATATTCTATGTTAAAGAAGGAAGAGAAGCAGGATATTATGAAGTAGAGTTTGATGCGAACGTATATCAATTAGACAGCAGACAAACAGGGATAAACATACCAATAGCAAGTGGGATATACTTATACAGGATAGAAGTAATCGGTGAAGGGAATATACCGGTTTACACGGAGATGAGGAAGATGGTGTTGGTTAAATAGATAGTTTGAATATCACGCAGATGACGCAGATTTAGTGGATTTAAAAGATCAGTGAAAATCTGCTAAATCAGAGTCATCAGTGTGCTATTTTGAAGAATAAGAATAAATAAAACTAACCATAAAAAAACAGGAGGTTAAAATGAACTCATATACAAACACAAAGCAAAATGTAATGATGTTTCTGTTTGTTCTGATAACAGCGGGATATACTTGTACAGGATAGAAGTAATCGGTGAAGGGAATATTCCGGTTTACACGAAGATGAGGAAGATGGTATTGGTTAAATAATCTTCAACTTATTTCATACCCTCTAGGCGGTTACTAGTAAAATGGAAACTGCCTTTTTTTATAGATTTTGCCAACCTCAAACTTAACACTCAATTAATACCTACTTAACATTCTCTTAATATTCAGAAGCTACTTTTGGACGTCGAAATTAATTCATTACAAGGAGAGAGAAATGTTAAACAACATTTTAACAAACCATTTTATGCAAGGTTTTTACTTAAAATTTCTAGTACTTTCAACTTTATTAATCAGTACTACTTTTTCCCAAAGTGTATCTATTTCAGGTACTGTTACCGATGCGACTAATAACGAAAGTCTCATTGGAGTGAATGTATTAATTGAAGGTACCACAATTGGTGCAGCTACCGATTTAGATGGTAAATATTTCATTAGGAATGTCCCTGATGGGAATTATAATCTAATTTTTTCAATGATCGGATACTCAAAACTCATTGTTAAAAATGTTAAGATACCCCAGACACTTAATGTTTCCTTGAAGCCAGAAATATTAGAAACTGCTGAAGTGGTTGTAACCGCAGAAGCACTTAAGACAACAGAAGCATCAGTTTTGAAAATACAAAAGAACTCATCAAGTATAGTTGATGGAATGAGTTCGGAATTGATTTCAAAGAATAATAGCTCAGATGGAACCGATGTGCTAAAGAGAATGACTGGTGTTACAATTTCAGATGGTAAATATGCATTCGTCAGAGGTGTTGGTGATAGATACAATAATACTTTATTAAATGGTGCAGTTTTACCTAGTACAGATCCTGAGAAAAAAAGT
>Ga0209721_1002276_pt1 | contig 12350 bp, 13 predicted proteins | sample TshhotsprinmetaG_FD_184139 | JGI IMG/M metagenome (GOLD analysis project Ga0209721, IMG submission 184139) | Hot spring microbial communities from South Africa to study Microbial Dark Matter (Phase II) - Tshipise hot spring metaG (SPAdes)... | ecosystem: Environmental > Aquatic > Thermal springs... | reverse complement strand
AAATATGATAAAAAATATGAGCCTTACTTTAAAAATGATTTAGCGAATAGTGAAAAATGTTAAATTTTTATTTTTATTTTTTTATTTTAAGCAAATTATATGATTCTTGCATTTCATTATAAAGTTTATTGCGTCATTATAAGATTTTATTGGTTTGTTTATAGTAAATTTTAATTTTTTTGCAAAATTTAATAAATTTTGATTAATAACTTGAGTTTTCTTTTTATTACAGTTTGTAATGCTGTTATTTGTAATTGTATCATATGCTTTATGTTTAACTAGATTTTGACGAATAATTTGTGCTTTCTTTTTATTATTGTTTGTAGTGCTATTGTTTGCGATTATATTAAGTGTTTTTTGATTATATGGATAAGTGTTTCATATAGGTAAATAAGTTTTCCACGTTGGAAATGCTGGAAAGTTAAATTTTGACATAATATTCTCCCCAAAAAAGAATAAAAAATAAAATACATTATATTGTTATATAACAAAATGTAGCATTATAAAATATAACATATACTATTGAATAGAAAGCAAAATGTGTTTTATTTAAAGCAGAGCGGCATTAACAAAGATAGTTAAATAAATATAGGAACAAAATATATAAAAAAAGCCAAGATACTAAACTTGGCTTTTAGGTTTTTAAGGATAATTTTTATTATTATTATTATTATTTATTATTTAATTATTATTATTGTTATGCACAATAAATACTGTTTTATTATTAAATGTCAAGTATTTAGTTGAAATTTTATATAACAAGAAAATTTGTATAAAAATATTAAAGATTTTATCTTGTTTTTTTTAAAAAAGATACCATATAAGAAATACAAAATCAGAATCTTTTAAGAGGAGAAAAAAATATGGCAACTAATCTATCTTTTTATAAATCTTTTTTAAATTTGTTTAAATTTTATAATACTAATTTTCCTGTAACAAATCTTTGTAATGGAATTAAAATTGATTTGATTGAAAATAATAAGGAGTTTAAAATTTTTGCGGATATTCCTGGGGCAAATAAGGAAGATATTAAAGTTAACTTTAATAATGGTGTTTTATCTATTGAAGTTAAATCAAAATCTCAAAAAGAGCACAAAGAAAATGGAAAAGTTTGGAAATTAGAACGTTTTTATACTCAAAAAAGTAGATCTATTTATTTTGATACTCAAATTGATGTTAAAGCTATTTCAGCCAAGTACGAAAATGGTGTTTTAGAATTAGTTCTTCCTAAAAAAGGAGAAGATAAACCAACTAGAATTCAGATTGATTAAAACATAAATTAATTTTTTAGTATGCAAATGGTTTTAATTTTGGATAAGGGGTTAGGTAATTTTTGTAATACAGTTTATTGATCTTTTCTTTTGTATTTTCAGAATATTTTTGTTTTAGAGTCATTTCTTCAGCTAAATCATTTTCAAGCTCTATTTCTTCTTGAGCAGAATTAGTTTTTTCAATTCTTTTAACCAAAGTTAAAATTTTGGTTTTTAACAAATCTCTTTCAAATCTGTTTTTTGGCATTGGGTGTATTGGAAAATTTTTTATTTCAGCAAGCTGTTTTTGTTCTAATTCGGTTATAATTCCATCTTCCATCGCCATTGTATAAACATATTCATATAAATGTAATAAAAAATTACTAATATCTTCATAGGTTAAATGATATTTTAAATGGTTTTCGTTTAAATATTCTATTTCGTTTAACCCTAATTCTCCATTATCAATTTTTTCTAAAATGCTATTAACAAAATCTTCTTTACTATTTCTTAGTCTTCTCATAACAATTCCTTTTTGTTGTTAACTTTATTTTAATTTTATTAAAAGTAAAAATTTTTTCAATTTTTTAATTTTTTAAAACATCATTAACAAAATTTTCTTTACTTTATTTTTTTAGCTTTCTTATGTTGATTTTTTATTATTGATTTTATTTTAGCTTTATTAAAAAATAAGAAAAAACAAATTTTTTAAATTAAAATTGCAGTAGTGTTAAAAACAGCTTAGTTTGTGTGAAAAGTTAAAGAATATGACTTTTAAAGTTGACATCCGTATGATAAAAAATACATTTAAAACATAAGATTTTTTAAAGATTCGTGTAACTTATGGTTTAGTGTATAAAAATATGAAAAACTATTTGTTATTTTTTACATTATTTTTATTTTTTAATTATGCTTTTTCCAAACAAAATGAAATAGTTTTCCCTAGTGAGAAACGCCCTTTTTCAAAAGAAGAATGTGCTTTAATAAAAAGGCCATGTTCTTTTGATGAAAAGAAAATATGTAGCAAAAAATATTGTGGAGTTTATCTTAGTCAATTTATTTTAGATGAGTTTGTTAAACAAAATAGATTAATTGGTAAAAAATTTCATAGCATTTTTGATTTAGAAGATTTTCTTAAAAAGAACCTTCCAAAAGAACTTTCCCATATGAGTATTAATCTTACTAGTAAAGACTCTATTAATAAAAATAAAGAAAACTTTAATTCAAATAGAATCAATGTAATTCTTAATTCAGATAACTATATAATTAAATTCATTATTGGTTAATTAATTTAACTTTTAAAAGATTTTCGTTTATTTGGAAAATGTAAAATAAAACGATTTTGCTATATTAATAAAATAATAATGAAGTTTAAGTTATGTTTTTGTTTTTTATAAATGTTTTTTAAAAAAACTTTTTGTTTACTTAGTTTAAGTTATTCTTTTTTAAAAGTTAATTGAATTAAAATTAATTCTCTAATCATTTGTTATATTTAAAATTTTAAAATTTTAATATGCATTTGGCTCCCCGACCTGGGGTTGAACCAGGGACCAACGGATTAACAGTCCGCCGCTCTACCAACTGAGCTATCGGGGAACAAGTCAATTTAGTGGGTCGTATAGAACTTGAACCTGCGACCAACTGGTTAAAAGCCAGCTGCTCTACCTGCTGAGCTAACGGCCCTAAACTAGGTTTTGGTGGGTCGTGACAGGTTTGAACTGCCGACTTCCTCCGTGTAAAAGAGGCGCTCTACCAGCTGAGCTAACGACCCAAATTTTTTAAATTTGGCTTCTTATTTTATATATATTTTTTAATTTTGTCAATTTTTAATAGGCAATTTGATATTTAGAGCTTACATATTTTCGTGCTTCTGTAAAAGCTTCTTTTTTATCTTTGTATTCAAAATACATTAAATTCTGAGCTTCAATTTCTACACGTTTTTCAAATTCTTGTAGAGAAATAATTTTTTTAGGGGTTTCTGATGTTTGAATCATGTTTTCTCCTGTTAACAAAGTTGAAATATATATTTAATTAAAGATTAATATTATAGTTTCATTGCATTTTTAATATATTTCTACATGATTTTCTCCTTTTATAAATTCATAGTTAAAAACATTAATTAATAATTATATTTGAAATATTTTAATTAAAGGTTAATATTAAATTTATTGTCATTTTATATTTTTGCATGATTTTTTTATATAACTTAATATTTAATATTAAAAAATATTAATTAACAATTGTGCAAGACTTTATAATCATTTTATTTAAATGATTTTATGTTTTAATGTTTTAAACAAATTTTATCCGGTATTATTTTATTTGGTGCGACTGGCTGGACTTGAACCAGCAACCTAAGGATTATGAGTCCTTTGCTCTAACCAATTGAGCTACAGTCGCATTTTTTGTATATGATGTTATAGTATATAATAAAATATAAATTAAGTCAATCTGTTGATTATTATTTGAAATAATTTTTTGAAGTTTAATTAAAAAATAAAATTTATAATAAGTGTAATTGGCAATTTAAAAAAAACTTGGTAAACTAAAAAACAAATTTACTAAAAACATATAAAAAGTGTATGTATTTTTTTATTAATCTTTAGTAAAGAAAACACTATTAATCTCCTATTATTTCTATTATTAAAAAGAATTTAAAAAATAAATATTGTTTTTCTTTCATAATCATGATGAAAAAACATATATTATTTATTTTAAATCATGAATTTCTTGATTAGTTTTGTTAATTTAAGTACTAAACAAGAAAGTAAATACATCGTTGTTAATTTGTATTTATAAAATAAAACTAAAATAAAGAATTAAAAAGGAGAGATTATGTTTAATATACTTCGTATAAATAATAAATTTAAAAATAAAGCGCAAATTACACTAGCAATAAATCATAATTTACGCCTATATCTAACTAAACTAGCAGAAGAAAGAATTGATTTAGACAAAAGCCATCTTAACAAGATTGTTTATAATTCATTAGGATTTGATTCATCTAGAGGTGGTATTGATTTTCAGGAAAAGCTATTTGACTATTATGAAAGTTTGGGGATTAAATTCAAAAAAGATAATGTTCTTATGTTAGATTTTATTATCTCAGCATCTCCTGAATTCTTTAAAAATTCGCCGCCAGAAATTATAGAAGATTGGGAGAAGATACAATTAGAGTTTGTTAAAGAACAATTTGGGAATAATTTAAAGCTTGTAATTGAGCACAATGATGAAACAACTAAACATTTTCATATATTTGTAACCCCTGAGATTCATAGTACTAAAAAATACAGGAATCAAAAAAGAGAATATTTTAAAGAATCATGGTCGTTAAATGCTAATCAGTTTGGCGGTAAAAAATTTCTCATCCAATTACATGATGCGCACGCAAAGAAGAACGAAAAGTTTGGTTTAAAAAGAGGTGTTAGGGGTTCTACAGTTAAACATGTGTCAGTAAAGGAATATCATAGAAGAATTGCTACTGGTTTAAAGCCAACATATGAAGAAGAAATAAAAGATGAAGTTAAAAAATTTTTAGAAGAAAAATCTTATAGAGATTCTCTTACTGGTAAAACTTATATTGAAACAGAAGAGGTAGAAAAGGTGATAGTTCCTTTATTGAATGAAGTAAAGATGACTTATGAGGCTTTAAAGTACTACATAGAAGATGTGAAAAAGGAAAAAGATAAAAATGCAACTACAAGTGAAGAGTTGAAAAAAAGAAGACAGAAGATTAAAAAAATGCAAGAAGAGATGGATGAGATTCTTAAAGAGAAAAATAAACAAATTTATGAGCAAATTTATGAGTTGAAAAAAGAAAATGAAACTTTAAAGAAAGAAAACGAAGAATTAAAAATTATGAATGCTACTCAAGCTTCTGAAATTGCTAATTTGAAAACTATTCTTGAATTGATAAAAGCAGTGAGATCGTCTCTTAAAAATGATTAAGCAAAAATTGCTTTATATTAATTTGATAAACCAAAATAAATAAATTAAATCAATCTAATATTATTGATTACAAAAAACATAAAAGAACAATAAAAGCCAATAACAAATAAACTAAAACTTTAAAAGTAAATAACATTTATTATTTGAATCAACTTAAATCAACTTAATGTTGTTGATCACAAAAATAAAAAAAATAATTAAAAAGACCTTACGAATAAAATTATTATTAAAATAATATATACTAATAATTAGTTATAGAATAAGGAATAATAACATTCTCTAAAAAACAGTGGAACAGCTATAATTCAAGATTTATGTATTAAAAGATTTTTCTTGTATAAAAAAACTTGACAACTATATAAATATGTTATAATACGGAGAAAACTTAACGAACTAAGTAATCTCAAATCAAATGCTATTTCAATAGCTTAAAAAAATCATTTTTACATGAAAAAAAAACTTGACAAACACATAAATGTGCTATAATGCGAGAAATAAAAAATCTTCTCATAAATTGATTGTCTAAATATATAGAATGAAATGATAGTTCTTGAATTTAAATAGATAGCAACTATTTTAGAAATAGTTGAAGAATGTTTTCAATAAAACATAAAATGAAACTAATGGATTATATTATCCAACATGAACTGCATGGAAAATTAAAGATGACGAAAGTTACAATAAAAAGTGCTTGATATTAAATATTAACCTTTATCTAAGGCAAAAGACGTTCTAAAATAGATACAATCAATTAATTGATATTCTGACTGACAGGAGGTATCAAAGATGAATGAAAAATTTTTTGAGAAAGAGTTTGAACATATTGAACTAGAAGAGAATTGTTTTGATTATGAAGATGATTTGTATGACTCTGATAAATTCAATTATGGAGATTTTGTGCAATCAGATGTAGATTATTTTTCTATTGAAACTGTTGATTACTTGTAAGTTTGGGTTTGTATTGTAAGATATCTTAGATAAAAATAAAGAAGGCATTAATAAATTTGTTTATGCTTTAATTAGATAGGGATAGTAAAGAATAGAGATGAGTTAATTAAAAAGCTTGAGAAAAAAGGTTTAGAGATAACAAGAAAAGGAGAAAATTACATTTTTTAAGAAAGAGATTGGGTTTAAAGGAGAGTCTTTTAAAAAAATCAAATTATAATAAATTACGAATGGAGTATATAACTTAAGTAAAAAATTAAGCCCAACTAAAAGACAACAAATTATTGATAGGATTAATAAAAGAGTGCAATATAAATTACAACAAAATATAAAAACGCATCATAAAATCAACAAAAGGCTTCCTAAAGGAGAAGATTATTTGAAGGCAGCAAAAGAACATGGTCTTAAAAATATAAAATTAGATTTTGGAAAATTAATGAAAATGAAATTTGGCAATCAAGTTTAGGTTTTAGTGAAGCAATAATTGGAAGTATATTATTAAAAATTTGTGCATTAGAGTGTCAAAAAGTGCTTTAACTGTTTAGCTATCTCGTGCATCTGATAAAAAAAGAAATTTTATTGAATTACGCTTAAAAAAGTTGAACATCAGATATATTAGCATTAATGGAACAACTAGAAGTTGTTAAAAAATCAAATGAAAGTTAAAATAAACATTTTAATTTTTTAAAAAATTTTTAAAAATTTTTAATTGTTATAATGTTATAATTTAAATACAAAAATGTTTGTTATAAAAAAGCTATTAAAATACTTTTACAGATGAATCTGGTGACATTCCTGGAATTACTTGTGGTTTTACGGAGAATCTATTATAAATATTCATAAATGTTTGTAATTCATCGTTGTTATTAGCGAAATTATGCTGATTATAGTCATTTAGATCTTTATTTTGAAAATATCTATCTCTTGCTGCTCTAAACATTAATCCTTCTTGTAAACGAGCCAACTCAAGCATTCGCATTTGTATGGCTATTTGCTTTGCTCTTTCCCTTTTTTTTAAAAATTCTTTTCTTTTTGCATTGTAACTATCAAGTATATCATTACCAGTAAGCGCTTCGGTTTGTTGCAATGAATTGTTTGTAGCCTTTATTGTACTTGTTGTACTTGTTTGTGCATACAAATTTGTTGAAATTAATATGGCCAACAAACTTAGTATAAGATTTTTCATTTTTCTCTAGTTTAATTTAAATCTTAAAGATACAATATTTTATACGAACAAAAATGTCAAATAAAAAACAAATATATTAAATATTAAAAAACAAATAATTAATATTTTAAAATTAATTAAATATAATTTAAGAAAAGTAAAAAAAATTTTTAATTATAATACAATTCTACCTTTGCAATAGATTACAATTAGACTTTAACTTGATATAAAAAATAGGTTATTATATATTAAAAAAATAAATAAAACCTAAAAATTCAAAATCTAAAGATAAATTTTTAATTACATTTATAAAAAATTTATTTTAATTTTAAATATATAAACCATATCACGTCAAAAAACAAATAAAACAAAAAAATAAAATCTAAAAATAAGTTTTAATAATTGTGTTTATATTAAAATTAATTTTAATAGTCGTAATCATAATCATCAGCGTATGAGCCATTAAATTTAGAAGTTTTTTCAAATTCAAGCTCAGGACCATTTTTTTGTAAAGCTAACAACGCTGAAGTTTTTGATGGTCCATATTCAGGTTCACCAATAATTTTTCCTTTTGAATCTTTGTAAGAGGCAGCATATAAGCGAATTTTTTCGTCATACCAAACGTCAACAAAGACATTACCTTTAACTTTCATTTAAAAACCCCTTTCATTTTTAAAAAGGTTAAAACATATACTGTTCAATATATATTATACAACATTTTTTATTTTGAAATTTAAAAAATCATGATTTCATAATTAATTAATACTAAATCACTATTTATTTAAATTAAATACCTTTTAAAAAATTTAAACATCTACTGCCTAATATATAGGTTGTATGCAGTATTTTTTAATTACTGTTTATTTAAATTAACTCTTATACCTATATCTGACCTTTATTTCCAAATAAAGTTCTAGCCGCCGAAATTATATCGCCAGGCAATATAACTGTTTTGGAATTTGATGTGCCTGATAATTTTTGTAGTGTTTGAATATATCTATCACCTAATAAAAACGTAGCTGCATGCATGCTTTGTTCTACAGCATTACTAATTATTTTAATTGCATTTGCACTTGCCCTAGCAGTAATTTCTTGACCTTCAGCATCTAATTTTGCTGCGGCTAATCTAGCTTCAGCTTCTAAAATGGTAGCCTGTTTTGCACCTTCAGAACGTGTAATTAATGCGATTTTTTCTCTTTCAGCACTTGCCTGCATTTCCATTGCTTTTTGCATATTTGGTGACGGTTTAATATCTTGAATTTCAACAGATTTTACTGTTAATCCCCAATCTATAGCTTCATCAGCAATGGCAGTTTTTAATGCTACTTTAATTTGCTCTCTTGAAGATAAAGCAGAATTCAAATCCATTCCACCAATAATTGATCTTAAAGAGGTTTGTACTAAATTACGCATAGCTTCTCTAAAATTTTCTACTCCATAAACTGCTCTTTCAACTTTTGTTACTTTAATAAAAGCAACAGCATTTGCTAATATTACTGCATTATCTTTTGTAATTACTTCTTGCTGTGGAATATCAAGAATAATATCTTTTGTTGTAACTTTATATCTTACAACATCAACAAATGGAATAATAAAATTTAATCCAGGATATAAAACCGAATTAAATTTTCCTAATCTTTCTACTACCCATTCTTGACCTTGGGGTACAATTTTTATTCCATGCCAATAAGTTACAACAACTAGAGCAATTAATAAGAATAATAAAAAAATTGACATAATTTTCTCCTTTAAAAATAAAATTTAGCTAACTTTTTTAACCCTTAAGTAATTACCTTCAATACTAATAACTTTTACTGAGTCACCAATATCTAATTGGTCATCAGATATAGCCATCCAGGTTCTTGACCCCATTACTGGGATATTAAATTTTACTGTCGCTATATCTTCTGAAAGATCGCTTATTTTACCAATTTTTCCAATTGTGTCATCTGATGATTGACCAATTAGAAATGTTTTTCTATTACCTTTATATTTAAAATGCAATAAACTTAAAACTGCTATTGAAAATGTTATAAATAAAACTAATTGCACATTTGCACTTAAATCTACTAAAGACAAAATTACAGTCACTAATAAAGCAGAAATACCAAAAGATAAAATATAAAAACTGACTGTAAAAATTTCAATACTCACCAAAAGAATGCCGATTATTGCCCAAATCCAGATTGCTTCCATAAAAACTAATATTTTAGATTTGATTTTTAAGTTAACAAAATGATCTTAAAAAATCAATCAATAAATAAAGTTTTTATTGATTTGTAAAAATTTATATTTTACTTATACTATTTAATGCATTAATACATTTTATACCTAAATCAAAGTTGCAATTAATAAATATATTAAAAAAACAACAAATAAAAAATTACTAGTTTAGTTTTTTAAAACTACTATTTAATAACAGTAGTATATTTTTAATTTTAATAAATAAAAAACCTAAAATATCATATCAAATATATTTAAAAAGAATAGATAAAAAATTTAAAATTTATATTTTTTAAATTCATTACTATTTAACGCATCAACTAGTCTTTGAGTTAATTTATCCCATTTATATTTTTTCATAAAATACAACCAGATAGTTTTAAATGGTTTTTTAAAAAAGTCTGATTTTAAAAAGTTACCATTGTAATTAATAGAATCTAAAATAACTATTTCTAAAAAGAAATAATCATTATATCTTCTATGAAATTGGATATTAAATGAATGAATTTCCTTTTCTTTTTGATTTGCTTTTTTTGCATCATATTTTTCAACGTATTTTATACTCGTGCTATTTGTTAAATTAGGCTCAATTTTTTGATTACAAATTGAATCTAAGAAATTTACCTTAACACCAGGTATTTTTAAATTCAATATAAAGTCTGCTACATATTGACGACTTTCTTGATCAGCAAAAGCAAGACCAACGTATCTTCTAAAAGTAATTCCATGTCCTTCACACGAAGAATAAGGCAAATATCTTTTATCAACAAAGGCTTTTACCAGCGGTTTTATTTTTGGTTCTATATTATCCCAAAAAGTTTTAGAATATAAAGAGACCGAATTGGCAAAAAGAGATCCATCTTTTCCTATTTACATGTAAATGCGGCCATCTTTGTGAACAATATTATTTACTTTATGAGTCAAAAAATAAATATATTCATCATCTGACTTAAATTTTTTTGTATTTTTTAATATAATATCCGTATCAAATTTTTTTATTTCGGCATAAGCAACAATAACAGGTTGAAATAAAATATCCCTTATATACATCTTTCATTTTACTAGTATAAATATATTATTATCACAGATTTTATTTATATATATTTTCTTAAAAAAAACTATTATAAATTGTTTTAATAAAAAGTATTACAAAATAGATTAAAATTTTGTTCGTTTAGTTTAGTTTATTATACATCTGTTTCCAGAACCTATTTGATATATTGCAGGTATACTATAACCAAATTGACTTGTAGCGGCTCTTTGGCATGCTGAATTTGCTTGAGATATTCTTTCTGTTCTTGTATATGCAGTATTACCATAACGATATAATTTAGGATAAGTAACTGTTAGAAGTGTATCAGGATAATTCATTGCGGGATTATTGTTTCTATTTCTTATACTATCTCTATCTCTTATAAGTTCGTCTATCCATGTTCTAAATTCTGTTTCAGTTGGGCAACGGCCAGCGTGATTATCTATGTTTCTAAATAAAGTTATTAACATACTTTTAGCATTTGCAGGAACATGACTAGCATAAGAAAGAAAATATGGATCACTTAAATCACAAACTAAAGGAGTAGTTGCATCTCTAAATATTGTTCCTGAACTTGGAGTAAATGGAGTAGGTGATGTTGCAAGCGCTATTGCGCGTTTTTGTTCAGAAAATGAATCAAATGCCATTCTTGCGCCCATATTTACTGAATTACAAGCAGCCGTTACTGTATTTATAGAAACATTGCTATCACCATAATTTTTTACAGTATTTCCATTAATAGTAATAACATCAAATTCACTTATTAATTTTAATGATAAATTAGGACATATTTTTGGATCTACAGCACCATAATCAATTCTAAACCCAACATCTTGAAAACCTCCAAATGATATTGGATAAACATCTATTCTTCCGCCAAACCTATTTCTAATACCGCTTATCGTCCCATCTCTATATTGTGTTGGAGTAATACTTGCCATATTTACAGCAGTATTATTTAGCGTTCCATATGTTGACTCTCCTTGCCAGGCATTTTCAACATCTCTTTTAAAGCGAACTAAAAGCTTTAATTCACTTCTTATATTGTTTATAGTTTTAGCTTTATCATAGATAATATATATACTTGCTGCAGCTAAAGAAGCTATAAATATTAGCATTAACAACTCAAGTAAAGTAAATCCATTATTTTTTCTTATCATTTTTTGACTATTCTTTTTAGAAATATTTATTTGATAATAAAATTTTTTTAAGAAAATTCAATAATATTTACAATAAATTAAATAATTTTATTTAAAATAATAAAAAAATAAGAAAGGTCTACACAATTATTACAAACACCGCAAAATACAGAAGTTTGTTTATGCAGTAAAATTGTGCAGACCTTCACTAAAGTTTTAGTTGTGTAATAAAAATTTTATCAATATGATTTTAAGTTTAAAAATTTCTTTTTAGGTAATAATTCTTATTTATTGACTAAAATCATAAGTTTCTTTTTGAGCTTCTTGTTGAGGCTGGATTTCAATTTGTTTTTGATTAAATCTTAAGAATTTTCTTTTTCTTTCTTTACATAATTTTTTTATTTCTTCTTTAGTTATAACTCCATCTTTGTTTAAATCTTGCATAGCAAACAGTCTTTCAGATTTTATAAGAGATTTTGATCCCATAAAAGCATTTCTGTAATGTGATTTTACTAATTTTACTGCTTTAAGAAATTCTTCTTTGTTAATTTTTCCGTCATTGTTAACATCAACCATTGCTAATGGTACTTCTATATCATCTTTTGAGTCAATCAACACCATTGGTGGTTTTTTAAAAGTAAAACTAT
>Ga0209721_1002274_pt1 | contig 12356 bp, 11 predicted proteins | sample TshhotsprinmetaG_FD_184139 | JGI IMG/M metagenome (GOLD analysis project Ga0209721, IMG submission 184139) | Hot spring microbial communities from South Africa to study Microbial Dark Matter (Phase II) - Tshipise hot spring metaG (SPAdes)... | ecosystem: Environmental > Aquatic > Thermal springs... | reverse complement strand
GAACGAAGGCCTCACCATCCTGGGCAATGGGGGGAAAGGTGTTGTAGTGCACGGGTAAGACCTGCTTAGCTCGGATGAGCTCGAGGGCCTGCAGCGCATCGTCCGGTCCCATGGTAAAGTGGTCACCTATTGGCAGAACCGCCAGATCGATAGCATACCCAGCTACCCTTGCCATATCGCTGAACAGGGCCGTGTCACCGGCATTATAGATGCGCTTTCCACCTAGTTCCAGAATAAACCCCTGGGCCAGCCCGCCGTAGGTTCCATCGGGGAAGGAGGAGGAGTGCATGGCTGGGAACCACTTGAGCCAGCCCCCCTTGAACCTATACGTTCCGCCCAGGTTCATACCCACTCCCTGACCGCCTTGTTTCTCAGCGTAACTGACAATTTCATAGTTCGAGACAATGGGAGCGCCCATGCGCTTGGAGAGCGCCACGCTATCACCGTAGTGGTCACCGTGGGCATGGGTCAGCACAATTAGATCGGCCTGGACCTCATCGGCTGGCAGAGCAGCCGCGGGATTGCCGCTCAGGAAGGGATCCACCACAACGCGGGTCGTGCCATCGCTGATTAGAAGCGCCGCATGTCCCAAAAAGCGTATCTCGACCATGGTTTAACCTCCGCGCTCTTTTAGTATATGCCTGCCCCTTGAAGATTGCTGCTTGTTCAGGTGTGGGCAACAGAACATTTGAATAGATGTACCGGGCACAAGGCAGTTAGAGCCTGCTGTGCGCTCAGGTTTTGGCCAGCCGCTCGAGCACCCGCGCCACATTGCGTTCGAAAGCGGCTTCGGCCAGACGACCCAGAGCTCGACCGCCCCATTTTTCCCCCTGGGGCAGGGTGGCATGGATGCGGAGGGTGAGCTGGTAGTCAATACCCCCCTCCATGATTTCTCCAAAGCCCTCTAACTCAGCCCAGAACGCCGGGGGCTCTGCCAGGGGCAAGGCTTCCAAGCGGGCGCTGTTGCCCTGCGGATGAATGCGGCTGTGAAAAGGAAAATGGATCTCCCCAAACAGCGGCGCTTCGGCGACCAGATAGCCTAGGAGGGTGGTGTCTTGGCGGGTGAGCTCACCAAAAGGGGGCTTGCCCGCGAAAACCAGCTCGGGCTGTAGCAGGTGTTCGGGAGGTTCAACCAGCCGCAGTTGGAACGATTTTTCGAGCACCATTAACTGACCCACTCCACCCGTAGCTGCCCGGCCTGCGACAGTTGCTCGATTTCCTCGTCGGTCACGTTGCGCAGTCGTGAAAGATGACCGAATTCCGGAGCGGCGGTGGCCAGCCCTACCCGCACCACCAGCACCTCTTCGCCTTCGGCTTTGCCGATGCGCCAGACCAGATGATTGCCGAGCCGCTCGAGCAGGTCGTCCATAGCCCCTAGGGTAGCGCCTAGCCGGGACTGGGTAAAGAGAGCGGGGCAACCAAGTAAACTACAGGCGTGGAAGCGATTGTGTTGGCTGGGGGTAATGCCGACGATCCCCTGGCCCAGAAGTTTGGGGTCGCAAGTAAGGCCCTGGTACCCCACCGGGGTCGCCCATTGGTAGAGCACACCCTCGAGGCCCTGTCGCAAACCGGATTGGAGGTTATTTTGGTGGGCCTATCTGCCACCCTGAACCCGCCGCCCAAAATATCTTTGCCCGACCGGGGTAGCCTGATAGCCAACCTCGAGGCCGGCCTTCTGGCCGCCAAAGGCGGGAAGGTGCTGGTGGCTACCGGCGATATGCCTTTTCTGAGCATAGAAGCGGTGCGCTGGATACTGAACAACGCGCCCCAGGCCGGTTTTGTCTACCCGATCATCGCCAAGAATACCATCGAAGCCGGTTTTCCAGGTATGCGCCGCACTTATGCCCGCATCCGTGAGGGCTTCTTCACCGGCGGCAATATGGTCCTAATTGACAAAAAGCTATTTTTTACGGCCTTGCCTATGCTCAAACGGGCCATAGAGCTTCGCAAAAGCCCCCTGGCCTTGGCCCGGATGATTGGCCTCAGCACGCTTCTACAGGTGCTCCTGGGCCAGGCCGACATCGCCAGCCTGGAAGCCAGGGTCTCGCAAATCATCGGAGTTCCGGCCAGAGCGCTCATTACACCGTATGCCGAGGTAGGGATAGATATAGATAGAGAAGAAGACTTGCAGTGGTTGGGTTAACTGGCACTCCCACGTCCATTTCCAGATTCGGTTAGTTCGTCATCGGATGGTGACGAGCTAACCCGGCCGAAGTTATCAGCGCTGCAGAGGGCGATGCCGATTTTTTGCATTACTGGAACGCGATACCGCCCCTTGGAAGGGAGACGTTTTCTTCGCCGACCTACAGTGAGACGCTAGTTTCGCCGACCCGAGGGAGGTGTGGGGTGTGCTCTAGGCTCTAGTTGCGCCGCGTGCAGCGCAACCAAGCCTCTGAAGGCTTTGGATGGGATGATTATCTTTTTGAATCCGGTGTGGGGATTGCACCTTTCTTTTCAGAAAACATTCTAAAGCGATCCCAGGCGATAAGCCGACCAGAACAAAAAGGCCACTACCAAAAAGATCAGTGAGGCACCGACCAGTAAAGCGGCGCTGCTGACAATCAAGCCCACTTTGACTAAGGTTGCAGTGACCCCCCAAACAACCAGCACGGTTTTGGAGGGATTGCGAATGTAAAGCTGGTCCAACCGGTCGTAGGTGTGGTCGCGATCTCCGTCGAAGATGGGCTTGCCGCGCCGCCAGCGCCGAATAATGCCTACCACCATATCATAGAGTGGGAAACTAACCATTACCCCAGCCGCTAGAAAAGTAATCCAGCCGTGGCTAGCGGAAAACATCAGCAGCAAGGCCAGCATGTAGCCTATAGAGAGGCTTCCACAATCACCCATGAAGGTCTTGGCTCTTGGGTAGTTCCACACCAGGAAGCCCACCAGGCTGCCCACCACGATGATGGCCAGCATCGCCTCGAGCTGCACAGCCCACAACAGGATCGCCATGCCCGCAGCAGAGATCATGGCATTCCCGGAGGCCAAGCCATTCATTCCATCGATCAGGTTCACAGCGTTGGCCATCACCGGAGCCAGCACCATAGCCATAACCAGACCAAGCCATCCCAACTCATTCCAGAAGTGCAGGCCCAGCACCGCCCCCGCTATCAGCTCAGCGGCCAGACGGGTCTTGGGTGAGAGGTTGAAGCGATCATCGAGAGCACCGGTCGTAGCAATGATTAGCAACCCTAGCAATGCCCATCCAGACAAGGTGCCAGTGTATAGGCCCCAGATGGCGATAGCTGCCACGATACCAACCCCACCGAAGCGTGGGGTTGGCAAGGAGTGAATTTTGATTTCCCCTGGAGTATCTACGATACCCAGTGCTCGAGCCAGCGGAATAGATAACCCCACCAGGGCAACCGCAGATAAGATTATGAGCAGCAAGACCAACCAGTCCGACACAACCCTTCCTCTCTACACATGCTTCAGCACAGGGTAGCCTCCGCTTAGCGCTTCGGCATAAAGCTCTTCGTGCAAACGAATTATGTTTTCCAGATCGTAGGCCTTCACACGCTCACGACCTCTGCGGCCCATCTCCTCGCACTCCACGGGGTTTTCGATGACTTTCCGCATGGCCTTTGCAACTGCCTCCACATCTCCAACCTCGGTCAGATATCCACAGCCTTCTACCAGCAGTTCGCGTACCCCTCGGATATTCGTCGCAATCACTGGCACACCCAGCGCCAAAGACTCCAGGACAGCCCTGGGCAGTCCTTCACGCTCGGAAGGTAGAAGGGTCGCGCTGGAGGCTCGGATGAGAGCAGGAATATCCTGTCTCCATCCCAGGATACGCACCTGCTGCTCCAGACCGAGGTTTTTTGCCATAGCCCGGATGTCCTCCATCAACGGGCCAATACCGGCCAGAGCCAGCACCACGTTTTTGTTGCCCAGGCGGGCAAGCGCTTTGATTGCATCACGGTGGCGTTTCTCTGGGGCATACTCAGCAATCATGCAGAACAGCGGTTGCTGTTCATGCAGACCAAGCTCGGCACGAACTTCGGCGACGGCTCTCTCGCTCACGGCATCCGCAGAGTAATAGTTCAGATCTATCCCAATACCGGGCATGTAGCGCAAGCGGCTCTCGGGCACAATGCGGTAGCGGCGGGTGGCTTCTTCATCCTCACGATTAATAACAACCAGATAGTCTGTCCAGGGGCCCGCAAGCTTCTCTATCCCAAGAAAAATAAGGTTCTTGATCGGATGGCCCCGCTTGTGAAAGTGGTAGCCGTGCACTGTGTAGATAACCTTGGGGCGGTGAGGCAAACTGCGCAGAGCCATGCGGGTAATTAGCGCCGCGACCGGCGTGTGTACGTGGACGATGTTGTAGCCGCCACGCTCAATCAGATTGCGCACCTGCTGCTGTCCGCGAAGGAAGTTTTGGGTATCGAGGGGGTTGCGCGTCCACTTCAATTCGAACACCTGGTCAAAATGCGCTGTGCAGCGTTTACACTCGAGCATTTCCGCAGCAGCCGCATCCACCCGCCATCCTTGGCCCCGAAAGTGGTCTGCAATGGGCAACAAAAAATCGGTGAAAAAGCGGGCAATGTTAGCGAGAAACAGGACTTTGGGCATCGTTCACCTCCAAGCTGAGGCCCTTGCGGCAAAGCTGTTCGGCATAGATGGTTTCCCAATAGTTCAAGACAGACTCGAGGCTGTAGCGCCGCTGGACAAGTGCTCTTGCAGCCTCTCCCATGCTTTGTTTTTGGGTTTTGGGTAAGGCCATGAGACGCAGCATGGCGGCACCCAAGGCCCGCGCATCTTTGGGCGGAACCAGATAGCCGGTCTGGCCTTCCTGCACCACCTCGCGGTTGCCGCCCACATCGGTTGCTACGATGGGCAGACCCGTTGCAGAAGCCTCGAGCAGAACCATCGGCAACCCCTCCCAGGCTGACGACATGACGTAGCCATCGGCGGCGTTCATGAGGGCTGGGATATCCTTGCGCGGACCCAGGAAACGCACCACCTCGGAAAGACCTAGCTCCCAGGCCAGGCGCTGGGTTGCCTTCATTAGCTCACCCTTCCCGGCAATCATGAGCCGCCCCTCGGGGTGGCGCGCGTGAACCTCGGCAAAGGCCTGTAAGAGGTTGGGGTAGTCCTTGGCTTCGGCGAAACGCCCCACCGCTAGCCAGATAAAGTGCTGTTGCCAACCCAGCTCTTCGCGAACCCGGGCTCTAGCCTGCGGGTCAGGGCAGAACTCCATGGAGTTGATGCCGTTTGGAACAAATCTAATTTTGGCCTCCGGTACTGCCCCGATGGCAATGTATCGTTTCAGTCCAGCCTCGCTCACCTGAGTAGTGAGGTCACATAGCCGGTCGGTCAGGCGGTAGGCGATCTCACGCCAACGCGAGCCCTCGTTAACGTTGTGGGCAGTGGAAATCAAGACCGGCACCGGGGCGAATAGCCGTGCGACCCGACCCAAAAGGTTGGCATGCACCATGTGCGTGTGCACAATCTGCGGCTTCTGCTCGCGCAGGTAGCGGGCCAAGGCCAGCACCGCTCTGGGGTCGGGGCTGCCGGGCCTCATGTTCAGGGAGACGGCGGGAATTTGGGACTGCTCCAAGTCCTTTGCGATGTATTCCATCGGAATCAGGGAGACCACAGAAACCTGCCAACCGCGCCCCTTAAGGCCGGTGGCCAAGCGCACCAGCTGGGTCTCGGCCCCGCCCATACCCAAAGTTGTAATCACGAAAACAATGCGTTTTGGGGGAATTGCAGCCATGGTTTTATCTCTTTTCTGCTCGCAGCACCAGTGCTGGTTGCTTTGTGGGCACCCAGGCCGGGTAGAGCATCTTCCAGTGGGTCAAAATCATGCCTAGCACAAACCAGGTCTGCTTACGCCACTCCCAGTTCTGGGCCATGAAAGCCAAGAACAGAATGGCCAGCACGGTAAGCCACAGGCCGCGCTCGAGCAAGGGCATTTGCCACAGCACTGCCAGCACACTCAACAGCATCAACCCAAACAGCCCCAACCCCACCAGACCCATCTCGGTAGAGATGGAGACAAACAGGTTGTGCGGAGCCACCCAGTCTCGGAACAGCTCGTGGTCGCGCAGGGATGCGCCAAAAGCCCCTGCCCCCACCCCCAGAAGGGGATTGTTCGAGAAGTTCTGCCAGCCGGCCAACCAGATGTTGGTGCGGTCGTTGAGGCTGCCCTGGGTCAGTTCTTCACTCAGAGTGGCCAGGCGAGAAAAACTCTCGGGAGGCACCAGTACCGGTATCATCCACAAAGCAACAAGCCCCAATAGTGTTGCCAGGGCCTTAACCCGCCAGGAAGCTCTAGGCAGGGTGAAAAATACAAACAATAGCCCCACTGCTACGCCTAACAAGCCGGCCCTGGCTGCAGTCAGCAAAATGACCATTACTGCTACAAGAGGATACAGTCGGTAAAACCAGACCAGCCGGGAGTTCTCTTTGAAAGCCAGATACCAGGCTATGGGGATGCCCAGTGCCAACACGAAGGAGAGGTCGCCAGGGTCAAATCCATCGGCAGCAAACCGTTGGTAGTAGGCCTCGGAGCCGCTCAAAAAGTTGGAGATGGTGTTGAAGCCTGCCACATAGCAGCCCAGCACGTACGCCACCAGAACCCCGCGCAGCTGTTCGGTTTTATCCAGCACCGAGAACAGCACCCAGAAAAACGCAAACAACAACCCATACTGAAAAACCCGGCTGAGGGTGTCGGCGGTTTCGATGCTCCAAAAATAGCTCAGTGCAGCCAGCAGCACAAACAGCACACCCCACACGTGGGCTCGGTGGAAGCGGAGCGAACCGGAAAGCAGCACGTGGAGCAAACCGATGCCCACCGCCCCTATGCCCACAAAGCGGCTGAGGGTGCCCAGTCCCGGGATGGTGATGATGTTCTCCCAGGGAACAGTGAACACATAGAGCCACAAGGCAAGGTAGGCCAGCCGCGCCAAATCAATCCCCCCTTAGCAACTGCAGATACTGGTTCACCACGACCTCCTGGGTGTATCCAGCATAGGCTGCTTCCGATACTGGCCTGGGGGGTTCGGCCAGGGTGGCCGCGATGGCCTGGGCCAGTGCAGAAGAATTTTTCATGGGTACCAGTCGACCCAGTGTTCCACCGCGCAGAATCTCCATCGGCCCACTGGGGCAGTCAGTGGCCACCACCGGGGTTCCAAGTGCTAAGGCTTCGATGAGTACCGTGGGCAATCCCTCCCAGTCCGAAGATAAAACGAACATAGCAGCCCTTTTCATGTAGGCATAGGGATTTTGCACAAACCCCGGCAAGCTCACCTCGGCTTCCAGGCCCAGTTCACGCACCAGGGCCTCGAGAGCCGGGCGTTCTTCCCCCTCGCCCAGAATCATCAGACGGCACCTGTGCTGGCCACGCGCTTCGGCGAAGGCCCGAACCAGGTTGGGGAAGTTCTTCTGCCTGGTCAGGCGGCCCACCCCCAACAACACGGGCGGCTGGCCGGGCTGTAGCCAGGGATGCTCCACCGGCTCCTTGGCCCGCCGGAAGAGATCGGGTGTCACCACCGGGTTATGGATGACCTGTACCCTCTGTCGAATTCCCGTCAGCTTGATGAAGTCGTCCACCACGCCCTGGGAAACCCCCACTATGCCGGTGGCCCAGGGGTAGAAGAGCTTCATAGCCAAGGGCGTCAGGCGACCTTGGATGGAGCTGGCATGATGGGCATCTTGCGAGGGGGTGTTTTGCATGCAAACCGCCACCCGGCTTTGCCCGCCCGCCAACCGACTGGCCCAGAGGGCTACCACATTGGCGTGGTCGAGAGCCGAAACCATACCAACCGGCTTTTCTTCCCGTAGGTAGCGCGCCAGCATGGGCAAACTGGACAACACCCGTCCGGCCTTCAGGTCCACCACCCGTACCTCTGGGGGCACCATCTTCAGGTAGGGGCCGGTGGCAGCGGCCAGTACCAAATCTACGTTTACATCATGTTGTGCCATCCCAATGGCCAGGTTGAGCATCGAGCGCTCGGCACCGCCTCCCAGCAATGCTGGAAGATAAACTGCGAATCGTTCTCTAGACACCCATGGCCTCCCTGCGTCTCATACCGTTTCGACCCCCATCGGAGCAGGCTAGTCCAGCACCTCCTCAAAGAGGGCTGCATAGTTGGCCACTGCCTGCTCCACAGAGAAACGCTCCATAACCCTGGCTCTGGCTCTTCTGCCAAATTCTGCTTGCAGTTGCGGATCCTGCAAAACCCCAACCAGCCCATCGGCCAGAGCTTGAGGGTTGCGGGTATCCACCAACAGTCCATCTATCCCCGAGTTCACAAACTCCGGTGCGGTAGCAAAGCGGGTCAGCACCACGGGTCTGCCCAGGTACATGGCCTCCGAGAGTACCAGGGGTGAGGCCTCACCAAATGCAGAGGACATGGTGAAAACCGTGGCCCTGGCCATGTACTTGTAGGGATTCGACTCGAAACCCGGCATCCAGACCTGCCCCGTGACCCCCAGCTCGGAGGCGAGGGTCTCTAGCTGAGGACGCAGTTCACCTTCACCCAGAATTGCCAGCCGAGCCTGGGGCATCCGCTTCAACACCAGTTGGAAAGCTCGCAGCAGGTTGGGGAAATCCTTCATGGCGTCCATCCGCCCTACCGAGAGAATGACCGGGTTTTGGCCTTGAAACCAGGGGTGTTCTACCGGTTCCTGGGCTTTGCGCTCGAGGTCGGGGGCAATGGCCGGATTGTAGATGACCCGGAAGTTGGAACCTGGATACACCGCGCCCGACAGACGAGCTACCTTCTCCGAGACGGCCACATACGCATCGGCATTGCGTACCAACAGACGTAATAGGGCCTTTTTCAGCGCACCCCGCAAGCCAGACCCCAGGTAGCCCTGAATCTCGTTGTGCTCTGTGAGAATCCATTTGGGTCGCCTTGCCAGGGGCAACAGGCCCAGGGCAATGCCCACCGTGAGGTGAACCCGGGGCCAGGCCGAGAGCAGCAGATCGGGTTGATATTTTGTCAGAATAGACAGCAAGCGCTGCACCTGTCCGGGAATAGCCCGGTGTTTCATAGCCGAGCGTTGGCTGGGTGCAGGTAAAATGGTGACATTGCTGGGCAGCTTGGCCTGGGAAAGCAGGTCGCCCGGTTCGCAACCCTGGGCCGCAATCAAAATGTCATAGCAAGCGGCAAGGCCACCTGAAAGGTACTGCACCACCCGCTCTACCCCACCATATCCGCGAATTGGGATGTAAAAGAGGACTCGAGGCTTCATAAGATTTTCCTCAGCTTAAGCACCGCAAAACGGAACCCAGCAGCCCAAGCCTCTGCCGAGACCACCGCAATAGCCATCCCCAGAGCCCCCATGCGCGGGGCCAGAACCAACGCCAGCACCAGATTAAGCACGCTTGCACTCAACACCGAGTACATCACCTCGCGGTCCATCTGTCGGGGAAACATGTACTGCATGGAAAGCGAGTATCCAAAGCCCACGATGGGCAGTAGCAGGGCCATCACCTGCAACACCGGAATCGAGGCCTTGTACTGCTCACCAAACAGCAAAGTAACCAGCAAGGGGGCTAAGGCTGCCAGCAGCACCCCTCCGACCAGCCCGATACCCACCGTTGCCCACAAAGCCAGTCGGCTCAGGCGCATGGCCGCATCAGCATCGCGCTTAATCAGGTGGTTGATGCGGGGATAGATAGCCTGGGCCAGCGGCCACAAAATTGAAAGCCCTGGGCGCACCAGCCGGTTGCCGTTCTCAAAAAAACCCACCTGGATCGGCGAGGTTAAGAGCCCCAGAATCACCCCGTTGGCCGAGGTGTAAAAGCTATCCGAAGCCCTGGTCAGGAACAGGCTCCAGCTCACCTTCAGCGCTACCCAGCTCATGCTCAAACTGGGCATTTTGAAGGGGATTTCGCGGTACATGAGCCACAGTTCAATCGTTGTGGCCAGGCCGAAGGCTGTGGCCTGCACCGCCAGGGCCACCCAGGTGTCTTCAGGGCTGCGCACAAAGATAAAAATCCCGATCAGGTGACCCAAACGGATAAAACCCTCCAGTATCGCAACCACCCAGGTGCGCTCGATGGCCTGGAAATACCACAAGGGGCTGAGCGCGGCGGCCACGGCAATCATCAAGGCCCAAAAAGCCAGGCCGGTATGGGTGCGAAAACTCTCGATTGCAGACCAGGCGACCACGGTCAGGATCACCATGCCCAGCACCAGGAGCAGCTTAGCCCCCATGATGGACATCACGATGCCTGCCACCGCCTCCTTCCGATCGCGCAGGCGCGCAATGGAGCGGGTCGCAGAGTAGTTGAAACCGTACTCCCCCACCACCGCCAGCCAGTTGGCAAAGCTCTGGGCAAAAGCTACCAGACCAAAACTGTGCGGCTCGAGTACCCGCGCCAGGTAAGGCAGCGAGATTAGGGGAAGCAGGTACGACAGAAACTGCACAGTATACAAAGCCGCCGCATTCTGTGCGATGCGGTTGCTGAATATTCGACGCATTCCCGATAAAGCCAAGCTACAAGCCCCCTGTCGACTGCCAATTCTTTGAGAACCTCAACATGCAATCTCAAGACTACGTGCTATTGAACCTCTGAGAAACTGATTTTTCATTCCTTAACGCCTGGAACGCATAGATTACGGCCCTAGTAGCGAGAACCACTCTTATCCCCAATACAGGTTGAGTGTAATCGAGGCTACACTTTGTGGACGCTCTGTACCAAATCGTACAAGCGGCTGGCCTGAACGCAATACGGCCCCAGTATGGATTTATGGGCGGCGCATACCAGCCGTCTGTGGAGACGGGCTGGTCGCGCCTGCCAGACGAGCAAACTCCTTTGGGTCCACTGCACGCGACTGGCCCATTTCGTAGGTGATAAGCTTACGCTTAACAAGATCAGCCAGATAGGCGTCCATGGTAATCATGCCGTATTGTCCGCCGGTCTGGATAACGCTTACCAGCTGGTGGCTCTTACCCTCGCGAATCAGCGCCCGCACGGCAGGGGTGGCAATCATGAGCTCATAGGCCAGCACCCGTCCTCCCCCAAAGGCCTTGGGGAGCAACTGCTGGGTCAAGACCGCCACCAGGTTATTGGAGAGCTGGACGCGCACCTGCTCTTGTTGGGCTTCAGGGAAAACGTCAATGATGCGGTCAATGGTCTCGGGAGCGCTGTTGGTGTGCAGGGTTCCGCAGACCAGGTGGCCGGTCTCAGCCGCCGTGATGGCCGCCGCTATGGTTTCGTAGTCGCGCATCTCCCCTACCAGAATCACATCGGGAGCCTGACGCAATACCGAGCGCAAGGCTTTGTGGAAGCCATGGGTATCGGAGCCGATTTCGCGCTGGTTGATGATGGAGGACTTGTGGCGGTGGAAAAACTCGATAGGGTCTTCGATGGTCACAATGTGGCAGCGCTTGCGCTCGTTGATGTAGTCGATCATGGAGGCCAGGGTGGTGGACTTGCCCGAGCCGGTAGGTCCGGTCACCAGGATCAGGCCGCGTGGGCTCATGGCGATGTCGGCCACATTTTTGGGCAGGCCCAGCTCCTCAAAGCTCTTGACGTTGGAGGGCACCACCCGTAAAACCCCGCCCACGCTGCCGCGCTGCAAGAAGACATTCACGCGAAAACGCCCTTTGCCCGGCAAGCTAAACGAGAAGTCGAGTTCCTTTTCCTCTTCAAAGACCCGCTGCTGCTTTTCGTCCATCAGCGCATAAGTTAGGCGACGGGTTTCCTGGGGGGTAAGGGGCTCATATTCGGTGGGGTGGAACTCACCGTCAATTTTGATCATGGGGGGTAGGCCAACAGTGATGACCAGGTCGCTCGAGCTTCGGTCTACGGCCAGGTTGAGCAAATCTACGATATCCGGTGCTTTGGTCATGTGTATCTCCAGTTGTCTCCCAGGATACGTCAATGTGGCCGGAAAGCATGTTCATCTACCGCCATGACTCGCTATCGACCCTTAGGGCTTTGGGCTAGGGAGAAAGGTTAGGCAGCAGATCAACAAAAGATTGCCTATTGCCCCTGCTCCCGGTCTGATTCCAGATTCGGTTAGTTCGTCATCACCCGGTGGCAAACCAACCCGACCAAAGCTTTCCGCTCAGCGGAGGGCGACACAGTTCTATTGCATGATATGGAACGCGATACCGCCCCTTGGAAGAGAGTCGTTTTCTACGCCGACCGTAGGGAGGGGTGACGCTTGTTTCGCCAACCTTAGGTAGGGGTGTGCTCTAGGATTCTAGTTGCCCCGCGCGCGGCGCAACCAAGCCTCTAAAGTCTTTGATTTCGATAATTGTCTTTTTGAATCCGGCGTAAGAAAGAAAAGCTGGAACATGTAGTTGAAAAGCTCAAGGAGGTCGAGCGCACCTACAAAGCCTGGGGCCGAGACCGCGAGGCCGATAAGCAAGCCATATGA
>Ga0209721_1002273_pt1 | contig 12361 bp, 10 predicted proteins | sample TshhotsprinmetaG_FD_184139 | JGI IMG/M metagenome (GOLD analysis project Ga0209721, IMG submission 184139) | Hot spring microbial communities from South Africa to study Microbial Dark Matter (Phase II) - Tshipise hot spring metaG (SPAdes)... | ecosystem: Environmental > Aquatic > Thermal springs... | reverse complement strand
CGAGGAGCTGGGCATTGACCTGGACGAGGCCACCCGCTGGATCGAAGGGCTGGACCGCATCCACAAGATGCGGCGCATCAGCCACTGCTTTGACCTGACGGCCACGCCCTTTGCCCCCACGGGCAAGGCCAGCACAGAGGCGGCGCTGTTTGCGTGGGTCGTTTCGGATTTCGGACTCAATGACGCCATCGAGGCCGGTCTGGTGAAAACCCCGCGCGTGGTCATCCGCGACAACGCCCTGCCAAGTGCCTTGAAAAATGCGGCCCAGACCTATCGCAGCAAGCTTTATCACCTCTACCGCGAGCCGGAGGTTGCCGAGGACCTGAACCGACGCGGTGCCGAGCCCCACGAGGCGCTGCCGCAGCTGGTGCAGGAGGCCTACACCTTGCTGGGCGCCGACTGGCGGGAGACCCTGCAAGCCTGGCGCGAGGCTGGCCATCCGTCGCCACCGGTGATGTTGACCGTGTGCAACCGCACCGAGACGGCGGCGCGCATCGAGCACCACTTCCGCCAGGGTCAGGCCCACTGGCCGGAGCTCCATGCCCCTGAGCGCACCTTGCGCGTGGACTCCAAGGTGCTGGATAAGGCCGAAAGGGGCGAGGACGCGGATGGCGGCAAGGCCTACCGGGCGGTGCTGGACAGCATCGTTGAGGCGGCCCGCATCCCCGAGTCGCGCAAGGGGCCCTTGCGCGCGATGAAGGATGGCGAACTGCTGCGAGCCATCGTCGATAACGTCGGCAAGTACGGCACCGCGGGTCAGGATTTGCAAAACGTGATCTCGGTGGCCATGCTTTCCGAAGGCTGGGACGCCAAGAACGTCACGCACATCATGGGTCTGCGCGCCTTTACCAGCCAGTTGCTGTGCGAGCAGGTGATCGGCCGGGGCCTGCGCCGCGTCTCCTACGACACCGAAGTGGTCGTCTGCCCCGACGGTCGCAGCCGCGCGCTATTGCGGCCCGAGTACGTCAATGTCTTTGGCGTTCCGTTGTCGGTGTTTCAGGACGTCGAGGGTGGCGGCGAGGCCCCACCGCCGCCAAAACCGAGTACGCAAGTGGAATCGCTGGCCGAGCGCGCTGCGCTGGAAATCAGCTGGCCGAATGTCCTGCGGGTGGACGTGGTTGTGCGCCCGGAACTCACGCTGGATTGGTCGCGGATGCCCAAGCTCAGGATCGACCCCGCCCAGATTCATGTCAGCGCCGATGTGGCCCCTGCCCTGGGCGGTGCGGCTGACTTGTCCAAGGCCGTATCCATCGACCTTGCGGCGCTGCCCGAGGCATTCCGGCTGCAGCGCCTGCTGTTTCGGGCGGCGCAAAAGGCATTGCATGCGTTGGAGCATGGGTTTACGGGTAGCCGCGGCTTGCTGATCCAGCAGCTCGTGCGGCTGACCGAACAGTTTTTTCATTCCGACCGGATCGAGATTCCAACGCTGTTCCATCAGGATCCGTTGCGCAAGCGCATCCTGCTGGCGCTCGCCATCGACACCGTCGTCGGCCACGTCGTCGCGCACATCCAGCAGCAGAATGTGCAGCGGCTAGAGCCGGTGTTCGACCCGGAGTTTCCGCTGGGATCGACCCGGTGGATGCGGACCTGGTACACCACCAAGCCCTGTGTGGAGACCACCAAGTCGCAAATCAGCCATGCCGTGGCCGACAGCACGTGGGAGCACTACACGACGGCGCGGCTGGAACAATGCAGCGAAGTGGTCGCCTACGCCAAGAACGACCATCTGGGCTTCCAGATTCATTACCTGTGGCGGGGCAGTCGGCGCAAGTTTGTGCCGGACTACCTGATCCGGCTGACCAACGGCAAGCATCTGGTGTTGGAAATCAAGGGCGAGGACTCGGAGCAAAACCGCGCCAAGCGCATGGCGCTGGATGCCTGGGTGCGGGCGGTCAATGCCCGCGGCGGCTTTGGGGTGTGGTGCTGGGATGTCGTGAGGGGGGAGCCATCCAGAGTGGATGACGTTTTGATGCATCACGCCCGAAACGCGGCATATACCGAGCCGATGGGCGAACGGTCGATGGCCGGTTGGGTGCCCGCGTAGGGGCACGCTTGACACGTCGCGCCAGATCGTTGACGCTTTGACCATGGGGCAAAGATGGTGTCTCTCCCGGTGGCTGCGGGCGGCCAGCGCCGCAGTGGGGCTGTGGTGGGCGCTGGTGTGGCCCGCTGCCGTTGACGCGGTGTCGCTGCGCGCCCACATCGTGGCCGCGGGGTTGGAGCACCCGTGGGCGGTGGCGTTTTTGCCGGATGGGACGTTTTTGGTGACGGAGCGGCCTGGGCGCCTGCGGCGTGTGCTGCCCGACGGCACCGTGCAGCCGCCGCTGGCCGGTGTGCCTGTCGTGGACGCCGTGGGGCAGGGCGGGCTGCTGGACTTGGTGCTGGACAGTGACTTTGCGCGCAACCGCACGCTGTATGTTTGCTATACCGAGCCGGACGCCCTGGGGCGCGGCAACTCCACGGCGCTGGCGCGCGGGGTGCTGTCGGCCGACGCCAGCCGACTGCAGCAGGTGCGGGTGATTTTTCGCCAGCAGCCGCGCGTGGCCAGTCGGCTGCACTTCGGCTGCCGCATCGTCGAGGCACCGGACGGCACGCTTTATCTGACGCTGGGCGAGCGCTACCACCGCATGGCCGACGCGCAGACGCTGGACAACCACCACGGCAAGGTGGTGCGCATCACCAAGGATGGCGCGGTGCCGCCGGACAACCCATTCGTGGGGCGCGCCGACGCCCGGCCGGAAATCTGGAGTTACGGCCACCGCAATCCCCAGGGGGCGGCGTGGGGGCCGGATGGGCGGCTGTGGATCCATGAACACGGCCCGCAGGGTGGCGACGAGATCAACCGGCCCGAGCGCGGCGGCAACTACGGCTGGCCGGTGGTGACCTTTGGCGAGCAGTATGGTGGCGGCCCGATCGGCGAAGGCACGCACAAGCCGGGCATGGTGCCGCCGCTGTACCACTGGACGCCATCGATCGCGCCCTCGGGGATGGCGTTTGTGACCAGTGACCGCTATGGTCCGGCGTGGCGCGGCAACCTGTTCATCGGGGCGCTGCGCGGGCAGCATCTGGTGCGGCTGGAGCTGGACGGGGCGCGCGTGGTGCGTGAGCACCGCTTGCTGACCGAACTGCGCGAGCGTATCCGCGATGTGCGCCAGGGGCCGGATGGCTGGCTGTATGTGCTGACCGACGCTCCCCATGGACGCCTGTTGCGGTTGGTGCCAGGCGGTTTATGATTGGACAATGCCTTCGTCCATCGTGACCCTGCAGCAGGCGGTGCGCGCCCATCCGGTGCTGGCCGACGTGGCCGAGCGGGCTTGGGCGTCGCAGCGGCTGCTGCGGCGCGTCGTTGCGCATCTGCCGCCGCTGTTGCGTGACCAGGTGCAGGCCGGACCACTGGAGGACGAGACCTGGTGCCTGCTGGCGGCCTCTCCGGCGGTGGCGGCCAAGGTGCGGCAGCTGGCCCCGGTGCTGTTGGCCGCTGCCCGTGCCGCCGGTGCCGGGGTGCAGACGCTGCAGGTGCGGGTGCAGGGCCACGGGGGTGCGCCGCGGCGCTGAGGGACGGGCGCACCGGTTGCCGCGCTGGCGCGGTGGAGCGCCCGGTGTGTTGGTGCCCGCCGGGCCGGGCTGGTGCCGGGACCGGCACAGGGGTCGTCGTGCCGCAGGGCTACAATGCCCGCACCGAGCCGGTGACCGCACGCTGCGGCCATCGCCTTTCGCTGCAGGCTGGCCTGGGCTCCGTCGAGCGGGGGCAGCCTGCTTCCGGTTTTCGTCGAGCCGTGTTCCGCACCCCGGGGCGCGGCGGGGTTCGTATGGCCATTCCTTTCCTGACCAAGATTTTCGGCAGCCGCAACGACCGGCTGCTCAAGAGCTACCGCAAGACGGTGGAGCGCATCAACGCGCTCGAGCCCACCTTTGCCGCCTTAAGCGATGAGCAACTGCAGGCCAAGACGGCCGAGTTCCGCCAGCGGCTGGCTAACGGCGAATCGCTCGACGCGTTGCTGCCCGAGGCCTTTGCCACCGTGCGCGAGGCCAGCAAGCGCGTCATGAAGATGCGCCACTTTGACGTGCAGCTGATGGGCGGCATCGCCTTGCACCAAGGCAAGATCGCCGAAATGCGCACCGGCGAAGGCAAGACGCTGACGGCCACGCTGCCGGTGTACCTCAACGCCCTCACCGGTCGCGGTGTGCATGTTGTCACCGTCAACGACTATCTGGCTAACCGCGACGCCGAGTGGATGGGCAAGCTCTACCACTGGCTGGGGCTGAGCGTGGGGGTCAACCTGCCCTTGATGTCGCGTGAGCAAAAGCAGGCCGCCTACGCCGCCGACATCACCTACGGCACCAACAACGAGTACGGCTTTGACTACCTGCGCGACAACATGGTGTACGAGGCGCGCGACCGCGTGCAGCGCGCTCTGCACTACGCCATTGTCGATGAGGTGGACTCGATCCTGATCGATGAGGCGCGCACGCCGCTGATCATTAGCGGGCAGGCCGAAGACCACACCGAGCTGTACCGCAAGATGCGCAAGCTGGTGCCGCACCTGACGCGCCAGGAGGGTGAGGCCGACCCGCGCACCGGCGAGGGCGTCATCAAGCCGGGCGACTTTACGGTGGATGAGAAGTCGCACCAGATTCACCTGACCGAGCAGGGGCACGAGCGCGCCGAGGAGCTGCTGACGCGCGCCGGGCTGCTGCCCGAGGGGGCGTCGCTGTACGACCCGGCCAACATCACGCTGCTGCACCACCTGGTGACGGCGCTCAAGGCCGAGCACCTGTACCACCGCGACCAGCACTACGTGGTGCAAAACGGCGAGGTGGTCATCGTCGACGAATTCACCGGCCGCCTGATGGTGGGGCGGCGCTGGAGCGATGGGCTGCACCAGGCGGTGGAGGCTAAGGAAGGCGTGCCCATCCAGCCCGAGAACCAGACGCTGGCCTCGATTACGTTCCAGAATTACTTCCGCCTGTATGGCAAGCTGGCCGGCATGACCGGCACCGCCGATACCGAGGCGTACGAGTTCCAAGAAATCTATGGGCTGGAGACGGTGGTGATTCCGCCCAACAAACCCAGCCAGCGCCGCGACGAGCAGGATCGCGTCTACAAAACCACCGCCGAGAAGTACCGCGCCGTCATGGCCGATATCCGCGAATGCCACGAGCGCGGCCAACCGGTGCTGGTGGGCACCTCGTCGATCGAAAATTCCGAGATCATTTCGCAGCTGCTGCAGCGTGAGGGCCTGCCGCACCAGGTGCTCAACGCCAAGCAGCACGCGCGTGAGGCCGAGATCATTGCTCAGGCCGGCCGGCCCGGCGCCATCACCATCGCCACCAACATGGCTGGGCGCGGCACCGACATCGTGCTCGGTGGCAATCTGGAGAAGATGATCGCGGCGGTGGAGGCTGACGCGTCGCTGGATGAGGCCGCCAAGCGCCAGCGCATCGAGCAGATCAGCGCGCAGTGGCAGGCCGACCACGAAAAGGTCAAGGCGCTGGGTGGGCTGCGCATCATCGGCACCGAGCGGCACGAGAGCCGCCGCATCGACAACCAACTGCGTGGCCGCGCCGGCCGCCAGGGTGACCCGGGTTCCTCGCGCTTTTATCTGTCGCTGGATGACCCGCTGATGCGTATCTTTGCGGGCGAGCGCGTGCGCGCCATCATGGAGCGCCTGAAGATGCCCGAAGGCGAGGCGATCGAAGCCGGCATCGTCACTCGCAGCATCGAAAGTGCGCAGCGCAAGGTCGAGGCGCGCAATTTCGACATCCGCAAGCAGCTGCTGGAATACGATGACGTCGCCAACGACCAGCGCAAGGTCATCTACCAGCAGCGCAACGACATCATCGACGCCAACGACCTCACCGCCCAGGTGACAGCGCTGCGTGAGGGCGCGCTGACCGACTTCGTGCGTCGCTACGTGCCTGCGGGCAGCGTCGAAGAGCAGTGGGAAGTGCCTGGCCTGCAGCAGGCGCTGGCCGACGAGTTTGGGCTGACACTGGACCTGGTGGGCGAGCTGCAGCGCGCCGAGGCCATGGACGACGAGGACATCGTGCGGCGCGTGGTGCAGGCCGCGCATGAGGCCTACCAGGCCAAGGTGGCGCTGGCCGGAGCCGAGGCGTTTCGTTCGTTCGAGCGGGTGGTTCTGCTGCAGACGCTGGACAGCCACTGGCGCGAGCATCTGGCGGCGCTGGATTATCTGCGCCAGGGTATTCATCTGCGCGGCTACGCGCAAAAGCAGCCCAAGCAGGAGTACAAGCGCGAGGCGTTCGAGCTGTTTGCGCAAATGCTGGATGCGGTGCGCGACGAGGTCACCCGCATCCTGATGCGCGTGCAGGTGCAAAACCCCGAGCAGGTCAGCAGCGCTGCGCAGCGCCTAGAGCAAGACGCCGAGCGCCTGAGCAACGTGACCTACACCGCGCCCACCGAAACCGGCGAGGCCGAGACCACCGCCGACCAGGGGCTGCTGAGTCGCCCGGCGGCAGCACCGGTGCCGCGCGTGGGCCGCAACGATCCTTGCCCGTGCGGCAGCGGCAAGAAGTACAAGCACTGCCACGGCAAGCTCACCTAAACTGCCCTTTCAGCCACCTGGAGAACCGCCCCATGGCCGTCAACTGGAGCGCCCCCACCCCCAACCAACTGCTGCCCGTCGCCGGTGTGCGGCTGGGTGTGGCGCAGGCCGGCATCCGCAAGGTCGGTCGCAAGGACCTGACCGTGCTGTTGCTGGCACCCGGTGCCGCCGTAGGCGGGGTATTTACCCGCAACCGCTACTGCGCCGCGCCGGTTCAGCTGTGCCGCGAGCATCTGGCCGCAGGGGTCGGCACGCGCGCGCTGGTCATCAACACCGGTTGCGCCAACGCTGGTACCGGCGAGCAGGGGCTCATCGATGCGCGCACCGTGTGCATCGCGCTGGCGCAAAAGCTCGACGTGGCGCCGCAGGAAATCCTGCCCTTTTCCACCGGTGTCATCATGGAGCCGCTGCCGGTGCAGCGCATCGTCGACGGGCTGCCCGCGGCGCTGGCCGACGCCGCGGACGACGGCACGCACTGGCTCAGTGCCGCCGAGGCCATCATGACCACCGACACCGTGCCCAAGGCCGCCAGCCGCCGCTTCGCCATCGACGGCGTGCCGGTGACGGTGACCGGCATCGCCAAGGGCGCGGGCATGATCCGGCCCAACATGGCCACAATGCTGGGCTTTGTGGCCACCGATGCCGCGGTGGCCCCGGCCCTGATGCCGGAGCTGGCGCGGCGCGTGGCAGATGCGTCGTTCAACCGCATCACGGTCGATGGGGACACCTCCACCAACGACTCGTTCATCGTCATCGCCACCGGGCGCGCGGTTCACGCGCCGGTGAACACACTGGACAGCCCAGCGGGGCAGGCTCTGTTGGCGGCGCTGACCGAAGTGGCGCGTACGCTGGCCCACGCCATTGTGCGCGACGGCGAAGGCGCGACCAAGTTCATCACCATCCAGGTGGACGGCGGCCGCGACGCCGACGAATGCCTGAAGGCCGCCTACGCCATCGCGCACTCGCCGCTGGTCAAGACTGCCTTCTTTGCCAGCGACCCGAACCTGGGGCGCATTTTGGCGGCGGTGGGCTATGCCGGCATCGACGATCTGGACCAAAGCCGCATCGAGCTGTACCTGGACGACGTGCACGTGGTCACGCGCGGTGGGCGTCACCCGGCGTACCGCGAGGAAGACGGGGCGCGCGTGATGCGGCAAAGCGAAATCACGGTGCGCGTCAACCTGGGGCGCGGCGCTGCTAGCGAGACGGTGTGGACCTGCGACCTCAGCCACGACTACGTCAGCATCAACGCCGACTACCGCAGCTGAAGGTATGAACGAGCGCTTCGAACGGGTATTGGCGCGCGCCGAAGCGCTGTTGGCGCGCCTGGAGGCCATCGTGCCGCAGCCGCTGGGCGTGCCGGACTGGAGCGCGTCGATCGCATTTCGCTACCGCAAGCGTGGCGCGCACGGCATGCTGGAGCCCGTGCGATACGTGTCGCCCATCCGGCTGGAGGATTTGCGGGAAATCGACGACCAGAAGGCCAAGATTCAGCGCAACACCGAACGCTTCGTGCGCGGGCTGCCGGCCAACAACGTGCTGCTGACCGGTGCGCGTGGCACCGGCAAGAGCTCGCTGATCAAAGCCTGCTTAAATGCTTACGCCAGCCTGGGACTGCGCCTGATCGAGGTGGACAAGGCCGACCTCGTCGATCTGCCCGACATCGTCGAAGCGGTGGCCGAGCGGCCCGAGCGCTTCATCGTTTTTTGCGATGACCTCAGTTTCGACGACGGGGAGTCCGGCTACAAGGCGCTCAAGTCGACGCTGGATGGCTCGGTGGCAGCCACCAGCCCTAACGTGTTGATCTACGCCACCAGCAACCGGCGCCACCTGCTGCCCGAATACCATCGGGAAAACCTGCAGGTCGTGCACGATCCGCAAGGCGAAATCCACCCGGGCGAAGCGGTGGAGGAGAAAATCTCGCTGTCGGAGCGCTTTGGGCTGTGGGTGAGTTTTTACCCCTTCAGCCAAGACCAGTATTGGGCGGTGGTGCGGCAGTGGTTGCACCATTACGGCTTGTCCGACGCAGACATCGAAGCTGCACGAGCCCAAGCGCTGGTGTGGGCGCTGGAGCGCGGCTCGCGCAGTGGGCGCGTGGCGTGGCAGTTTGCGCGCGACTATGTGGGGCGGCAGTGGGGCGACGGTCCCAACGGTGCGCAGGCCATGCCATGACGGCGCAGGCGACTGGCGTGCACCGTGCAGAGCAGGGGGTGTCGCAGCTGGCTGCGTCGCCGCCGGCGGGTTGCGGATCTCTTTGCCCAGATAGACCGTTGGGGCCATGCGCGTGCCCCAGCGAGGGCGCCGAAGCGGTGCTGGTCGTCGATGCTCAGCAGCCGCGGCCCGCAGGCCCGCGCCAGCCCGTGGATGTGGCGGTGGGGCTGCTCATCGATGCCCAGGGTCGCTTTCTGATGACGACTCGGCCGCCCGGCAAAGCCTACGCGGGCTACTGGGAGTTCCCGGGCGGTAAGGTCGAGGCCGGCGAGACGGTGCAGCAGGCCCTGCAGCGCGAGTTGCGCGAAGAAATCGGCATCGAGATCGGTGCCGCGCAGCCGTGGCAGACGCTGGTGGTGGACTATCCGCACGCGCTGGTGCGCCTGCACGTCTGTCGCATTACCCGGTGGCAGGGCGAGCTGCGTATGCACGAGGGCCAGGACTGTGCCTGGCAGACGCTGCCGGTGACGGTGGCCCCGGTGTTGCCCGGCACGGTGCCGCTGCTGCAGGCGCTGGGCCAAGCGGCCTGATATCGAAGGGCTGCGCTTCGTGTGCGGCGGCAACGGGCGCTTGGGGGGCTGGTCGCGCTCGGCCCCGCCGGGTTTGCCAGGCTGCGGACGCGCAACGGGTGCGGGCGCTGGACTGCACCGGCCAGGCGAAGGCGTGCCGTTGCGGGCGCACGACGCACGCATTCACTCAGTGCCGCAGTGCGTCGTCCCCGTCGGGCGGCGTGGGCGTTGCTGACGGGTCGGGCACTCGATACGCCTCGCTGGCCCAGGCGCCCAAGTCGAGCTGCTTGCAGCGCTGGCTGCAGAACGGACGCCACGGGTTATCGGCTGCGTAACGGGCCGGCCCACCGCACTGCGGGCAGGTGACGATGCGTGGGGCAAACGGAGTATCGCTCATCGGAGGATGGTCCGTTGGTCAGCGTGACCCGACGGGGGTCAGGCGCACAGGTGCACTTCGAACTCGGCGTCGGCGTCGGCGGCGTGCTCCAGCCGGCCCTCGGTGTTGCGGCGCAGCAAGCGCACCGAAAATAGCAGCCGGTTGCCGCTGATTTCGGCAATCAATCCCAGTGCTGGGTCGAGCCAGACGCGCAGCAGCTGAAAAGTGCGCGTCTGTGGCAAGCTCTGCTGGTAGGCGCCCTGGGTGGCAAATACTTTTTGTGCGACTGCGGTTTCGCGCAGCAGTTGCAGCAGCAACTGCACCGGTTCGGCCAGACAGGCCAGGGTAGAGGCCCACTGCGCCAAATCGGCCTGGCGGCGGGCCGCAGGCTGATGTAGCCAATCATGGTAAGCGGGCAAGTCGAACGCGCAGGTGCCGCCGGGAATGCCAATGCGGTTGCGTACCGAGTTCAGCCACTCGATATGGCCGAGCGCGTGGCCCGCGCGCCCTTCGTCGTCGCGCAGCGCGGCGTAGCAGCGGTCGATGCGCATAATCAGTGCATCCAACGCCGCTTCCGAAATGGCCGGGTTGCCGCGGTAGGCGCTAAAGGTTTGCTTGTGGCGCTCTAGACCTTTGAGGATTTCGGATTTGAGATCGGCGCGGGCACCCACTTCGGTGATCTCGAACAGGGTCTGCAGCGCAAAGTGGTGATCCAGCGCATCGGTTCGCGCCACCAGCATGCCCAGCCGCTGCAGCAGGTGTTCCAGCCGCAGGTAGGTACGGATGCGCTCGTTGAAAGGATATTCGTACAGAATCACGCGGGCATCATAGCGGCAAAGCGCGCTGCTCCCACAGCTGGCGCACGCGTTCGCGCAAGGTCGGCAGGTCAATGCCATCGTTGTCGATGACGGCGTGCGCGGCAGCCAGCCGCTTGGCCCGACTGGCCTGCTGCGCCATCACTGCTTGCACCTGCGCGCGCGGCCAGCCGTTGCGCGCCATGACGCGCCGGATTTGTGTCTCCGGTGTGCAGTCCACCACCCAGATGCGGTCGCAGCGCTGGCGCCAAGTCTGCGACTCGACCAGCAGGGGTAGGTCCAGTACGATGGCGTCGGCGCCGCAGGCCGCGATGCGGCGGTCGATCTCGGCGCGCACCAGCGGATGGATGATGGCCTCCAGCCGCGCCTTGGCGCTTGGGTCGCTGAAGACCAGCGCGCGCATGCGGTCGCGGTTCAGCGCCCCGTCGGCGGTGATGAAGGCGTCGCCGAAGGCTAGCCGGATCGGTCCGATGGCGCTGCCGCCGGCCGCGGTGCAGGCGCGCGACAGCGCATCCGCATCCACCACCTCCGCGCCCAGTTCGGCCAGCATCGCCGCCACGGTACTCTTGCCGCTGCCGATGCCGCCGGTCAGACCTATGCGCAACGGGTGCGCGGCCGTCGTGAGAGCCGCCTTGACATCGGGGCGCTGTGCCGTCTCTGATGTCATTCAAGCCAACCCCAGCACCTGCACAACGGTGTGCGGCCCCAAGGCCCACATCAGCAGGCCACCGAAAGCCAGAAAGGGGCCAAACGGTACATAGCGGCCTTCGCGCAGCGAGCTCGTCGCCTTCATGATTAACCCGACGGCGGCGCCCAGGGTGGACGCCACCAGCACCAGCGGGATGAGCGCCTGCCAACCCAGCCAAGCGCCCAGCGCCGCCAGCAGTTTGAAGTCACCGTAGCCCATGCCTTCCTTGCCGGTGGTGAGCTTGAAGGCCCAGTACACCGACCACAGCGACAAGTAGCCCGCCACCGCCCCCCACAGCGCATCGGGCAACGACACGCCGCTCAAACCCAGCGCGGCAGCGATCAAGCCGGCCCAGGCCAGCGGCAGCGTCAAATCGTCGGGCAGTAGCGTGGTGTTCCAATCGATGAACGCCAGCGCCAACACGGTGGCGATGAAGCCCCACCACGCCAGGGTGGCGGCGCTGACGCCGTGGCGCGCAAACACGGCTGCGAAGGCCAGCCCGGTGACCAGTTCCACCAGCGGGTAGCGCGCGCTGATGGGCGCGTGGCAGGCAGCGCAGCGCCCGCGCAAGGCGATCCAGCTCAGCAGCGGAATGTTGTGGATCCAGCGAATCGGCGTGCCGCAGGCGGGGCATTGCGAGCGCGGCACCAACAGGTTGTAGGGCTGGGCGTCATGCGGTGCCGGTGCGGCCAAGCCCACATCCGTCTCGGCGGTCGCTGTGCCGTCGCCGGGCAAGGCCACATAGGCAGCGGCCTCGGCTGCCCAGCGGCGTTCCAACATGCGCGGCAGGCGGTGGATGACCACGTTCAAAAAGCTGCCCATCACGAGTCCAATTAGCACAGCGGCGATCAGACCCGGAAGTTCGGCGTTGGCAAAAGCAAAGTCGAAGTCAAAGTCAAAGTCAAAGTCAAAGTCAGAAAGCGCGAGCATGCGCAGCAAACGAAGAAGGTTCCTGGAAGGTGCCTGGTGCGGCAGACCTCAGTGTAGCCGCTGCCAACAGCGCGCGGTGGGCGCCCAAGGGGCCCCGGCGCTTCGCGTATCAGACCGGCATTCCGATGTGGCCGATCGAGCACCTACACGACGCACCTGGAGCGCATCGAAAGCATTCTGGGGCGCCGTCCAGGGGCTACGCTGTTTGCCGCGCTCAACGCCGTCAACACCGACCGCGGCCCCATCTTCATCACCGACACCTACGT
>Ga0209721_1002271_pt1 | contig 12374 bp, 14 predicted proteins | sample TshhotsprinmetaG_FD_184139 | JGI IMG/M metagenome (GOLD analysis project Ga0209721, IMG submission 184139) | Hot spring microbial communities from South Africa to study Microbial Dark Matter (Phase II) - Tshipise hot spring metaG (SPAdes)... | ecosystem: Environmental > Aquatic > Thermal springs... | reverse complement strand
GCGTTGACACTCCCACATAAAGCACGTGGGATTCTTGGGCTCACCACTGCGCCTGGTATGGGCGTCTTACACGGTGATGTACGGCATTTCAACCGTCTTCAGGCGTGGCTTCCCGTGTGCCCCACGGCAGGGGAATCGAATTCCCGATAGACGCTTTACCACACAAGCCACCCACCGTGCTATGTCCGCCAGAGGCGGACGTGGGGGAGTCCACGCTTTGCCTTGGCGAGGCGACCATTCCTGAAGGGGATGGGTTTTATAGCTCCCCCACACCCCCTCGCTTTTTATAATCTTGACAACCTTGGTGCAAGGCTATTACCATTGCACGGGATGATCTTAAGTGCAAAAAAACCCAGTGCCGGGGGGCTAGTCTGAGCTAGTCCGCGCGTCCGCGTTTCCCGGCCCGCACAACGCTTGCGGGCTCTTTTTTTATTGAGGATTCTATGGCAAACCTTGACCCACCCAACCGAAGTGAGATCACCTCAGCAAAATCGAATGCTGAGCGCCGCGCCATCGAGATTGTGGATACCACCTTCCGCGACGGACAGCAGTCGCCGCTCTTGTTCGACACCGAGAAGTACCGCTTTAGCCTCGAGGAAAAAAAGCAGTTGCTGGCCGGGCTGATGGAGCTGGGGGTAACCCACTTCGAGTTCTTCTCGCCGGTGGTGGGAGAGGCTGAGGCCCAAGACGTGCAGGAGTTGATGGACTTTGCCCGCCAGCGAAGCCGGCGACCCCTGATGTTCCTGGCTCACTGCCGCTGTCACCCCGCCGACATTCAAGCTGCTATGGAGGCGGGTTTCAACGGCCTCAACCTCTACCTGGGGGTTTCGCCCCTGGCCCAGCAGCACAATGCGCAGAAAAGTCTGGAGGAGGGGATCGCCCTGGCCCGTTCGGTGGTGCGCGAGACCCGTGCAGCCCATCCGGGGCTTTACCTGCGCTTCAGCGCAGAGGATGCCTTTCGCACACCGCTGCAGGACTTGTACTGCCTGTACGACGCCCTCTACCCCTATGTCAACACCTTTGGTATGCCCGATACGGTTGGGCTGGCTGAACCTGAGGATGTTCGCCGGGTGGTGCAGTCCCTGCGCGAACGCTACCCTGAAGTAGCCCTCGAGTGCCACTTCCACAACGACCGGGGCCTGGCCTTCGCCAACGTGCTGGCTGCCGCGCGCGCCGGGGTACGCTACGTGGATGCTTCCATCTGGGGCCTGGCCGAACGCTCAGGGATACCCTCGGTGACCGGGGTGCTGTTTAACCTGTCCAAGCACCGCCCCGAGCTTTTCGAGCAGTACAACCTCAGCCAGTGCTACCCCCTCAACGTGTTGATGGCCTCTATCCTGGGCACGCTGGTGCCCTACACCGAACCGGTCTCGCTGACCAACCGCACCCACACCGCCGGGGTACACCAGAAGGCTGTACTGAATGAGAAGAAAGTCTACGAGGCTCACAACCTGCACGACTTTGGGGTCGACAAGAACCAGCTTCTTTTGGGGCCGCTCTCGGGCTGGCACCTGATTTACTACTACCTCAAAGAAGTGGAAAACTTCGTCATCAGCAAGGACCAGGCCAGGGAGATTGCCCAGCTCTTTAAGGGCCGCACTGCCGAGATTGGCCGGGCCAAAAAACCCGAAGAACTTTTGTTGGAGCTGGCCGAACTTCACGACCTAAAGCGCCACACCCTGCCCGAAGAGGTGCCTACGGCCCGCCTCGAGAACCTGGATTAATGCTCCGGTGCGCTGGTTTTCGGTATGAATTCGGTCTGTAGAGTAGCGGGATCTGCCTTGGGGCGGTTTATTTGGGGTCATCGTTGCATACCGACCACCCTGTTGCTAGACCGCTCGTCAGAGTTTCATACAATCCTTAACAGGGGGACCCAATGGGACTGACGTTGGCTGAAAAAATCCTCTCACAACGTACAGGGCGCGAGGTCAGGGCAGGGGAGCTGGTGGTGGTGGAGGTCGACCAGGTGATGGTGGTGGACTCCATTGCTGGAAGCTTTTTCAAGCGCCTAGAGCAGCTATCGGCCACCCCGCGCTTTCCCGAAAAGGTGGCTATCGTAATTGACCATGTGGCTCCTGCCGCCAATGTGGAGGTGGCCAAGGCCCAGAAGGAAATCCGCGAGTGGGGAAACCGCCACGGCTGCCCGGTCTTCGATGTGGGTCGTGGCATCTGTCACCAGGTGCTGGTGGAGGAGCGGCTGGCACTGCCCGGTGGCATTGTGCTGGGCTCGGACAGCCACTCCACCACCTACGGCGGGATTGGCTGCTTTGGCACCGGCATGGGGGCCACCGATATCGCCCTGGCGGCGGCCTCGGGGCGCACCTGGCTGCGGGTGCCCGAGACGGTCAAGGTGACCTTCAAAGGTCGGCTCAACCCCAGCGTGACCGCGAAGGATGCGGCCCTCGAGATGGTTCGCGTGCTCACCGCCGACGGGGCTACCTACATGAGCATCGAGATGCACCTGACCCAGGGGGCCGAGTACCTGACCCGCAGCCAGCGCATGACCCTGGCCAACCTGACCGTAGAGGCCGGGGCCAAGTGCGGCCTGGTGGTGCCCAGCGGCGAAATTCTGGAGATGTACGCGGTGCCCGAGTGGCTCTACCCCGACCCCGATGCCGTATACGTCAAAGAGGTCGAGATCGACCTGGCGAGCCTCACCCCGCGGGTCTCGGTGCCTTTTTTCGTGGACAACGTGGAGGAAGTCTCGGCCGTGCGGGGCAAGCGGGTAGATCAGGTCTTCGTGGGCACCTGCACCAACGGGCGTCTGGACGACCTGCACGAGGTCGCGGCCATTTTGAAAGGCCGTAAAGTGGCCCCGGGGGTGCGCATGCTCATCATCCCGGCTTCGTCGCAGGTGCTGGAGGATGCTACACGGGATGGCACGCTGCTCACGCTTTTGCAGGCCGGGGCTACCCTCGGTACCCCTGGCTGCGGCCCCTGCATGGGACGGCACCAGGGTGTGCTGGCGCCGGGCGAGGTCTGTGTAAGCACCTCCAACCGTAACTTCCGGGGCCGTATGGGCGCTGCCGATGCCCAGATTTACCTGGCCTCGCCACGGGTTGCGGCGGCAACGGCGGTCGCTGGTTATATCACCACGCCGGAGGAACTGCCGGCGCTACACCCGGTATGAACGCGGCCGCCCCCTACACCACCCTGGAGCGCTTCCTCGACCACTGGGATGGGGTGCGGATGGTTACGCTGAAGCTGCTGCACTGTTTTGGCGAGGCCGACCTGCGGCGAGCGCTGTGGGCAGGCTCCAAGACGGTAGGGGAGATGTTTCACCACATCGGGGGGCATCAGTTTTATGCGGCCAGGGGGCTCTTTCTGGGCCAGTGGGAGCCTAGCGGGACGCTAGAGGAAAGCCCCGATGCCGACTGGGAGCTGCACAAGCACCTGACCATCTACCAGCACCAGACCCTGCACCGCTGGCTCGAGGATGTCCAGGAGCGCCTTCGGGTGTGGGCCCGGCAGGCTGACGGAACCCGGCTGCAAGACTTCGCCCCCGATAACCCCTGGCACGAGGGCATGCGAGGCTGGCTGCTGCTGCAACACGCCTACCAGGACGAGCTGCACCACCGCGGCCAGCTGTACCTGTTTGCCCGGCAACTGGGGCTGATCCCGCCCGATGTGTTCGCGGTAGACCACCCCGATTACTGGGAGCAAAGGAAGTGGAAATAATGGCTAAGGTCTGGAAATTTGGCGACTCCATCAACACCGACGACATCCTGCCCGGCAAGTACGCGCCCTTTATGGTGGGCGAGGACAGGTTTCACACCTACGCCTTCGCGCACCTTCGCCCCGATTTTGCCTCCGGCTACCGGCCGGGCGACCTCCTGGTCGCGGGTAAAAACACCGGTCTGGGCAGCAGCCGCGAATACGCCCCGGAGGCACTGCGCAAGCTGGGCCTGCGGGCCATCATCGCCAAGAGCTACGCCCGCATCTTCTACCGCAACCTGGTTAATCTGGGCATCATGCCCTTCGAGGCTCCAGAGGTGGTCGATGCCTTGCAGGACGGCGACGAGGTGGAGCTAATGTTTGAACAGGGGCTTCTTCGGCGCGGTTCGCAGACCTTCCAGCTCACGCCACCGCCCGCCTTTTTGTTGGAAGCCCTCCAGGAGGGCAGCATTCTGGATTACTACCGGAAATATGGGCGGTTTCCCGGCGAAGGGGTCGGGGGGTAAACTGGACGGGTTGAGGCTTGTATGGAAGACCTGGAAGTGATCTGCCCGGTGTGCAGCGAACCCAACTATATTCCCGCCGAAGACCTCGAGGAACTCACCGAGGACGACTACTTCGAGTGCGAGTCCTGTGGGGCCTATCTGCAGGTTCTTTCCACCGACCCCCTCGAGGTGGTGGTCATCGAAGACGGCGAGGAGGGCTTTTTTGTGGACTGCCCCGGGTGCGGCCTGACCTTCGAGGTGGACGGCGACGAGGACGAGGTGATCTGCCCGGAGTGCGGGCATCGCTTTGCGCCCGACTGGTCGGATTTAGACGAGGACGAAGAGAGCTTAGACTAGCGGAGCCAGCCGCTGGCCCCCGAAAGATACCAAGACAAGGAGAACCTATGACAGCCGAATGCGTGGAATGTGGCAGCCCGATTGAACTGAGCAACCCGGAGTTGGGAGAACTGGTGGTCTGTGACACCTGCGGGGCCGAACTCGAGGTGGTGGGCCTCGAGCCCCTCAGGCTGCAGGCCGCCCCGGAGGAAGCAGAGGACTGGGGAGAGTAAACCACCCTTCTATGCTCGCAATTCTGTATGACCGCATCCGCCCCGACGAGGAGATGCTCTTCAAGGCCGCCGAGGGGCTGGGTATTCCCTTCAAAAAAATCTACGCCAAACAACTGCCCATGCGGCTGGGGCATCGCCCCCCCGAGCTCGAGGGGGTCACTACCGCCGTTGAACGGCTGGTCTCGCAAAGCAAGGGCCTGGCGGTCTCGCGCTACCTGACCAGCTTAGGGATCCCGGTGGTGAACCGGCCCGAAGTCATCGAGGTCTGTGGCGATAAGTGGGCCACCAGCTGTGCCCTCGAGGCTGCCGGGGTGCCCCAGCCCGAAACCGCCCTGGCCACCGAGAGCGAAGAGGCCCTCAAGTTGATCGAGCGCATGGGCTACCCGGTGGTCATGAAGCCGGTGGTGGGCTCCTGGGGCCGCCTGCTCTCGCTGATTCGCGACCGCGACGCCGCCGAGACGGTGCTCGAGCACAAGGAAGTCCTGGGCGGCTACCAGCACCAGCTCTACTACGTGCAGGAGCTGGTGGACAAAGGGGGCCGCGATATCCGGGCTTTTGTGGTGGGCGACACCTGTATTGGGGCCATCTACCGCACCTCCGAGCACTGGATCACCAACACCGCCAGGGGCGGCAAGGCCAGCAAGTGCGAGGTCACGCCCAAACTGGCCGAGGTTGCGGTGCGGGCGGCCAAAGCCGTGGGGGGCGGGGTGGTGGCGATTGACCTCTTTGAGTCGCCCAGGGGCCTGCTGGTGAACGAGGTCAACCACACCATGGAGTTCAAGAACTCGGTCTCGACGACCGGCGTGGATATTCCGGCGAAGATCCTCGAGTACGCTTGGAGCATCCGCTTGCGATAAGCCATGTTTCTGAGCGCTTCGCTTCTACGCAGCGGGACGCCAGGGGTGCTGTAGTGGTGAGCGCTTAGGGTCTGGCCCGGCTCTGCCCGGTTGCGATGCCGCTGGCGATGAGGTGGGCCGCACGCAGGGGTTCGGGGATGTTGGAGTGCGCTGCCAAGTGCTCGATGGCTAGCTCGGCCTGCCGGAGGGTGAGCCCACAGCGCTGCACATAAACCCCCGCTACGTGCTCGATGGCACCGGCTTTCTGGATCAGTTTCCACTTCTGCGCACCGCCGCGCACCTTGCTCAAGGCTGCCTGGGTGGCCTTCAGGTCGGGTTTACGCCTCGAGACCACCAGCACCGGGAGACCCAGGTTTTCGGATAGCACCCGGATGTCCACTACGTTGAACCCGCCCAGCGCGATGCCCTGCAGCAGAACCAGTTTTAAGCTGGGGTAAAACTTCGACTGCCCAACCAGCCGGGTCAGCACCTGGGTGCTGTTGCGTCCATCGCGCCGAATTTGGCCGCTGAGGACGCCCTCGAGGCGCAGCCCAGCGTAGACCACCCCCACGATCCGCACGTTGCCCCGGTGGCCGCGCCCGAAGGGAAAGTCGTCGAAGCCGATCACGTGGGAGAATCCGGCGGTTCTCATGGGCCCGTTTATCAGGTATTGTAGACGCTTGATTGTTGGGGACGAAGATGGACAGGAAAACCGTTTCGATTGTGGGGGGCTCTGGCTACGCTGGGGGCGAGTTTCTGCGGTTGGCGCTGGGGCATCCGGGGCTGGAAGTCAAGCAGGTCACCTCTCGACGCTACCTGGGCGATCCGGTGACGCTGGTGCATCCCAACCTGCGGGGCCGTACCAACCTGAAGTTCTCCGACCCGGCCAGCCTGGAACCCTGCGATATTCTGGTGCTCTCGATGCCCCACGGTGTGGCGGCCAAGGAGTTCGAGAAGTACCGCAGTCTGGCCCCGGTGGTCGTAGATTTGTCGGCGGACTTCCGGCTCAAAGACCTGGACCTGTACAAGCGCTACTACGGCGAAGACCATCCCCGCCCCGACCTGGTGCACCAGTGGGTCTACGGCAATCCCGAACTCTACCGCGAAGCCTTGAAAACCGCCGATTTCATCGCCTGCTGCGGCTGCAACGCCACCGCCACCATCCTGGGCCTGTACCCGCTGCTCCGCGAGGGTATTCTGGCCCCCAGGGCCATCTTTGCCACCGTGATGATCTCCACCAGCGCAGCCGGCGCCGAGCCCAGCCTGGCCTCACACCACCCGGAGCGCTCGGGCAGCATCCGGGCCTACAAACCCACCGGCCACCGTCATACCGCCGAAATTCGTGAGAACCTGCCCGGCAGGCCCGAACTCTACCTGACCGCGGTTGCCACCGACCGGGTACGTGGCATCCTGATGACGGCCCAGACCTTCCTCCGCGAGGGCCTCACGGAGAAGGATGTCTGGGCAGCCTACCGTAAGGTGTATGGCAGCGAGCCGTTTATTCGCCTGGTCAAGCTCAAAAAAGGCATTCACCGCTATCCCGATCCCAACGTGGTTGAAGGCACCAACTACTGCGACGTGGGCTTCGAGTTAGAAGAAGACACTGGGCGCCTGGTGGTGATCTCGGCCATCGACAACCTGGTTAAGGGTACGGCGGGCCATGCCATTCAGAGCCTCAACGTGCGCATGGGCTGGCCCGAGACCCTGGGTCTGGAGTTTACCGGCCTTCACCCCTGAATACCACCTGGCAGGGTTTGCCGACTCGAGCGATTTTTCTGAAGAGCACCCGACAACCTCGCAGCGCCGTTACATTTCGGCGCTCGATCATCTTACGCTGGGGCACCTGGCTGGGCTCTCCTGTCCAGCGAAAGCCCAGATGCGCCATGAACAGCTTGCCCCTGGTGCGTGGGGCATCTTTGTAACCTGAACCGACCGAATCCCGACTAAAATACTATACATTCTCCAGGGTAGAACCTATACTCTTATTGCGAGCGATTCGCAGTAAGAGAACCGCCCTGAACAAAACCCGAAAGCTCTTTTGGAAAGGAAAAAGCATGGCTAATCAACTGGAAATCCGCAACTTGCACGCCAAAATTGCCGACAGCGGCGAGACTATCCTCAAAGGGGTCAACCTGGTAGTACCCAAGGGACAGATTCATGCCGTGATGGGGCCCAATGGGGCAGGTAAAAGCACCCTGGGCAAGATTATCGCCGGCGACCCCAGCTACGAAATTACCGCTGGGGATATCCTGATGGACGGGGAGAGCATCCTCGAGCTCGAGGCCGACGAGCGGGCCCGCAAGGGGCTGTTCCTGGCCTTCCAGTACCCGGTGGAGGTGCCGGGGGTCTCCAACGCCAACTTCCTCCGCCTGGCCTTGCAGGCCAAGAAGGGCGAGGAAGTCAGCGTGATGGAGTTCTATGGCAAGCTGCAAAAGGCCCTGCAGACCCTCGAGTGGGACGAGAGCATCCTGACCCGCTACCTCAACGACGGTTTTTCCGGCGGCGAAAAGAAACGCAACGAGATCATGCATATGATGGTCCTCGAGCCCACCTACGCCATCATGGACGAAACCGATTCCGGCCTGGACATCGATGCTTTGAAGGTGGTGGCCAAAGGGGTCAACGCCATGCGCGGCCCCAACTTTGGGGCGCTCCTCATTACCCACTACCAGCGCCTGCTCAACTACATCGAGCCCGACGCGGTTCATGTCATGATCGACGGCCGAATTGTGACCTCGGGCGGCCCCGAGCTGGCGCTAAAGCTCGAGGAGCAGGGTTACGAGTGGGTCAAAGGGCTGGCCGTAACCGGCTAGCTTCGGCTTGGCAAACCTGCAGCGTCCGAAGGGAGTTCAGATGTCAGACAACATAGCGATCGAGGATATCGGTACAGAATACAGGTACGGCTTTGTGGACGAGGTCAAGCCGGTCTGGAAGGCCGAAAAGGGCCTGAGCCGCCGGGTGGTGGAGGCCATCAGCTACCACAAGGACGAGCCGGCCTGGATGCTCGAGTTCCGCCTCAAGGCCCTGGAAATCTACCAGTCCAAGCCGGTGCCCACCTGGGGCCCTAACCTGTCGGGCCTCAACATGGACGAGATTTACTTCTACGCCAAGCCTACCGAGAAGCGCGATGCCCGCAGCTGGGACGAGGTGCCCGAGGAGATCCGCAGAACCTACGAAAAGCTGGGCATCCCGGAGGCGGAGCGCAAGGTGTTGGCCGGAGTGGGGGCCCAGTACGACTCGGAGATGGTTTACCACCAGGTGCGCGAGGAGCTGCAGCGCCTGGGGGTGATCTTTGTTTCCATTGAGGAAGGTCTCAAGCACCACGAAGATCTTTTCCGTGAGCATTTCGCCACGGTCATCCCTCCCGAAGACAACAAGTACGCCGCGCTCAACTCGGCGGTCTGGTCGGGTGGCAGCTTTGTGTACGTGCCCAAGGGGGTCAAGGTAGATCTGCCGCTACAGGCCTACTTCCGGGTCAACACCGCCGAGCTGGGCCAGTTCGAGCGGACCATCATCGTGGTGGACGAGGGCGCCGATATGCACTACATCGAGGGCTGCACGGCCCCGACCTACACCACCGACTCCTTCCACTCTGGTGTAATCGAGATTGTGGTCAACCGGGGGGCCCGAAGCCGCTACACCACCATTCAGAACTGGTCGCACAACATGTACAACCTGGTCACCCAGCGAGCTTTGGTCAAGAAAGATGCCTACCATATGTGGCTGGACGGCAACCTGGGTTCCAAGGTGACCATGAAGTACCCCAGCAGCTACCTGGTGGAGGAAGGGGCCCGCTCGGACATCCTCTCCATCGCCTTTGCTAATACCGGCCAGCACCAGGATGCAGGCGGTAAGCTAATTTTTGCCGCTTCTCACACCGGCGGTTCGATTGTTTCCAAGAGCATCTCGCGCGGCTCGGGGCGCAGCAGCTACCGCGGGTTGATCAAGGTCTACGAGGGGGCCAAGCACGTTAAGGTGAACGTGGAGTGCGACGCCCTGCTCATCAACGAGGAGTCGCGCACCGATACCTACCCCTACATGGAGATCGAGGACGACACAGCCACTGTGGGCCACGAGGCCACCGTGAGCCGCCTCAACGACGAGCAGATCTTCTACCTGCAAAGCCGGGGCCTGCCCGAGGACGAGGCCGCAGCCCTCATCGTGCGCGGTTTCATTGAGCCGGTGGCCAAGGAGCTGCCGTTGGAGTACGCAGTGGAACTCAACCGGCTGATCGAGCTCGAGATGGAAGGATCGGTGGGCTGATGCAGCGGACTTCAACGCTTTCCCGGGACCTGGTTTTGCAGGTCTCTGAGCAACTGGGCGAGCCAGCTTGGCTGCTGGAAAAGCGCCTACAAGCCTGGGACACCTTCGCCAAGCTGCCCTACCCCACCACCCGCACCGAGGAGTGGAAGTATACCGACATCACCGAGGTGCCCTTTGAGGAGCTGGCCCTCGAGGAGTCCACCGGCCAGCCTAAGGCCATTCCCCAGGCCGTTCTGGACCGCCTGGCCCAGGCCCAGCTCTCCGGCTACGCGGTCTTTGTCGGGGCCGATCTGGTGCACGTCGAACTGCCGGAGGAACTCAAGCAGCAAGGGGTGATCTTCACCAGCCTGCACCAGGCTCTTGCCCAGCACCCCAGGCTGGTAGAGGCCAACCTCTTCAAGGCAGTGAACTGGGCCGACCTGGTTGGCACCCAGCAAAACCGCCCGGAGAACTCCAAGATTCCCGCCCTCAATGCGGCCCTCTTCACCCACGGGGTTTTCCTGTACGTTCCCAAGAACGTGGAGTTCAGCAAGCCGCTGGGGGTCTTCAAGTACCTCGAGGGCGGGCGGCTTTCCGGCTCGCGCACCCTGATTGTGGCTGAGACCCACAGCCAGGCCGTCTACATTGAGGAATACCTCTCACCCAGCAAGATAGCCCCTTCGGTGAACACCTCCTCTACCGAGATTGTGCTGGCCGACGGCGCCAAGGTGCGCCACGCCCACATCCAGCTTTTGGGCCGGGGCTTCTACCACTTCCACCGCCAGCGGGCCATTTTGCGGCGCGACGCTGCGCTCAACGACCTGGTAGTGAACATGGGGGCTACCATCAGCCGGGCCGAGGTACAGTCGGAGATGCTGGGGGCGGGCTCGAGCTCGGAGATGCTGGGGCTGTACTTCACCTCCGGCACCGAGCACGTCGACCACTACACCCTGCAACACCACGTGGCCGACCACGCCCACTCCGATGTGCTCTACAAGGGGGCGGCTAAGGACCAGAGCCGTACCGTTTATGCCGGGCTGATCAAGGTGGGACAAGGGGCCCAAAAAACCGATGCCTACCAGACCAACCGCAATCTGCTGCTCTCCGAGGATGCCCGCAGCGACAGCGTACCGCAGCTCGAGATCGGGGCCAACGACGTGCGCTGCTCGCACGGCTCCTCTACCGCCCCGGTAGCCCCCGAGGAACTCTTCTACCTGATGAGCCGGGGCCTGCCGCGGCACATGGCCCAGCAAATTCTGGTGAAAGGACATATGACCGACGTGCTGACCCGCATCCCCATTGAGCCGCTGCGCCAGCATATCGAGAGCATCATCGAGGATAAGGTGCGTGTCTGAGAGTCGGAAGGCTCGAGAATCCCGGCCCCCTCGAGGACTGGCTTCCCGGACTCCCGCTCTGTGACCCTCTTATGTGGATCCCCGTCGCTACCCCCGAGCAGTTCGAGAATGGCCGACTGGTGGTCAGGGTCGAGGGTGAAAAAACCCCTGTGCTGCTTTTGCATACCGGCGAGGAAGTGCTGGCCATCTCGGATATCTGTACCCACGACAAGAACCCACTCTCCGATGGCCCTGTGGAGGGTGAGTACATCAAGTGCACCCGCCACGGAGCCCGGTTCAACCTGCGTACCGGCAAGGCCACCCTGCCTGCGCCCCGTCCGGTCAAAGCCTATAAAGCCAAAATTGAGGACGGGCAGGTCTGGTTGGAAGTCTGACTGGCCGTCTGGAAAAGCCCCCTCGAGGTGCCTCGAGGGGGCTTTCATGGGTTTGGCCTGATCCAACCAGGCCTGGTTGGGGCAAAATGGGGAGTTTCCGGCCTTTGTTTGGATGCCGGAAGATAATCATACCCATCAAAAACTTCAGAGGCTTGGTTGCGCTGCGCTATGGCGCGGTATAGCCACTCGAACCAGCCGAATCTGGTATCAAAGCAAGCCGAACGGGTCCATGTGTACCCGGTAGGGCGTCCCGCCAATCGTTCGGTGCTGTAGCGCGACGCAGACACTGCAAGGAGCGGCTCGAGGTTCAACGGGCCCCCTGAAAGGTCGAACAGTGGATACGGGTAAACAAACAATGATTGGGTCTGGGTTTTCTGATCAGACACCGGGCGTGGAGCGTTAAGTCCTAAGGTTCGACGGGGACGAAGGGTCGGACCCGCAGCCGGAATGTTGCGGTGCTGATGACGTAACGAATCGTGGGGTTGATAAGGCAATTCTGCTCTACGTAACGGTTATATACACCGCTTGGGCCTATGAGTTTTTCTATCGTAGGGTTACCTGCTTGTCGCAGTTATACGAGGAATTACCATGATGACAGATAAAACATCCAACCACCGTGAAGCCATTCTGGTTATCGATTCACGCGGTGCCCTGAGTGCTGTACGCAACCACAGCCTGGGTGAAACCTGGAGCAAGCTTTATAGGGTGGACAACCACTACCTAGAATCTACAAACCACCTTACCCAAATCAGGCACTGCAGTTATGTTTAGAGCATGAACCGCCGTGCTTACCCATCGGACGTCCGTGATGAGGAATGGGCTCTGGTGCTGCCCTATT
>Ga0209721_1002260_pt1 | contig 12415 bp, 10 predicted proteins | sample TshhotsprinmetaG_FD_184139 | JGI IMG/M metagenome (GOLD analysis project Ga0209721, IMG submission 184139) | Hot spring microbial communities from South Africa to study Microbial Dark Matter (Phase II) - Tshipise hot spring metaG (SPAdes)... | ecosystem: Environmental > Aquatic > Thermal springs... | reverse complement strand
GGGGTTACATTTGGGCCCGGAACGCTCGCCGGATAGAATTCGACGCTAGGCACTCCAACGCCCCATCACCCTCCGGCCTTCCCCCTTCCATGTCCGAGCGCATCCGCGAGATCCCCTACAACTACACCTCGTTCTCGGACCGCGAGATCGTGCTGCGCATCCTCGGTGCCGAAGGCTGGCGGCTGGTCGACGAACTGCGCCACGAGCGGCGCACCGGCCGCTCGGCCCGGATGCTCTTCGAGGTGCTGGGCGACATCTGGGTGGTCTCACGCAACCCCTATCTGGAGGACGATCTGCTCGCCGACGCACGCCGTCGCCGGCTGCTGGTGGATGCGCTGCGCCACCGTCTGGCGGAGATCGAAAAGCGCCGCCAGGGCAATGAGCGGGTGGGGCGCCTGCTGGCGCTGGCCCACGGGGCCGTCGCCGCCTTCGAGGCCGGCTTCGAGGCGACCCGAGCCCTGCGGGAGGCCTGCCTGCGCCGACTCTCCCGCCACACCCGCCGCGATAACATCGCCTTCGACGGCTTCGCCCGCGTCTCCCACGTCACCGACGCCACCGACTGGCGGGTGGAGTACCCCTTCGTGGTCCTCTATCCGGATGCCGAGGACGAGATCCCCGGACTGGTGGCGGGCTGCATCGAGCTCGGCCTGACCGTCATCCCGCGCGGCGGTGGCACGGGCTACACCGGCGGCGCCGTGCCGCTGACCCCCCGCGCGGCGGTGATCAACACCGAGAAGCTGGACTGGATCGCCCCTATCGAGCAGCGTCTCCTGCCCGGTCACGACCGCCCGACGCCGGTCATCCGCTGCGGCGCCGGGGCGGTGACCCGGCGGGTGATGGAGGCGGCCGAGGCCGCCGGCCTGGTCTTTGCCGTCGACCCCACCTCGGCGGACGCCTCCTGCATCGGCGGCAACGTGGCCATGAACGCCGGCGGCAAGAAGGCGGTGCTGTGGGGTACGGCGGTGGACAACCTGCTGTCCTGGAAGATGGTCACGCCCGAGGCTGACTGGCTCGAGGTCACGCGACTGAACCACAACCTGGGCAAGATCCACGACATTGACACGGCCCGTTTCGAGATCCGCCGCTATGACGCCAACGGCCGCCCCAAGGGTGCAGCGGAGGTCCTGGAGATCCCCGGCGCCGCCTTCCGCAAGGCGGGCCTCGGCAAGGACGTCACCGACAAGTTCCTGGCCGGGCTGCCCGGCGTACAGAAGGAAGGCTGCGACGGCCTGATCACGCAGGCCAGCTTCGTGCTGCACCGCATGCCGGCGCATGTGCGCACCGTCTGCCTTGAGTTCTTCGGCCGCGCCCACGAGGCGGTGCCGGCTATCGTCGAGATCAAGAACCACCTCGACGCACGGCCGGGTGGCGTGGTGCTCGCCGGCCTGGAACACCTCGATGCCCGTTACGTGAAGGCGGTGGGCTACGCCACCAAGTCGACGCGCAGCGGCAGGCCGAACATGGTGCTGCTGGCCGACGTGGCCGGCGACGACGAGGCGGCGGTGGACGCCGCTGCCCGGCACATCGTCGGGCTTGCCGGTCGCCGCGGCGGCGAGGGCTTCATCGCTGTGAGCGCCGAGGCGCGGCGCAAGTTCTGGCTCGATCGGGCGCGCACCGCCGCCATCGCCGCGCACACCAATGCCTTCAAGATCAACGAGGACGTGGTCATCCCGCTCGACCGCCTGGCGGACTACATCGACGGCGTCGAGCGCATCAACATCGAGTTGTCCATCGCCAACAAACTGGAACTGCTCGACGCCCTGGAAGCGTTCTTCCGCGGTAGTCTGCCGCTGCATGAGCAGGAGGACGACGTCGTCGCCGACCCCGGCCTGACCGAGGAGCGTCGCCGCCGCGCCCTGGAGCTGCTCGCCGTGGTCCGCCGCCGCTGGCAGGGCTACCTGGACGGCCTCGATGCACCGCTCGTCCCGGATGCCTGCGGCCTGGACGGCCGGCCTATCGTCATGGCGGGCGACAAGACCGTATTCCGGGCCTTGCAGGACAAGAGTCTGCGGGTGTCCTGGAAGCGCGAGGTGCGCGACGAGCTGCGCCGCCTGTTCACCGGTCGCGAGTACGAGCCCGTGCTGGCTGCGTGCGAGGCGATCCACCGCAAGATCCTCAAGGGCCGCGTGTTCGTCGCCCTGCACATGCACGCCGGCGACGGCAACGTGCATACCAACATCCCGGTCAACTCCGACGACTACGCCATGCTCAAGGCGGCCAACGCCGCCGTGGCGCGCATCATGCGGCTGGCGGTCGAGCTGGGCGGGGTCATCTCCGGTGAGCACGGCATCGGCATCACCAAGCTGGAGTTCCTGTCCGAGGCCACCCTGGCCGAATTCGCCGCCTACAAGGGCCGGGTCGATCCGCAAGGTCACTTCAACCGGGGCAAGCTCATGCGGGGGGCAGACCTGACCAATGCCTACACGCCCAGCTTCAACCTGCTGGAGCTGGAGTCGCTGATCATGGAGCAGTCCGAGATCGGGGCGATTGCCGACTCCATCAAGGACTGCCTGCGCTGCGGCAAGTGCAAGCCGGTGTGCAACACGCACGTGCCGCGCGCCAGTCTGCTCTACAGCCCGCGCAACAAGATCCTGGCCACCTCGCTGCTGATCGAGGCCTTTCTCTACGAGGAGCAGACCCGGCGCGGTATCTCGCTGCGGCACTTTAAGGAGTTCGACGACGTAGCGGATCACTGCACGGTGTGCCACAAGTGCGTCAATCCCTGCCCGGTGGACATCGACTTCGGCGACGTCACCGCCGCCATGCGCCACTTCCTGATCAGCACCGGCAAGAAGAAACCCAGCCTGGTCAGCCGCGCCGCGCGGCTCTTCCTCGACAGCACCGACGCCGATGCCATCAACCTCACGCGCGCGGGCATGATCCGGCTGGGCTATGCCGGCCAGCGCCTCGGTCATGCCGTGGTCAGCAGGCTGGGTCTGGAACGGGGCCAGAAGCGTCTACCGCCCGCCACGGTCGGCAAGCCGGACATCCCCGCCCAGGTCATCCACTTCCTCAACCGGCCACTGCCCAAGGGACTGCCCAGCAAGACCAGCCGCGCCCTGCTGGGCATCGAGGACCCCAAGCGGGTGCCCATACTGAGGAACCCTAAGAAGGTGGGCGAGGACAGCGACGCGGTGTTCTACTTCCCGGGCTGCGGCTCGGAGCGACTCTTCTCGCAGGTGGGTCTCGCCACCCAGGCCCTGCTCTTCGAGGTGGGTGCCCAGACCGTGCTGCCGCCGGGCTATCTGTGCTGCGGCTACCCGCAGACCGCCACCGGCGACCGCGAGCAGGGCGAGCACATCACCACCCAAAACCGGGTGCTGTTCCACCGCGTGGCCAACACCCTCAACTACCTGGACATCCAGACGGTCATCGTCTCCTGTGGCACCTGTCTGGACCAGCTCAAGGAATACCAGTTCGACAAGATCTTCCCCGGTTGCCGGTTGCTGGACATCCATGAGTACCTCATGGAGAAGGGTGTCAGATTGGAAGGGGTCAGCGGCGCACGCTACATGTACCACGATCCCTGCCACAGCCCGATGAAGGTCCACAACCCGCTCACCACCGCAAAGACCCTGCTCGGCGCCGAGGTGAAACTGTCCGAGCGCTGCTGCGGTGAGGCCGGCACCTTCGCCGCCACCCGGCCCGACATCGCCACCCAGGTGAAGTTCAGGAAGCGCGAGGAGATCGCCCGTGTGGCCGACGGCTTGCGCACAGAGACGCCGGGCACGCGCGTCAAGCTGCTCACCTCCTGTCCGTCCTGCCTGCAGGGCCTGTCGCGCTACGAGGGCGAGACCGGCGTCGAGGCCGACTACATCGTCGTCGAACTGGCCCGGCACCTGCTCGGCGAGGACTGGATGAACGACTTCATCCGAAGGGTGCGCGACGGCGGCATCGAGCAGGTCTTGTTATGACGACCCGCACGACGGGCGAGCCTGCGCCGCACGCCTGCTTCGGACCAAGGCTGCCGGGCCGCTCAGATTTGAGAGCATGATCGACGTGAACTGCCCCCTTTGCGTGCCAGCGCAAGAATCCGTGCTCTGGTCCGACGCCCTGTGCCGCGTGATCTGGGTCGACAGCCCCGACTACCCAGGCGACTGCCGCGTCGTCCTGAACGCCCATGTGCGCGAGATGAGCGACTTGCCCGAGGACGAGCGCCAGCGTCTCATGGCGGTGGTCTTCGCCGTCGAGGCGGCGGTGCGCGAAGTCCTGCGGCCGACAAGGTCAACCTCGCCAGCCTGGGCAACCAGGTGACGCAGCGCACTGGCACGTGATCCCCCGCGAGGATGACCCCCAGTTTCCAGACCCGATCTGGGCGGCGCCGCGCCGCCCCTTGCGTCCGCGGGGCGAGGTCGGCGAGCTTTAGGCAGCGGCTTGCCCGGGCGGTGGCGGCGTTTCTCTCGCCGCCGGAATGATGCGTTCGGCGGGAAACACCGCCGTGAAGGTGCTGCCCTTACCCACCGTGCTCTCGATCTTAAGCCGCGCCTGGTGCCGTTGCAGCACGTGCTTGACGATGGCGAGCCCCAGCCCGGTGCCGCCAGTTGCGCGCGAGCGACCCCGGTCGACGCGGTAGAAGCGCTCGGTGAGCCTCGGGATGTGCTGGGCCTCGATGCCCTCGCCCGTGTCGGTGACCGAGAATTCGGCCCCACCGGCGGCGTTGTTGCGCCAGCGCAGGGTGATGCGGCCGCCGGCGGGGGTGTAGCGCACGGCGTTGGACACCAGGTTGCTAAGCGCACTGTGGATCTCCTTCGGGTTGCCGGCGATGCAGGCGTCGCTTTCCAGTTCCAGGCTCACCGTGTGGCGGCCGCCGCTCAAGGTCTCCGCCTCGCGCAGCAGGCTGCGGGCCAGCGTCGGCACATCCACCGGTTCCATGTGGTTGTCGGTGTCCGCCTCCAGCCGCGCCAGGGTGAGCAGATCGTCGACCAGGCGGCGGATGCGGTCGGATTGCTCGCGCATCAGCTGGATGTGGTTCCTGAACTGTTTGGGATCGGGCTGCTCCATGTCGGCGAAGGCCTCCAGAAAGCCGACGATGACCGTGATGGGGGTACGCAGCTCGTGCGAGACATTGGCGACGAAGTCCCGTCGCATGGCATCCACCCGGACCAATTCCGTGATGTCATGGCAAAGGAGCATCTTCTGGCCCCGCGGCAGGGGCACCCGCTGCAGGGTCAGGGTCCGGTTGCCGTCCCCCGCTGCCGGCATAGTGAAGGCGCCGTCGAGCGGGCCCGTCAGCCAGGCATTGAAGGCGGCGTTGCGCACGATATAGCTGATGAACTGACCCAGGTCGCGCTTGTCCTTCAGGCCGAGCTGGCCCTGGGCCGCCTGGTTGAACCAGACGATGCGCTGCTGCTCATCCAGGATGACCACACCGTCCGGCAACAGACGTGCGGCATGCAGCATCTGCTCCAGGTCGGTCTGGATGCGGGCGCGCTCATCACGGTAAGACTGGATCACCTTGTCCACCCGATGGAGGACGTCGCCCCACAGACCGCGGGATGCCGGCATCGGCTCCGACGGTGAGGCCAGCCAGACCTCGAAGCGTCTGAACTGGCGCAGGTGGTGGATCAGTTGCAGCGCGAGGCCGACGCTCAAGGCGAGCAGGCCGGCGAGGGCATCGACGGCCAGCCAGAGTGTCAGGGATAGGACGAGCAGGCCGAGGATAGGCCCCAGGGCCCGCCACCAGTATGGCTGCACGGGCAGGTTCGGGTTGAGGGAATCGGGGATTCTAGATCAGGTCGCCGACAGGCGATATCCAGAACCGCGCACGGTCTGGATCAGGCGGTTGTGACCGGTCGGTTCCAGCGCTCTGCGCAGCCGCCGGATATGCACGTCCACCGTGCGCTCCTCGACGAAGACGTGGTCACCCCAGACGTGATCCAGCAACTGGGAGCGGGAATAGACCCGCTCCGGGTGTGTCATCAGGAAATGCAGCAGGCGGAATTCGGTCGGGCCAAGTTCAAGTGGTGTGCCGTCGCCGAACACCCGGTGGCTCACCGGATCGAGCCTAAGGCCGGCGATTTCCACCGGGTCCTCGGTCATCTGCGGCGCACGGCGGCGCAACACCGCCTTGATGCGGGCCATCAGCTCCCTCGGGCTGAAGGGTTTGGTGATGTAGTCATCGGCGCCGATGTCTAGCCCGAGCACCTTGTCGCGCTCTTCGGTGCGTGCGGTGAGCATGATGATGGGGATGCCCTTTAGGCGGTGGTCGGCGCGCACCCGGCGGGCAAAATCGATGCCCGACATGCCCGGCAGCATCCAGTCCAGCAGGATCAGGTCCGGCAATGCCCCGCGCAGCATGCCGAAGGCCTCCTCCGCATCCGGGGCCACCAGCACGTCGTGGCCGTGCTGCCCCAGATTGAATTTGAGGACCTCCTGTATGCCGGGTTCGTCTTCGACCACCAGGATGGTTGCGGACATGGCCTACTCCCTTCTGCATAACCGGTAGCGCATGTTATGACGATTGCATGAAAGTATTGTGACGGTGATAACGCCAGCCTGCCTCCGGCGCCCGCTTCTTGGAGTAATATGCGGGCGGTTTGTCCTGCGCACCGACCCCATGACGATCGCCCAACTCACACCCCAGCAAAAGGCCCAGGTGATCGCCGAGGCCCTGCCCTACATCCAGCGCTTCTATGGCAAGACCGTGGTGGTCAAGTACGGCGGCAACGCCATGGTCGACCCGGTGCTCAAGGCCGCCTTTGCCCGCGACGTGGTTCTACTCAAGCTGGTGGGCATGAATCCGGTGGTCGTGCATGGCGGCGGGCCGCAGATCGAGGACTTGCTGAAACGGGTGGGCAAGAAGGGCGAATTCATCCAGGGCATGCGAGTGACTGACGCCGAGACCATGGAGGTGGTCGAGATGGTGCTGGGCGGCCAGGTGAACAAGGAGATCGTCAATCTGATCAACGGCGCCGGCGGCAAGGCCGTGGGCCTGACCGGCAAGGACGGCCGCTTCATCCGCGCCCGCAAGCTCCTCATGCCCTCCAAGGACAGGCCGGGCGACTTAATCGACATTGGCCAGGTGGGAGAGATCACCCAGATCGACCCCTCCCTCATTGCCTTTCTCGACTCCGGCGACTTCATCCCGGTCATCGCCCCCATCGGCGTGGGCGAGGCGGGCGAGACCTACAACATCAACGCCGACGTGGTGGCCGGCAAGCTGGCCGAGGTGCTCAAGGCGGAGAAGCTGGTGCTACTCACCAATACCCCGGGGGTGCTGGACCAGAACGGTAACCTGCTCACGGGCCTCACCCCGCACAAGATCGACGAGTTGGTGGCTGACGGCACGCTCTCCGGCGGCATGCTGCCCAAGATCGCCTCCGCCCTCGATGCCGCCAAGAGCGGTGTCAAGGCCGTGCACATCATCGACGGCCGCGTCGAGCACGCCCTGCTGCTAGAGATCATGACGGATCAGGGCGTAGGCACGCTAATCAAGGCAGAGTGATTCAGGGTTCAGGTAGGTTACAGTTCAGCTTGTGGCGGCCTGCGGCCGCCTCCTGTATAGACCGAACCCTGTAACCTGAACCCTGCTACCCTCTACGCATGGAGTCGAAGAAGGCGTCGTTGTCCTTGGTGACGCGGATCTTGTCGAGCAGGAATTCCATCGCTGAAAGGTGCGCCCTTCGGAGGGCGGAGCAGGGGCCCCACGCAGTGGGGATGCGACCCCGCAGAGGGGTGCGACCTGGAAGCGCCTGACTCACCCTCGGCGCATCGAGTCGAAGAAGGCGTCGTTGTCCTTGGTGACGCGGATCTTGTCGAGCAGGAATTCCATCGCTTCCAGGTCGTCCATCGGATAGAGCAGCCTCCTGAGCACCCAGATCTTCTGCAGGATCTCGGGCTTGATGAGCAGCTCCTCCTTGCGGGTGCCTGAGCGGTTGACGTTGATGGCGGGATAGACCCTTTTTTCCGCCATGCGCCGGTCGAGGTGGATCTCCAGGTTGCCGGTGCCCTTGAATTCCTCGTAGATCACGTCATCCATGCGGCTGCCCGTGTCGATCAGCGCCGTGGCCAGGATGGTGAGACTGCCGCCCTCCTCGATGTTGCGCGCGGCGCCGAAGAAGCGCTTGGGCTTCTGCAGGGCGTTGGCGTCCACGCCGCCGGTGAGCACCTTTCCGGAGGTCGGCTGCACGGTGTTGTAGGCGCGCGCAAGCCGGGTGATGGAGTCGAGCAGGATGACTACGTCCTTCTTGTGCTCGACTAAGCGTTTGGCCTTCTCCAGCACCATCTCGGCGACCTGCACGTGCCGGCTGGCCGGCTCGTCGAAGGTGGAAGCCACCACCTCGCCCTTGACCGTGCGCGTCATCTCCGTGACCTCCTCGGGGCGCTCGTCGATGAGCAGGACGATGAGCACGGCCTCGGGATGGTTGGCGGTGATGGCGTGCGCGATGTGCTGCAGCATCACCGTCTTGCCCGATTTTGGCGGCGCCACGATCAGCCCGCGCGAGCCCTTGCCGATGGGGGAGATGATGTCGATCACCCGGCCGGTGAGGTTCTCCTCCGCCTTGATGTCCCGTTCCAGCTTGTAGGGCTCATTCGGGAACAGGGGCGTGAGGTTCTCGAACATGATCTTGTGCTTGAGCACCTCGGGTGGATCGCCATTGACCTTGTCGAGCTTGGTCAGGGCGAAATAGCGCTCGCCGTCCTTGGGGGTGCGCACCTCGCCCTCGATGGTGTCGCCAGTGCGCATATTGAAACGGCGCACCTGCGAGGGCGAGACGTAGATGTCGTCGGGGTTGGCCAGATAGGAGGTGTCGGGCGAGCGCAGGAAACCGAAACCGTCCGGCAGCACCTCCAGCACACCGTCCCCGTAGATGATCTCGCCCTGTTTGGCCTTGGTCTTGAGCAGGGCGAAGATCAGCTCCTGCTTGCGCATGCGGTTGGCATTCTCGATGCCGTTGGCCTCCGCCATCGCCAGCAGTTCGCTGACGTGCAGATGTTTCAATTCCGATAGATGCATGTTCTCGATGCTGCTTTGGGGTGGGGCCGGCTTAAGGCCGGGAGCGCGGGAGAAGCGGGTCGGGATGGGGCGCCCGGAAGGACATCCGGGCGCGGGCAAACTAGCGAAGTTCAGATGTTGCTGTCAACAAAGGCGGTGAGCTGGGATTTTGACAGCGCGCCCACCTTGGTGGCCTCCACGTTGCCGTTCTTGAAGATCATCAGGGTCGGGATGCCGCGGATGCCGTATTTGGGTGGAATCTGCTGGTTTTCGTCGATGTTGAGCTTGCAGACCTTGAGGCGGCCGGTGTACTCCTTGGCCACCTCGTCCAGGATGGGAGAGATCATCTTGCACGGGCCGCACCAGTCCGCCCAGTAATCCACCAGCACCGGCATGGGCGATTGCAGGACCTCCTGCTCGAAGGTGTCGTCTGTCACGTAATGGATGTGTTCGCTCATCTTGGAAACCTCGCTTGGGAAGGAAGTGGTGTTAAGGCTATGATAGCAGTGCCCCCCGGCCCGGAAACATCGCCCGAGCCGCCCCCGGAGGGGCCACGTCATTCTTGGGGCGGCCCGACGAATGACTTGTGTGCGCCGCCAGCGGGAAGTTGCCGCTATGCTAGCGAAAAAGCCACGGAGAAGAAAGGCATGACCTACGTCGTTACCGAGAACTGCATCCAGTGCAAATACACCGACTGTGTGGACGTCTGTCCGGTGGACTGTTTTCACGAGGGGCCCAATTTCCTGGTCATCGACCCCGACGAATGCATCGACTGCACCCTGTGCGTGGCGGAGTGTCCCGCGGAGGCCATCTTTGCCGAAGATGATGTGCCGGACGACCAGCGTCACTTTATCCAGCTCAACGCGGAGCTCGCCAAGCTCTGGCCGGTGATCGTAGAGAAGAAGCCTCCCTTGGCCGACGCCGACGACTGGAACGGCAAGCCAGACAAGCTGAAGCTGCTGCAACGCTGAAGCAGCTCAATCGCCGCTCATGCCCGCTACGCGTATGCCCTGCTGGCCGGCGAATTCCAGCATGCGGTTGATGGAGCGCACGGCCCTGACACGGATGTCCTCGGCCACGTGAATCTCGTTTTCCCCCGTCTCCAACACGTGCGCCAGTTTCCTCAGACCATTCATGGCCATCCACGGGCAGTGGGCGCAGGACACACAGGTCGCCCCTTTGCCGCCGCTGGGGGCCTCCAGCAGGAGCTTGTCGGGGGCCACCTCGTGCATCTTGTGGAAGATGCCGATGTCAGTGGCGACGATGAAGCTCTCGTTCGGCAACTCACGCACGGCGCGGATTAACTGTGTGGTGGACCCTACCACATCGGCCATGGCGATCACCTCCGCGGGCGACTCCGGGTGCACCAGGATGGCGGCCTGCGGGTGCGATCGCTTCAGCTCACGGATCCCCTCGGCCTTGAACTTCTCGTGCACCACGCAGGCGCCCTGCCAGAGGATCATGTCCGCGCCCGTGGCGCGCTGCACATAGTCGCCGAGATGGCGGTCTGGTGCCCATAGGACCTTCTCGCCGCGCTGGGCGAGATGCTGCACCACTTTCACGGCGATGCTGGAGGTCACCACCCAGTCGGCACGGGCCTTGACCGCCGCCGAGGTGTTGGCGTAGACCACCACGGTGCGCTCCGGGTGGGCATCGCAGAAGGCGATGAATTCCTCCGCTGGACAAGAGAGGTCCAGCGAGCACTCGGCCTTAAGGTCGGGCATCAGTACCCGTTTTTCCGGGTTGAGGATCTTGGCCGTCTCGCCCATGAAACGCACGCCGGCCACGATCAAGGTCTTCGCCTTCGAGGCATGGCCGAAGCGGGCCATCTCCAGGGAATCCGACACGCAACCGCCGGTCTCTTCCGCCAGGCGTTGGAGATCACCCGAGGTGTAGTAATGGGCTACCAGCACGGCATCCTGCTCCATGAGCAGGCGTTTGATGCGTGCGATCAGTGCCTCACGTTCATCATCGGCCAGTGTCTCCTCGACGATCGGGGGAACATCCAGCACCGGGTGAGCGGCGGGGGGCAAGGCCGTGACAGGAGTCATGATGGATGAAGCGGATCCTTAGCGTTTTCTGAGGATAACTGCATCTTAGCCGGATTTAGGGGGCCGGATGCAGACCTGTCAAGGGTCCGTCCCTGCCCGCTGTTGGTAGACTTCCTGGTCATGCGACAACTGATCCTGGGAATTCGACCCGACGCGCCCCCCACCCTCGGCAATTACCTGCCGGGGGCCAATATCGAGGCCTGGAGCGCATTGTGTGCCGCGGCAGACGGCATCCTGGCGGAGGCGGTGATCTATTTGTGGGGGCCGCCGGGTGCCGGCAAGACCCACCTTCTGCGGGCTGTGGCCGATTCGGCGCGCGCGCTGGGTCGCCCGGCCCATTACGTGCCGGCGGGCGAGCCTCTGCCGGAAGCACCTTTCGGGTTGCTGGCCGTGGATGACGTGCAGGACTTAGACGAGGCCGGGCAGATCGCCCTGTTCGATCGCATCAACTCGGCCAGGGAAGGTCAAGGTGTGGTGGTGGCTGCCGGTCATGCTGCCCCCGCCCGCATGGCCCTGCGGCCGGACCTGACCAGCCGTCTGTCATGGGGGCTGGTCTTCACGCTGCTACCTCTGGACGACGAGAACAAGCTGATGGCCATCATCAAGCGGGCTCATGCCAGAGGCATGGACCTGCCCCAGGAGGTTGCACGTTATCTGCTCAGCCACTGCCGGCGCGATCTGCCCAACCTGCTGGCGTTAGTGGATGCCCTGGATGACTATTCCCTCAGTCTGAAACGCCCGGTGTCCCTGGCCCTGCTGAAAGCCATGCTCGACGCTGATTAGTTTAGATGCACCTTCTCGCCTGCATCAGCCATCACGGACGCGGCCATTTGGCCCAGACCGCGCCGGTGCTCAATGCATTGCAGGCGTTGTGGCCGGGTCTGAGGTTGACCGTGCGTTCTGCCTTGCCCCATTCGGTCCTGGCCGACCGCATCCATGGCCCGTTCGAGCATGACCCGCAAGCGGCGGACTGTGGCTTTCTGATGCAAGACGCCCTGCGCATCGACCTTAAGGCGAGCTTGACGGCCTACCGCGCCTTCCATGCCGACTGGCAGGCGCGGGTGTCTCGGGAGGCGGAGATGCTGCTTGCGGCCGGTATCGATGGCGTGCTAAGCAACATTGCCTACCTTCCGCTTGCTGCCGCGCGGGCTGCGGGCCTGCGCTCGGCTGCACTGTGTTCCCTCAATTGGCTGGACATCTTCCGCCATTACCTGGGCGACGCGCCGGACGGGACGGTGATCATGGGCCAGATGGCGGATGCTTATCAGTCCGCCACGGCCTTTTTTCGGCCAGTACCGTCGATGCCCATGGCCGACCTCAATACCCGCGCTGTACCCCCTATCGCACATCTCGGCGTCGAGCGGCGAGACGAACTGCGCCGTCGGCTGCAGTTACCCGCCGGATGCCGTCTGGTGCTAGTCGGCATGGG
>Ga0209721_1002259_pt1 | contig 12431 bp, 18 predicted proteins | sample TshhotsprinmetaG_FD_184139 | JGI IMG/M metagenome (GOLD analysis project Ga0209721, IMG submission 184139) | Hot spring microbial communities from South Africa to study Microbial Dark Matter (Phase II) - Tshipise hot spring metaG (SPAdes)... | ecosystem: Environmental > Aquatic > Thermal springs... | reverse complement strand
TCGCAGGCTGGCGCGAGACTATGAGCGGCTGGCTGAGACCTTGCGAGGTTGGCACTGGTTGGCTTTTTCGATTCTGATGACAGCGAAAACTGTGGAGCTTTTACGAACAGCTAGTTAGCAGGCTCTAAGCTCCTGGTAAACCCGTATAGCCACCCCAGAGGGGTCGAGGAGGGTGAACTCGCGGGTGGCCCAGGGCTTGTTTTCCAGCCTGCCATTGGGGTGCACGATGCCGGCGGCCTCGCAGGCCACATACAGCAGGTCTACCTCGTCTACCTCGAGCCTAAAAACATAGCTACGGCAGATCTGGGGGTTGGGCTCGAGGTAGAAGTGCAGCCGCAGCCCATCCCAGCTCACCCCGCCGTACTCCACCGGGTTCTCGCCCCAGGTAAAAGGGTCCTGGAAACCCAGGTGGGTCTGATAAAACAGGAGCGAGGCCTGCACATCGCGGCTGGGTATCACCGGTATACACGCCGATACTTTTATCGTCATAATCTACCTCGAAGTTGCTTCCACAACCGTTCAGGCATAGGCCTTTTGCAACTCGGCCAGGTCAAGCTTTTTCATCTGAAGCACCGCCTGGTTAATCCGGTTGACCCGTTCTGGGTCGGGGTCTTGCAGCATCTGCTCCAACGCCCGGGGCACTACCTGCCAGCTCAGACCATACCTGTCTTTGAGCCAGCCACACTGCTCGGCCTCCGGTACCGCTGAGAGCTTCGTCCAGTAATGGTCAATTTCGGCCTGGGTGTCGCAGTAAATCATGAACGAGATGGCCTCGTTGAAAGCGAAGTTGTGCGGGTAGGCGCTGTCCATGGCGGCAAACCACTGGCCCGCCAGCATGAACTCGCTGTACATCAAGGTACCTTCGCGCTCGGGCGCCATGCCCGCCGGATAGCGCATCGTCGCTCCCCGTCGAGCGTTGGGGAACACCGAGGTATAGAAGTCCTGGGCCTCCTCGGCCTTGCCGCATACCTCGCCCACAAACAATAGCGCGGGCGTTATAAAAGGACGCGCCTCGCCACCGGGGTCGGAGAGGATAAGCTGCCAGGAAAGGCCGTAGCGGTCTTGAATCCAGCCGTAGAGGGGCGCAAAGGGATAGGCCTGTAATGGCATCAGCACGCTACCCCCTGGCAGCAACTTGTTCCAGAGGGCCTCGAGGTCGGCCTGGGTACGCCCCTGGGAAGGGTTGAAGCTGAGAATAAACGAGGTGGAGGGATTGAGCTTGAAAAACGGCCCCGCGCTGATGGCCATGAAGGGCTGGCCGGCCAGCTCAAACGAGACCAGGTCGCAGTCACCCGAAGGCGTATCGCGCAAAACAACCAAACTATTTATCCTGGAACCCGGAATTGCATCGCAATAAAACCGAGCGGCCTCCTCGGCCTCTTTGTCGAACCAGAGATTGGGCACGATCTTGAACATTCAGCACCTCCTGGTGCGCCCACAGGACGCAATTACCCTTCAGGCCGCGAGTTTGACCGAAATCTTACGAACACCTGGGGTGGATTGTACTTCTGTCAGAAGCGACTGCAAGGCCTCAAAATTGTGCCGCTCCACCACCAGCACGGCCTCGGAGGCCCCCAGCAAGGCATCGGCCTTGATCACCCCTGGCAGGCGGCCCAGGGCCTGCACGATACGCTTGGGTTGGGCACAGGAAACAAACACATACGCGGACACACGACGGATATCCTCCACAACCGAAGCCTGGGTCTGCTGGGCGAGTTGCATCATGCGGGCCTCCTGTACTGCTTTGTGAACGCTGGGGCCAACCCCCAAGGTTTCCTCGAGCAGACGCTCGTGCCGGTAGCGGGCTTCTATTTCTGCAAAAAAAGTAGAAAACATGGTCACCCCGCGGGGCTAGCTAGCGAAGGGAAGGGGCCGTTGTTCGGGCTGAACGAAACGGTGAAACAGCCTGGATAGGCGGCCCTCGGAGTAGAAGGTGGTGCGGTAGAGGACGGTGGCCTCGAGCCAGGCCTGGGCCAGAGGCCGGGCCGCCGGGCGAAGCAGGGGCATTTTGGCGCGCAGTTCGTTCTCCAGAGCCCACAGCCCAATCTGGCCTTTGCGGTTATCCAGCTCGATAAGGGCATTGAGCACCTCGCTGGGGTGTGCTGCACCACGCCCTACGGACTTCCAGATGATTTCGCTAACGTTCATATGTCCGCCTCCTGTTATGATATTAGCATAATCTATCTGCATAACGCAATATCCAAGCAGAACATTACGTCTTGACCGTAGAAAATTTTTATGCTACCGTCAGAACCATGACACTAGCCGAACGCCTTCGTGAGCTGCGCACCCAGCAGGGCTGGCGCCTCAAAGACCTCTCCGAGAAAAGCGGGCTCTCGGTGCCCTACCTGTCTGACCTCGAGCGGGGCCGCACCAACCCCTCGCTCGACACCCTGCAAACCCTGGCAACCTCCTACAACCTATCGGTCAACGACCTGCTGGCCCCAGTAGACTTCTACGGCGAGCGCACCGAAGCCTCGCTGCCCAAGGGCCTGGCCGAACTCATCGCCGACCCCCAACTCGGGGCCGAGATCACCCCCGAGTGGCAGCGCACCCTGGCCCGCATCGAGCTGCGGGGCAAGCGCCCGGAGTCCAAACGCGACTGGTACGAGATCTTCCTGCACCTCAAGCGGGTGCTGGAAGGCTAGAACAGCCTCTAAGTTAAGGTTGGGGCGGCACCAGGTGAATTAATGAAGACGCTCATTACAGAATTCATTAGCCTTGACGGAATCGTCCAGGCGCCTGGTGCCCCAAGCGAAGACACCGACGGCGGCTTTGCCCATGGTGGGTGGATGGCAAAGTACTTTGACCCGGAGGTGATGGGAGGTACGTTTGACGAGCTTGCTAGGCAAAGCGACGCGCTCTTACAAGGACGCCGCACCTATCAGAACTCGGCCGTCGCTTGGCCTACTCGGTCGGGGGATTCCTTCTCGGACTGGATCAACCAGGTGCAGAAGTACGTCGTGTCCAATACGCTCACCGAGAAGGACATTACTTGGAAGCCCACCTCTATCATCCGCGGCGACGACCTCCTCGAGGCCGTGTCCGAGCTCCGTGCGCAGCCGGGTGGCTACATCTACGTGTACGGCAGCGCAACATTGGTGCGGTCGCTGCTTGCTGCTGACCTTGTCGACGAGTTGCTGCTAACGGTTGCGCCGATTCTCCTTGGCAGGGGCAAGACCATCTTCCCCACAACCGAGAAGATGGCCTCGTTCGAGCTGGTGTCTTCAGTCAAAGCAAAAACCGGTGCGCTGGTGTGCCGATATGTGCGCGCCCGGTAAGCCCTTGTCTTAGCAAAGGTCATTAGGCCGCCCATCAAACCCAGGAGTGCAGAATCGTGAGCAAAGTTTTCGTCAACATCTCCCTTAGCCTGGATGGTTATATGGCGCCAGAAGGCATGGACTTGGCCCATTTCAGCGATCCAGGGTACAAGAACTGGGGTGCAAAATGGGGTGCACTCATGGCCTGGGCGCTTAAGCAGCAGTATTTGCGCGATAAACTCAAGTTGGGGCCTGGAGGAGAGACCGGCCCTGTGAATGAGATGGTTCGCCACATCTTTGAGCGCACCGGTGCTCACATCATGGGCAAGCGGATGTTCGATGGGGGCGAGCGCGGTTGGCCCGAAGAGGCCCCGTTTTACACACCGGTTTACGTTCTTACCCATGAGAAGCGCGAGCCCTGGGTGCGCCCCGGCGGGACGACCTTTTACTTCATCAACGACGGGCCGGAGCGTGCTCTAGAACTGGCCCGGGCGTCCGCAGGCAGTCGTGATATTCGCATCTCGGGTGGAGCAGATGTAATCCAGCAGTACCTGAACCTGGGTGTTGTGGATGAGCTGGAAATCGCCCTGGTTCCGGTCTTGTTCGGTGGCGGACGGCGTCTCTTCGAGAACCTACGTGAGCCTGTACCAAAATTTCGCATTGACAAGATCCTCGATACTCCGGATGCCACACACTTGCACTATGTGCGTCAGTGAGGATGGCCTCTGACACGGAGATTCGCCGCTTAGTCGGCCAAAGAAGCGGAGCGTTAGAAGCAGGCAGCCACCAATGGCCGTCCTCTCATAGGTCATAATAAGCCTATGGAACGCCCCGTTCGCACCCTCGAGTCCGGCTTTTTTGTGGCGGGGTACGAGGTACGCACCAGCCTGGCCCTGGAGCAAGACCCCCAGACCGCCCGGATTCCCCCGCTGTGGCAGAAGATTGAAAGCGGGGCGCTCGAGCTGCTCATCCCCAAGCGCCGGGCCAAGGGCAAGCCTTTTGTAGTCTATTACCACTACGACGGCGAGCAGGGGCCTTTCTCGGTGCTGCTGGGCTACCAGGTGATGGGGCAGGACGACGTGCCACCTGGCCTGAGCGGCCTGAACGTCCCTGGGGGCCAGTACCTGATGTTCAGCGTGCCCAGCGCCAGACCGGGGTCGGTAAAAGAGGCCTGGCAGCAAATCCGGGCCTATTTCCAGCAACCCGGCGCACCCCAAAGGGCCTACACCTTCGACTACGAGGTCTACGAAAACACCCAGCGGGTTTCGCTTTTTGTATCCATCCGGTAATCTGGCAAGAAGATGTCCAGCGATCTCAGGTCGAGGGTCACCGCACTGGCCGAGCAGTATCGCAAAGCCCACGCCCCCCTAACCCCTGAGCGTTTGGCTGCGGGCATCGGCGCAAGCCTCTCTTACGGCCGGCTGCCAGAGGGCCGGTTTGGGGCCTGGATGCCCGGGCAGAATCACATCCTGATTGACCAGGACTCCCCGCCCAAGCGCCAGCGCTTTACCCTGGCCCACGAGGTGATGCACATACTGATCCAGCAGGACGACGACCTGCTCTCCGAGCTGCACGAAGCGTATGCGGGTCAGGAGCTGGAAAAGGAGCTCGAGGCCCTCTGCAACCTGGGGGCCGCCGAGATGCTGCTGCCCGGCCAGGCGGTGGAGGCGGCCATCGCCCAAAAAGGCCAGACCCCCCGGCTGATACCCGAGCTGGCCGAGCTGCACCAGGTTTCGGAGGAGGTGGTGATCATCGCTCTGGCCGAGCGGGGCCCGGTTCCTTCCGTCGTGCTGATGGCCGGCAGCAAGCCCCTGCGGGTTTACTTCAGCGCCAAGCACCCCCGCCTTACGGGCTGGGTGAGCCGCGGCACGGGCTTTCGCCGCGACGACCCTTTGGTGGTGACCTTTGAAACCGGCCTGCCGCAAAAGACCACCGCGCGCTTACCCAATCACGAGGTGCTGTACGGCCTCGAGGCCTATCCCAGAAATGGGCGGGTCTATGCGGTGTACAAAGTATTGCAGAATTAGCCCCAACTGGAGCCAGTCATGTTAACCTCCAGCACCTTCAGCAGGGGCCTGGCGGCGTAGCCTAAAGCCCGGTATGGAGCCAAAATATCCGATTCCCACCGTGGGCGCTTTGGTGAAAGGGCCTTCGGGCCGGGTGCTGATCGTCAAGACCAGCAAGTGGCAGGGCTGGTGGGGGGTGCCGGGGGGCAAGGTTGAGTGGGGCGAACCCCTCGAGGCCGCTTTGCAGAGGGAGTTTCGCGAAGAGGTGGGCCTCGAGCTCGCCAACATCCGCTTTGCTCTGCTGCTGGAGGGGGTGTTCGACCCCCAGTTTTACAAACCCATGCACTTTCTGTTCGTCAACTACTTTGCCGAAAGCCCGGATGAGACCGTCTGTCCCAACCAGGAAATCCTCGAGTGGGCCTGGGTCACCCCAGAGGAGGCGCTCCGGTATCCCCTGAACAATATCACCCGTGCTCTGCTGGGGGCCTATACGGGAAGGGGGGCCATATGAGCCGGGTGGCCCTGGTGACCGGCTCGGCCAGGGGCATCGGGCGGGCCATTGTGCTGGCACTGGCGCGGCAGGGGTTCGATGTGGCGGTACATTATCACACCAGCGCCCTCGAGGCCGAGCAAACCCGCCAGGAGGCCCTTCGGCACGGGGTGCGGGCCATCCGGGTGCAGGCCGATGTCACACGGGTCAAGGAAGCCCAGGGGCTCATCGAGGAGGTGGCCGGGCAGCTCGGGGGCTTGCAGGTACTGGTCAACAACGTGGGCAACTACCTCAAGAAGCCCATCGAAGCAACCACCCCCGAGGAATGGCACGCCATGCTGGACTCCAACCTGAATGCGCCTTTTTACCTGACCCAGGCCGCCCTCCCCTACCTGGGCCAGACCGGCTATGGGCGGGTGGTGAACATCGGCTTCGCCGGCGCACAGAACCTGCTGGCCCGCCCGGAGATTACCCCCTACGTCATCGCCAAAACCGGCCTGATTCTGTACAGCAAGGCCCTGGCCCAGCGCCTGGCCCCCAGGGGCATCACGGTGAATGTGGTCGCGCCGGGGGTGGCCGAGAACTCCGTCTCCAAGCCTCTGAAAGAAATTCCCATGGGCCGGCTGGCACATCTGGAAGAGCTGGCTCGAGCGGTGCTGTTCTTTGTGGATGAGCAAAACGGCTACATTACCGGACAGGTCATGGAGGTTTCGGGGGGATGGAATCTTTGACACTCCCACGGATAAGCACTCTTACATGCAGCACAGGTTTTTATAGCTCTTCTGTTATCGGAGAACGATCTTGCCGAAACTAGCGTCCAGGTTACGTTCAGTTTGTGTATAAGGTGGCATGCTGTGTAGGTGCAGTTGGACTAGACTGCAATTGGTGCTTGGGCTCGTGTGAAGGGAAGCAGCCCAGGACACCACGCAATAGATTCCCTTCTCATATGCACTCGTCAGACTGCTCGAGGTTGCTGACGAAGAAGGAGACGCCCTTGCTTAGCTTCGACAATAAGCAAATCCTCGATACACCCCCCCTCAAAATCGAAAAAAACGGTGGCAAAAAAGCCTACCTGTTCCGCAACACCGACGGCGCGGAACCCGTCATCGCCCGCCACTACGACCACCAGTTCCGGCCCGACGCGGCCTACAAAGCCAGCCTCCCCGACATGACCGAGACCGTGGACTCGGTGGAGGGGGCCAACGTCGCCATCCAGCAGGTGGGCATCTCGGGCTTCCGGCTCCCGCTCAAGTTCGCCACCCCAGCCGGCGAGGCCCTGACCCTCGAGGCCCGCGTCACCGGGACGGTCTCGCTCCAGGCCAACCTCAAGGGCATCAACATGAGCCGCATCATCCGCACCTTTTATGCCCACAAAGACGAGGTTTTTAGCCTGGACACCCTGGCCCAGGTGGTGCACGACTACCGCCGCGACCTCGAGAGCATGAGCGCCCGGGTCAAGGTGGCCTTCAACTACCCCCTGCTGGTCTCAGCCCTGCGCTCCGGCCTCGAGGGCTACCAGTACTACAGCGGCAGCTACGAGGCGGTACTGGAAGAAAACGGCACCCTGCGGCGCTTTGTCGAGCTCGACTTCGTCTACTCCTCGGCCTGCCCCTGCTCCGCCGAGCTGGCCGAGCACGCCCGCGATGTCCGGGGGGTGTACGCCATCCCCCACAGCCAGCGCTCCAAGGCCCGCATCAAGGTGGAGGTCGCTCCGGACACCTCGCTGCACCTGGAAGACCTGATCCATCACGCCCGCGCGGCCCTCAAAACCGAGACCCAGGTGATGGTCAAGCGCGAGGACGAACAGGCCTTTGCCGAGCTGAACGGGGCCTACGTGAAGTTTGTGGAGGACGCCGCCCGGCTGCTCTACGAGCAGCTCATCGCCGACCGGCGCATCCACGACTTCCAGGTGGCCTGCTCGCACCTCGAGAGCCTGCACTCCCACGACGCGGTCTCGGTCATCGCCAAGGGCGTACCCGGCGGCTTCCGCGCCGATTTCAACGACTTCAGCACCCTCCTGTGCTAGGCCCCCTGAGCCTTGGTTCTGGCCTCCTGGGCCGCCTGCTCGAGGGCGTTCCAGGCCAGGGTGGCGCACTTGACCCGGGCCGCCAGCTTGTGCACCCCCGACAAAGCCGCCAGATCGCCCAGCTCCGGTGAGGGCGGCGTACCGTCCAGAATCATGGACTTGAACTTGCGCTCGAGCTCGAGGGCCTCGGCCCAGGTCTTGCCCTTGACCAGGTCGGTCATCAAGGAAGCCGAGGCCTGCGAGATGGCGCAGCCCTGCCCGCGAAAGCGCACATCGGCGATCTGCTCGCCATCGGTCTCGACCAATAGCTCGATCTGATCGCCACAGGAAGGGTTATCCCCCACGACCCGCACGTTGGCTGATTCCAGCGAGCCATAGTTGTGCGGCGACTTGTAGTGGCGCAGGATGATCTCTTTGTACAGCTCCTCCAGGAGGCTCATACGGTCTATTGTAAGTCCCCCGTGCTATAGCCAGTCTTTGAAAAAGTCGCGCACCCTCTTCAGGGCCTCGATGAAGCGATCCACGTCTTCTTTAGTGGTGTAGACGTAAAAGCTGGCCCGCACCGTGGCCGCCACCCCCAGCTTGCGGTGCAGGGGCTGGGCGCAGTGGTGCCCGGCCCGCACCGCGATACCGTACTGGTCGAGGGCGGTGGCCACGTCGTGGGCGTGGATACCGCCCAGTACAAAGGGAATCACCCCGCTCCGGTCGGGGCCGCGGGGGCCAAAGGTGCGCACTTCGGGGAGTTCTTCGTCGAGCCGCTTCAGGGCATAGGCGGCGAGCTCGAGCTCGTGCTGCCACACGTTCGCCATACCCAGGCGCTCGAGGTATTCCACCGCCGCCGCCAGCCCAATGGCCTCGGCCACCGCCGGGGTTCCGGCCTCGAAGCGCTGAGGGGGCTGGGCATAGGTGGAGCGATCTAGGTAAACTTCGCGGATCATGCTGCCGCCCCCCAGAAAAGGGGCCAGGGTTTCCAGCACCTCGTAGCGCCCCCAGAGCACCCCGATGCCGGTAGGCCCCAGCATCTTATGCCCGGAAAACGCATAGAAATCGGCTCCCAGAGCCCGGACATCCACGGGCATGTGGGGGGCCGACTGGGCCCCATCCACCACCACCAAAGCCCCCACAGCCCTGGCCGCCTGGGCGATCTGGGCCACAGGGTTAACGGTGCCCAGCACATTGGAGACGTGCATCACGCTCACCAGCCTGACCCGCTCGGTGAGGAGGGTGCCGAGGTGCTCCAGCTGCAAGCGCCCATCATCCCCAAGGGGTATGGCTTTGATCTTGGCCCCCGTGCGCTCGCAGACCAGGTGCCAGGGCACCAGGTTGGCGTGGTGCTCCATCTCCGTGAGGAGAATTTCGTCGCCGGGCCGCAGGTTGCGCAGCCCCCAGGCATAGGCCACTAGGTTGAGGGCCTCGGTGGTGTTGCGCACAAAGATGATCTCGCGCTCCTCGGCCCCAATAAAGCGGGCCAGGGTGCGGCGGGCCTGCTCGTAGGCCTCGCTGGCCTGCGCCGAGAGGGTGTAGGCCCCCCGGTGCACGCTGGCGTTAAGTTCCCGGTAGTAGCGGGATACCGCCTCGATGACCGCTTCGGGCTTCTGGCTGGTGGCCGCCGAGTTGAGGTAGACCAGCTCGGGATGGCGCACGAGCAGTGGAAAGTCCTGGCGAAGGGTTTGCGGCGTAACGATAGCCATGTGATCAGGGTAGCCCATCGGCGTCCGAATGTTTAGGACAGAGGGTTCATTTCAAGCCCGCGGTCGGGGATGTGTTGAGGGTATAAGCGAAGCGTCGCAAAATAACGCTGATATAACACCCGGCAGAATATCCTCCTGAAAAGGAGCTGCGTATGCGCCAATTGCTTGGGGCCTCGATACTGGTACTGGCCTCTTCAGCTTGGGCCCAGTGCAACCATCCCTTTTTCCCGGTGCGCGAGGGCTGGGTCTGGAGCTACCGCTCGAGCCCGGATAACTCGACCCACACGGCCCGTATCATCAAGGTGAGCGACAAAGGTTTTGTCCAGCGTATAGCCTTCAAAGACTTTAGTTTCGATATCCGCTGGGCCTGCGATGCCAAAGGCCTCACCCAGCTCGAGTACCTCCAGCCGCCGGGCAACCAAGGGATACAGATGAACCTCAAAACCCGCAAAGTGAGCGGGGTGGTAATTCCCCAGGGAATGCGGGTTGGAACCGCCTGGAGCTACGGCTACGAGGTGGCGGGCGAGGCCAAACAACCGAACATGACCCTGCAGGTCGAACAAACCATGAGCGTGGTTAGCAAGGTGGTGGGCCAGGAGAGCCTTGGCGTGCCGGCAGGGCGTTTCAGTGCCTACAAAGTCGAAAGCACCTTGACCATCCGTGGAAGCATGAAGTCGGCGGGGCAGAGCATGCCGATGAACTTCGAGGTGAAAACCACCTCGTGGTATGCCCAGGGGGTGGGGTTGGTCAAAACGCACTCCGAAGGGGTAACGGTCGAGCTCCTAAGCCTTAAGCGCTAGCCAGACCCACACCCCCACCGCAAACAAGGCCGCCAGGCCCAGCGCCAGCCGGAAGAGCCGCACCAGGTGGGTGGCCCCAAAAAAAAGCAGCGCGCCCACCCCGGCCATCCAGGCCCCGGCGGTGGCGAGGTGGCGGGCCATCCCATCCAGAAAACCCGGCAGGTCGAGCCGGATGCGCAGCAGGTTCTTCTCGAGGTCGGGGTCAATGGGCTGGCCGGCCAGGGTGAAGGCCAGCCAGGCGAGCAGCGCTCCCAGCACCACCAGCAGCCCGCCCAGAAGCTCGAGCCACAACACAGACGCCGCACTGGTGTTCATGGGGGTAGGATACAGAACATGCCGGCGGCTTTTCGGATTTTTGCCATCCTGTTGTTGGCCTACTTTCTCTCCTACTTTTTCCGTGCGACCAACGCGGTCATCTCGCCCGATTTACGGCGCGACCTGGGCCTCACCCCAGCCGAGCTGGGCCTGATGACCAGTTTGTTTTACCTGACCTTTGCCATCGCGCAACTGCCCTTAGGCGCGCTCCTGGATCGCTTTGGCCCGCGCTTTGTGCACCCGGCCCTGATGCTGTTGGGGGCCATGGGGGCCCTGATTTTTGCCTCGGCCCAGGACTTTTTGACCCTTTCGGTGGGGCGGGCGCTACTGGGGATTGGCTTTGCAGCCGCCCTGATGGGCGCATTGAAGGCGTTTTCGCTGTGGTTTCCTGCCCACCGCTACGCCAGCATCAGCAGCCTGTATGTGGCCCTGGGGGCCTCGGGGGCCATTGCGGCCTCCTCGCCTTTGGCCTGGCTCAAGGAGCAGATCGGCTGGCGCGGGGTGTTCGAGTGGGGGGCCCTGGTGATTGTGCTGGTGGCGCTGGTGGTGGCCCTAGGGGTACGCAACGCCCCCAAGGGCATGGCGCTGCCCCAGAGCACCCAGGCCGGCAACGCCAGCCTGATTTGGCGAAGCAGCCAGTTCTGGCGCATGGGCTGGCTCAACTTTATGGTGGGGGGCGGGTTTCTGGCCTGGCAGACCCTGTGGGGCGGCGACTTTTTGTTCAAGGTGCGGGGGCTGGGGAGCCTCGAGGTCGGCAGCGTGCTCTTCACCTTCTCACTGGCCGCGCTGCTGGGCTTTTTGCTGTGCGGCCCCCTGGCCGACCGCTGGGGTCTGCCGCGGGTGTTGCTCTCGGCCAGCCTTGGGTTTACCCTGGGGCCCCTCCTGCTGGCCCTGTGGCCCCAGATGCCTGCTTTGGGCCTTTACCTGACCTACGGGCTGATGGGCTTTACCGGCGCCTTTAACATCCTGAGCCTGGCCCAGGCCCGCCTGGTCTTCCCCACCGAACTCACCGGGCGGGCCGTTACGGCCATCAACTTCATGGGGTTCATGGGGGTGTTTCTGCTTCAGTGGGGCATGGGGGTGGTGCTGGGGTTGAGCGAGTACAGCACCGCTTTGCTCGTATGGGCGACCCTCATCGCCCTGGCAATTATTGGGTACTTGCCCTTGGCTCTGGGGCAAAGGAAAAGCGCCCTTTAATCTGTTTTCATAGCCTGTGCCAGCCCAACCGATATGCTAAGCCTATGCCGCGCATTCTCTGGCTTGGCCTGCTCGTGCTGGTACTCACCGCCTGTCCGAACCAACCCCCCGCACCCCCGCCGTCCAACATCTCGATAAGCCTTAATCCCAGCGGGAATTTCTCGTTGGACATTGGTCAGCAACGACAGGTTGTGGCTACCGTAACCAACACCACCAACACCGCCGTCACCTGGTCTAGTAGCAATCCGGCTGTAGCCAGCGTGAACAACGGACTGGTGGAAGGGCAATCCGCCGGTACCGCCACCATTACGGCCCGTAGCGTGGCCGACTCCAGCAAATCGGCCTCGGTTAGCGTGACGGTGCTCGAGCCCCCCGCACCCCCGCCACCCGGCAACGGCACCATCAGCGGAACGGTTCGCATTTCCCTGCAAACCGCGCTGCCATCCGCCGACCCGTCGGCGCCTTTCGTGGAAGGGGAGCTGATCGTGCAGTTCAAGCCGCAGGTGAGCCTGCAATCGCTAGAATCTACAAACCACCTTACCCAAATCAGGCACTGCAGTTATGTTTAGAGCATGAACCGCCGTGCTTACCCATCGGACGTCCGTGATGAGGAATGGGCTCTGGTGCTGCCCTATTTGACCCTCGC
>Ga0209721_1002254_pt1 | contig 12443 bp, 10 predicted proteins | sample TshhotsprinmetaG_FD_184139 | JGI IMG/M metagenome (GOLD analysis project Ga0209721, IMG submission 184139) | Hot spring microbial communities from South Africa to study Microbial Dark Matter (Phase II) - Tshipise hot spring metaG (SPAdes)... | ecosystem: Environmental > Aquatic > Thermal springs... | reverse complement strand
CCAACATGGGCCAAAAGATGAGTGAAGCCTAGCGGCCTCCAGAAGCGTTGCGACCCCAAAAGCAAAGGGTCATAAGAAATGTCTTTGATTTGTGCTTCTTGCTGGGGCCCCCACCTGAAGCTGCGCCAGGAGCTGCCCTTGCATCCGGTCGGTTTTGACCTGCCCTAAACAGAAAGCTTCAGGTGGGGTTCATATCAGATAATCCGGCCAGACCTTTACATTTGTGACCAACCGATGATTTTCCGGAGCCATCTGGCCTTAGCATGAACAGTAAATGGACATCTTCAGCAAAATTGCCGAACTGCGGCACAAGGGCGAGTCCTTTGCGCTGGCAACGGTGGTTTCGCGGCAGGCCCCGGTTTCCTCACACCTGGGCGACAAAGCCATAATCTTCGAAGACGGGCGCTTTGAAGGGTATGTGGGGGGAGCCTGCTCCCGTGAGATAGTGCGCAAGCAGGCGCTGGAGGTACTGCACCTGGGCAAGCCGCGCCTGGTCAAAATTACCCCCGAGGCGGCGGCCAGGGTGGTGCTCGAGCACGCCGACGAGGTGGTGATCCCCATGACCTGCGCCAGCGAAGGGGCGGTGGAGGTCTACATCGAACCCGTGATCGCTAGGTCGAGCATGCTGGTGGTGGGAGGCTCGCAAATTGCCCTTTCCACCGCGCAAATTGCTGCCCGCATGAACTATACCGTCACGCTGGCCTGCGATCAGCCCGAGCTGGCCGGGGTGAGCCTCGAGCCCGAAATTCAGGTGCTGGACTGGCGCGAGCTAGGGCAGTGGCTCGAGGGTCAGAGCCCCGCAAAAACCAGCATCGTGATTGCCTCACAGGGACACTACGACGAAGATGCCCTGGTGCTGATCGCCAAGCACATGCCCAACCCGGCCTACCTGGGGCTGGTAGCCAGCCGTAAGCGCGGGGCCGCAGTGCTGGACAACCTGGAAATCTTGGGGGTTCCCAGAACCACCTTCCCCCTGCTCAAATACCCTGCGGGGCTCAACCTGGGGGGGCGCGGGCGCGACGAGGTGGCGGTCTCGATTCTAGCCGAAATCGTCCTGCTCAAAAACCGCCCGCAAGAATCCAGCGTAGAAGCATCAAGCCCGCCCAGGGCCTCCTCGGGCCTGGATCAACCTCGTTCTGCACAGCCCGGTGACCTCTTAATCAAACAGGTGGAATCCATTGCGGCCCAAATTCCAGCCGCCAAGCCACCCTCGAGCCTCCCCGCCGGTACGGCCATAGACCCCACCAGCGGCGAAGTGATTGAAATTGCCAGGGCCGTGAGCGCTGAGTACCAGGGCCAGACCTACTACTTTAGCTGCCCCAACTGCCGCGCCAAGTTCCTCAAGAACCCCGAAAAGTACCTGAAGGGCACCGCATGAGCCAGGCTGAAGTGAACCCGCTGCTCACAAGCGTCGAGGGCATCCAGGCTGTTTTGCGTGAGCATAGCTACATTGCCGACCTGCCCATGGCCACAGCCCTGCGGCTGGTCATGGCCCTGCGCAAGCCCCTGTTGGTTGAAGGCCCCGCCGGAGTGGGCAAAACCCAGGTGGCCAAAACCCTGGCCGAGGTGCTGGGAACCAACCTGATCCGGCTGCAGTGCTACGAGGGCCTCGATACCGCCCAGGCCCTGTATGAGTGGAATTATCCCAAACAGATGCTGCACATTCGCCTGACCGAAAATACCGGTATTGGCGTAGCCGAGCGCGAAGCACAGATTTTCAGTGAGGCTTATCTGCTGCGGCGTCCGTTGCTCGAGGCCATCTCGCAGGACAGGCCGCCGGTGCTGCTCATCGATGAGATAGACCGCACCGACGAGGAGTTCGAGGCTTTTTTGCTCGAGCTCTTGGCCGAGTTCCAGGTCACCATTCCCGAGCTGGGCACCCTCAAAGCCCGCCACCGGCCCTATGTGATTCTGACCTCCAACCGCAGCCGCGAGTTGTCGGATGCCCTCCGGCGGCGCTGCTTGTACCTGTGGCAAAACTACCCCAGCTTCGAAAGGGAGGTCGAGATCATCCGCACCAGGCTACCGGGTATCAACGAACGGCTGGCCCAGAAAATTGCAGCGGTGGTGGCCCACCTGCGCGAACTACCGCTGAACAAAGCCCCCGGCGTGGCCGAGAGCCTGGACTGGGCCGAAGCCCTGGTCTCGCTGCATAAAGAGTCGCTCGATATGGGCGTCCTCGAGCAGACCTGGGGCGTGATCATCAAAGACAAAGACGACCTGGCCCTGGTGGAAAGCCATAAAGCCCGCATCGCCGAACTGGTCGCTTGAGTCCATGTCATTGAGCGATTTTCCACATGGCAGCCTGCTGGAGAACCTGGTGGCCTTCAGCGAGCACCTGCGCCACACCGCCCAGAAGTTCAACCTTGGGCCGCAGGAAGTCCAGGACAGCCTGCTTGCGCTCGAGGCCGTTCATCTGGGCAACCTGCAGGAGGTTCGACAGGCCCTCAAGCTGGTGATGTGCAGCAACCTCGAGCAAGAGCGGGTCTTCGACGATTTGTTCTTCCAGTTTTTCTTGCAGAGCCGACAACGGCCCTCAACCAGCAACATTCGATCAGCACCCCCCGGCGCCCTGGAAGAAGCCCAGGAGAAAACTCAGGCGGCCCAGCCCAACCCCTCGGAAGCCTCAAACAGCCAGGAAGACCAGGGGAACAAAGGCCTTGTGCGACCAGACCACGACACTAAGGCCGACTGGGTGTTGCCCCTGCTCAAAGCCATGTTCAGCCGAACCGCGGGCGCCGAGGCGCAGGAGGTGGAAATACCCCAGGAAGACCTCGAGGCCATGCTGCAAGCTGCGACCCAGATGGTCAACCAGGTGCGGCTGGGGCGAAGCCGAGGCTGGGTACTGGCCAGCAAAGGGCTGCGGTTTCACCTCAGACGCACCCTACGCAAAGCCCTGCACACCGGCGGTGACCCCATCTATCCCGCCTGGCAGCAGCACCCCAAACGCCAGCCCCGCTTCTTGTTCGTGCTGGACGGCAGCCGCTCGATGCAAGACTACACCGACCGCCTGTTGCAGTTTGCCCTGGCCTTGCGAATGCGCTGCAACCGGGTCGAGGTTTTTGTGTTCTCCACCCAGCTTCAGCGTGTAACCCGACAGCTCGAAAAAGCCAAAACCCTTACCATGCGTCCCAGACTCAGTCGGCTGGGCCAGGCTTGGGGTGGCGGAACCAGCATCGGTGAAAACTTGTTACAGCTCGAGCGGCAGTACGGCGGACTGATCCGAGGCGACAGCGTGGTAATTGTCGCCAGCGATGGACTCGACACCGGAGCAACAGAAATCCTGGATTTGGCCCTGCGCAAAATTTACCAGCGCAGCGCCGCCCTAATCTGGCTAAACCCCCTGCTCAACAGCAAAGACTACGACCCCAGCGCCAACTGCATGAAGACCGCCCTCCCCTACCTCGACCGATTCTGCTCTGCCCAAAACCCCGAAGAGTTCGCCCGGCTCACGTATCAGCTCAAAATGCGTAGATAGCTCAAAGTGCTTCTCCGAGTGGCTAAACAGAGTGTCATACCAGATTCGGCTAGTTTGTCACCGTTCGGTGGCGAACTAACCCGACCAAAGTTATCCGCTTGAATCCGGTATGAGGCAACGACTGTGAAGAGTGCGATTGCCAACCTTGGTTTTACTCCAAAATCTGGGCCCAACTGGTGGGCGCGCGGGGCCTGGTGTAGTCGGTATCCATCTGGGCCAGTTGCAGCTTGCCGGAATACTCTTCGTTCACGGCCTGCCAGTAGGTGTATTCCTCGATCACCCAGATGCCGCTTTCGCGCGCCCCATTGCCACTGCCCCGAATACCCCCAAAAGGCAGGTGGGCCTCGGCCCCCACGGTGGAGTTGTTGATGCTGGTCATGCCCGCTTTGATCTCGTTCTTGAAGCGGTAGGCCCAGTCGCGGCGGTTGGTATACACCGCGCTCGAGAGGCCATAGGGGTGGGCGTTGGCCGCCTGGATGGCTTCGTCCAGGCCGTCTACCCGCACCAGGTTGATGGTGGGGCCAAAAATCTCCTGCTCAAACTGCTTCATGCCAGGCCGGGCCTCCCATACTGTGGGCCAGCCGAACAAGCCCGCCTCGGGGTCGCCCTTGAAGTGGGGGTAAGGGTTCGCAGTAGTAATACGGGCTTTGCCAAACAGGAGGTTGGCGCCCTCGGTCTGGCCCCAGGTGTAGTGCTCAATCCAGCGCTCGTACAGGCGGGCGTTGATAAATGGCCCGTAGTTTACCTCGGGGTACTGGATCGGGTTGCCCACCACGGTAGACTCGGTTTTTTCCAGGAAGCGCTTTTTGAACTCGTCGTAGATGGGGGCATCCACGATGATGTTGCCCGCGCTGGTGCAGCGCTGGCCTCCGGTTGCAAAAGCGCTCCACCAGGCCCCCTCCACCGCTAAATCCAGGTCGCTGTCGCGCAACACCACCAGGGGGTTTTTGCCACCGAGCTCGAGGGTCGGGCGCAGCAGGTTGCGGCCCGCCACCTCGCCAATCCAGCGTCCCACCGCGGTGCTTCCGGTGAAGGCGAATTTGTTCAGCAGCCCTTCGTCCATGAGTTCTACCAGCCACTGACCGGAGGAGTCCTTGCCCTCACCAAACACCACATTGATGACCCCAGGGGGTAGTCCAGCCTCTTCGAAGAGCTTGACCAGCACATACGAGAGCGCCGGGGAGTCGTCGGAGGGCTTCCACACCACTGTATTGCCGGTCAGAATGGCCGGTATCAGTTTCCAGGACGGCACCGCAATGGGAAAATTGCCCGCCGTAATCATCCCCACCACCCCGATGGGGCGGCGGAAGGTAAAGAGTTCCTTGTTCTTCATCTCGCTGGGCACGGTCTGGCCGTAAAGCCGGCGGCCTTCCGAGGCGAAGAAGACGGCGGTGTCGATGGCCTCCTGCACATCCCCACCGGCCTCTTTGAAGGTCTTGCCCACTTCGCGCACCATCAGCCGCACCAAGGTGTCTTTCTCACGGGTCAAGACCCCGGCCAGGTTCAAGAGCACCGCTCCGCGCACCGGCGCAGGGGTACGCGACCACTCCTGAAAGGCTTTCTGGGCGGTGAGGGCCGCTTTTCGCAGGGTTTCTTTGGAGGCTTCAGGGAAGCGGGCGATCAGGTCGGCGCGGTCGGCGGGGTTATGGCGCTCGAGCACCCGACCTTCAAAAACCTCTTCCTCTCCGATCAGGTGGCCTATTTCCAAGGCTTTGCCGTATTTGCTCTGGTGTGTTTTCATACTCTACTTCTCCACGGAGCTGAGCTTTTCCCTAAGGGCCTCCAAGGTAGCGGGAGGCACCAGTTTAGACACGTCGCCCCCGTAGCGGGCGATCTCTTTAATCATGGTGGAAGAGACAAACGACCAGCGGGTGGCCGCCATTATGAAGAATGTTTCGGGGTGGTTGCCGTACTGGCGGTTGAGGTGGGCCATTTGCAGCTCGCTCTCATAGTCGGACACTGCGCGCAGTCCCTTGACTATTACCCTCGAGTTAATCCGCTTCATATAATCGGCCAGTAAACCACTGAAGGTATCTACCTCCACGTTGGAGAGCCGGGCCGAGGCCACGGCCCGCCGTATTATTTCGACCCGTTCGATGGGCGTAAAGAGCCATACCCCTCGCTTGGAGGGGTTCTCGAGCACCGCCACCGTCACTTTGGCAAAGTGCTTCGAGGCCCGCTGGATTACGTCAAAATGCCCGTTGTGCAAAGGGTCGAAACTGCCTGGGTAAACCACGTGCATAGCGCCTCGCTTTCGGCACGTATCTTCACATAGCACAGCACCCCTGGTCAAACGCTCCAGTCTTCAGGGGTTCTTACCGAAAATCGCCCTATTGCGGTTGGGCCTGAACTGCCTCTGCCTCGATTATGGTAAGGCAGTTGTAGCCATACTCCCGGCGCTCTCCCATCGGCAAGTAGAGCTCGGTAGGGTGCTGCAAGATGTACAGGCCCCCAGATTCGACCACCTGGGCCTCGAGCAAACGCTCAAAATCCTGCAACAGGTCATGGGGGTAAGGAGGGGCCATAAAGGCTACCGTAAAGCGCAGACCCTGCCGTTTGGCTTCCAGCAAATAGCGCTCTACCGGCATCCCTTCAATCTTGACCTTCAGGCGGGCTTTGCTGGCGTTTTCACGCAAAAACTGAATCGCCTGGCGGTCTTTTTCCACCAGGGTGGTTTCAAATCCCTCCGAGGCCGCCTCGAGCCCCACCGCACCACTGCCCGCATACAAATCCAGGAAGCGGCCCCGGCGGGGGTAGCGAAAGCGCAAAAAGTCGAACAGGGCCTTGCGCAGCCGCACCGGGCTGGGCCGCGCCGATTCCGGTACCTTTAAGGCCACCCCTCTGGCCGTTCCACCCAAAATTCGCAGCATCACTACACCTTTGCTGCTACTGCCCAGGCACCCGGGTCGGGATCGGTTACCCGAAGCTTGTACACCGTACCCTGGGCCTGAACCAATCCAAAAAACCAGAAGATTCCCAGCAAAATGGCATCTAATCTCATATAGCTAATGCTACCAAAGCCGGGCTGCTCTGTGCTGCGGTAAACGGGTTGTGTTGGAGCCAACCCATCCAGCAAAACGCACGCTTTCTTGTTATGACCAGGCTTAGCGCGGGTTGGGCACCAGGGTTGCAATTTGAATAACCTTTGGATTGCGAAACCACAGTTCGCAACGGCTAACTGTATCGAAGTTTGTACGAATCCGCAGCTCAAAACGGGCCGACTCCCCCGGAAGCAGGTTGCGGTCCTGCAAGGGCGCTGAGTTGGTTGCCATGCGCAGTCCCGGCCCAATAATCCGGGCATTCACCCGCAAGTCCTGTAAAGGCCTCGAGCTGATGTTTCGCACCGTCCCCTGAATCAGGACCCCGCGAGGAAATGCCTGACAACTCCAGGAAAGAACCCTCAAGCGGTACGGGCTCGACTGCCCAGCAACCATCCCGCTGAAGATGAGGGCCACGACAAGAACAAGAAAGCGCTTCATGACTCAACCGTGGTGCGCGGAGATGCCGAAGCAGCGGCATCGCCGGTATGGTGTCTGTGCCTACAGAGCACCAGTTTATCCCTTCCCGAGTTTCGCCAAACGTTATTTGAATCGGGTGAGAGCTTTGACCTTCAGGCCCGAGTTAAAAGAACAAACAGCGCGGATTGGTTGGTCGAGGAGACTGGATTCGAACCAGCGACCCCCTGCTCCCGAAGCAGGTGCGCTACCAGGCTGCGCTACTCCTCGGCGCCAGCGAGTATTGAGTATAGAGCGGACGCGAAGCTTTGTCTAGGCCGCGCGGGGGCCGTTTGGCAAACAAGCCGCATGCCTTGGTCGGGTTGGTCCAAGCAGGCCTTCGGGGGCCACTTTAGCACTTGATAAAGCAAACCTTAATGCAAGGTCAAACAATTAAGAGTTACCTCGAGCGTATCCTAAAAGTTAGCTGCGTAAAGGCCCTTGCGGCTGGGGTCTTGCTGCACAACACTATTTAGGGGAGTCTGGATGAAGCGTTGGCTGGGTCTGCTGTTTATCGCTTTTTTGGCGGCTTGTAACACGGATGGCGCGGGTGCGCCCTCATCCAACTGCATCAACCCTGGCCGCAGCCGGCCCTGGTCCGATCCAAACACCTGGCCCGGTGGGCAAAAGCCAAAGGCCGGAGAAATAGCGGTCATCCCCTGTGGTGTGGCTGTTGAGCTCGACGAAAACGCGGCGGTCAGGGGACTGACCATCAACGGCGTACTGCGCTTTGCCAATAAGGACCTCGAGCTTCGCGCAGACTGGATCATGGTGCATGGCAGGCTCGAGGTCGGTACCCCCGAGCACCCCTTCCGCAACCGCGCCATCATCACCCTCACCGGCAACAACCCCAGTGAAGACCAGATGGGTATGGGCACCAAGGTGCTGGGGGTCATGGGGGGCATCCTGGATCTGCATGGCGAACCCCGCAAGGGCTGGACCCAACTGGCTCAGACCGCAACCCGTGGGGCCAGTCAGATTACCGTGCTGGATGCGCGCGACTGGCGCGTGGGCGACCGCATCGTGCTGGCCTCCACCGACTACAACCCCGAACAGGCCGAGGTGCGTACCATCACGGCTATCGTCGGCAACACCATTACCCTGAATCAGCCCCTCGCGTATCCGCACTTTGGCGAGATTACCTTTGGGGTAGACCAGCGGGGTGAGGTTGGGCTGCTTTCCCGCAACATCCTGATTCGCGGGGACGACTCCTCGAGCAGTTCTGGCTTCGGGGGCCACATCATGGCCATGATGGGAAGCACCATGCGGGTTTCTGGGGTAGAACTGTACCGCATGGGGCAGCGCAACCTCCTGGCCCGTTACCCCATCCACTGGCACCTTGTGGGCAGGGCTCGAGGGCAGTACATCAAGCATTCCTCGATCCACGATTCCTTCAACCGCTGCGTCACCGTACACGGTACAAACGAGGTCGAGGTGGTCGGCAACGTGGCCTACAACGCCCTGGGCCACTGCTATTTCCTCGAGGACGGCGCCGAAAGCAAAAACCTTATCGAAGGCAACCTGGGTATTCTGACCCGCCGTCCCGACAAGAGCAAAGGTGAGAATGGGGTAATCCCCACCGACAAAACCCCAGCCACCTTCTGGATTAGCCACCCCGACAATATCGTGCGCAACAACGTGGCTGCCGGCTCTCACCATACGGGCTTCTGGTACGCCCTGCCCGAACACCCCACCGGCCCATCGGCCACCACCGCCATCTGGCCCCGTCGTACCCCCCTGGGCGAGTTTTCCGGAAACGTAGCCCATTCCAACTGGGACGGCCTGATGGTGGACCGGGGCCCCAACAAGGACACCCTGGAGGCGGAGCCCTCCGCTTACAACCCCCGCACAAACCCCGCCAACAGCAGCAACGACAACACCCAAAACCCACCCGTAATAGCTGAGTTCAAAAACTTCACAGCCTACAAAAACCGCGGCAACGCCGCCTGGTTCCGTGGCATCAACCACAAAATGACCGGGGCAAAACTGGCCGATAATGCCATTGGGGTAACCTTTGCTTCATCAGCAAGTACGCTCGAAGACTCACTTATCGTCGGCGACAGCGAGAATAAAGGCTACCCCGAAGCCTGGGAGTTCCGCGGGGTAGATGGCCGCAGCCTGCCAAGACCCTGGGCCGCGAGCAATGGGGGCCCGATTCAAGACAACTTCCCGATCCGCGGATTTGAGTTCTACGATGGCAGGGTTGGCTTTCGCAACGTGCAGTTTGTCAACTTCCAGCCTCTGCAAATCCAGAATGCCCAGGGCGGACAAAGCGAAACCCGTGAGGCCGGGGCCATGAGCTACCTGCGCTTTACCGCTTTTTCCATTGACAGCCGGAACTTTGCCGAGGGTGCCCGCTTTTCCAACGCCAAGCCGGTATACCTGCCGCCCCGACCCGAACCCACACCCGAAGAAATTAGTAAAGACGAGAACGCCGATGGCTACCGCGGCAGCGTTTTTGTGGACCTCGACGGCTCGGTCAGCGGCAAACCCGGCCACGCCATTGTGCTCAACAACCCCTTCCTGCTCGATGCCAACTGCGAAACAAAACCAGACTGGAACGCCGCTGTGTGCAATTATGGCTACGGTCGGCTGTACATCATCAACCAAAGCGGAGGCAACATCGCCCCGGTCTCGCTAATCCGGCAGGACAGCAGCAACCCGGTCTTTCGCATGTGGGGCTCACCCAAAGACGGCGATAACACCCGCTTTGGAGCCACCGTCATCAAGGGCCGTAGCTATACCCTGGGTGTGACAGGAACCATGCCCAGCAAACTTAAGTTGCATTTTGACAATGGCTTGCCTGGAGACCGCATCATCTTAGCCATGCCCTACGGCGGGGCACCCTTCATCTACCGCGACTCCTGGATTGACAACCGCAACAAACTAGAACCTGCTACTTCTCGAGCCGATTTCGACAGCAGCGCTGGGAACAAGTACTACAGCGAAGGCGGCACGCTATGGGTCAAACTGGTGGTTCAGCCAGGGCGAGACTGGGCAGTGCTGGACATCTGTCGCAACGATTTATGTAAATAAGCAACAGGCACAATCTATTGAGCTGGTGGAACTTTTGCCCTGGGTAGGCCGCGCTGGAACGGTATGGCCCAGGCGAGGGATGGGATTATCCGTCCTGGTAAAAGAACATATAATGGCGTGCGGCAGCTTAATGCGGCTGTTTGGTTGGCAAAAAAGCCACATCTACGGAGGCAAGCGTGAATCTACACGAGTATCAGGCTAAAGACATCCTCGCCAAATACGGCATACCAGTTCCCCCAGGCAAAGTCGCCTTTACCGCCGATGAAGCCAAGCAAATCGCCAGCGAGTATGGCGACCTGGTTGTCATCAAAGCCCAGGTCCACACAGGTGGGCGGGGCAAAGCGGGTGGTGTAAAGCTAGCCCGCAGCCCCGAAGAGGCCCGTGAAAAGGCCGCGCAAATACTGGGCCTCAACATCAAGGGTTTCATCACCAAAAAGGTGCTGGTAGCCAAAGGCCTGAATATCGCCCAGGAGTACTACGCGGGCATGATTCTGGATCGGGTGAGCCAGCGGGTGGTGCTCATGCTCTCCAAAGAAGGGGGTATGGACATCGAAGAGGTGGCAGCCACCCGGCCTGACGCCCTCATCAAGTATCCTATCGACCCCCATAAGGGGCTGCGCCCCTTTGAGGCACGCGAGCTGGTCAAGCGTGCGGGCATGGAAGGCAATCTCAACAAGCTGGCCGATGTGCTGGTCAAGCTGTACCAGGCCTATGTGGGTATCGATGCTTCCACCGCCGAGATTAACCCGCTGGTCATCACCGATACCGGCGAGGTAGTAGCAGCCGACGCGAAAATAGTGTTGGACGACAACGCCCTGTATCGCCACCCCGAACTGACCCCGTTGCGCGAGTTTGAGGCCGAGCATCCCCTCGAGGTTGAGGCCTCGAACTATGGCTTCAGCTACGTCAAGCTCGACGGCAACATTGGCGTAATTGGCAACGGCGCCGGGCTGGTAATGTACACCCTCGACCTGGTTCAGCGCTGCGGCGGCAAGGCCGCCAACTTCCTGGACATCGGAGGTGGCGCCAAGGCCGATGTGGTGTACAACGCCCTCAAGGTGGTGCTAAAAGACCCGGATGTAAAGGGCATTTTTATCAACATCTTTGGCGGTATCACCCGGGCCGACGAAGTAGCCAAAGGGGTCATCCGTGCGCTTGATGAGGGCATCCTGACCAAGCCGGTGGCCATGCGGGTCGCTGGTACCGCCGAGGAAGAAGCCAAGGCCCTTTTGCAGGGTCGTCCAGTTTATATGTATCCCACCTCGACGGAAGCCGCCAAAGCCATTATTTCGATGACGGGAGGTACAAAGTGAGCATTCTGGTTAACCATAACACCCAGGTCATCGTTCAGGGCATTACTGGACGTGAAGGGGCCTTCCACACCGAGGCCATGATGAAAGCCGGCACCAAAGTAGTCGCCGGCGTAACCCCCGGCAAAGGGGGCCAGACCACGCTGGGCGTGCCAGTCTACGATACCGTCAAGGAAGCCGTTGGCCGCCACCGCGTTGATGCTTCCATCATTTTCGTGCCCGCTCCAGCCGCTGCCGATGCGGCCCTCGAGGCCGCCCAGGCCGGAGTACCCCTGGTGGTGCTGATTACCGAAGGCATTCCAACCATGGATATGGTAAAAGCCGTGGCCGAAATCAAGGCGATGGACAATATTCGCCTGATTGGGGGCAACTGCCCCGGCCTGATCACCCCAGAAGAGTGCAAGCTGGGTATTATGCCCGCCAGCGTATTCAAGAAGGGCCGGGTGGGCCTGATCTCCCGCTCGGGCACGGTAACTTACGAAACCGCCAAAGCCCTTTCGGACGCGGGTTACGGCATCTCGACCTGCATCGGCATTGGGGGTGACCCCATCATCGGCACCACCTTCAAAGACCTGTTGCCCCTGTTCAACGAAGACCCAGAGACCCACGCTGTGGTGCTTTGTGGTGAGATTGGCGGCTCAGACGAAGAAGATGCTGCCGCCTACGTCAAGGCACACATGCGCAAACCGGTGGTGGGCTTTATCGGTGGGCGTAGCGCCCCCAAGGGTAAAAAGATGGGCCATGCCGGAGCCATCATCATGGGTAATGTGGGCACGCCCGAGAGTAAGCTGGCAGCCTTTGCCGATGCTGGCATACCCGTAGCCGACACCATAGACGAAATTGTGGAGCTCGTGCGGGCCAAACTGGGCTAATTTGAACCCCACCTGAAGCTTTCTGTTTAGGGCAGGTCAAAGCCAACCAGATGCAAGTACAGCTCTTAGCATAGCTTTCAGGTGGGGGCCCCAGCAAAAAGAACAAGCCAAAGACATTTCTTATTACTGAAGTTACGCACAGACAGATGTTGCGATAAAATAGGGCTCCCTGCTCACACAGGAGGCCCGAAATGAGTCTAGCACCGGTCGTGAAGTATCTTCAAGCCTTGTTGGTTTCGGTATCGAACAACAC
>Ga0209721_1002253_pt1 | contig 12443 bp, 14 predicted proteins | sample TshhotsprinmetaG_FD_184139 | JGI IMG/M metagenome (GOLD analysis project Ga0209721, IMG submission 184139) | Hot spring microbial communities from South Africa to study Microbial Dark Matter (Phase II) - Tshipise hot spring metaG (SPAdes)... | ecosystem: Environmental > Aquatic > Thermal springs... | reverse complement strand
TTCGAGCATGGAGTCAGAGGATATATATGCAAAGGAGATGTCTTCAACCTGCGGAGGAAGATTGCTGCTTACCTGTGCCGGAGTCAAGACAATCTATTTCAGACAAATTTAACCTTGGCTTAATAATCATGTAACATCCTTTTGTTAAGCTTTAAATAAAAAACAGGAGGCAGCAGTGAATTCTAAGATGGCAATAGCGTTAACGCAAGAAATGGCATTAATACAAGAAGATAAAACCATGTGTCCGTACTGCAATACCGAGGCAGATATATGCAATGCCTCATGTTCGTCATTAGAGATCGACGACAGGATGAAGATGAAATACTGCGCAAACGAGGATTACGATGACTGCCCGATATTCCTGGTTAAAAATTTAATTAGAAAAAACACCTATGAAAAATTAGGGGGATTTTCATAAGGGGGACAAAGTCCCCCTTATGCCCAGAGGAGGTGATGCCGATGTGTCCCGAATTTAGAAAAGGAGTTTGTGAAATCTCGGGTATCGAGCCAGATGAAATAAAGTGTACAAGTGAGGACTATTGTCTCAGCAATGATTGGGAAGAATGCAAGGTTTATATCTCTCAGTTTTTCCTCGACCCTGAAAAAGAGTTCGCAACCGCAGCCTGACTTCGCAACACTCCCCCAACTCAAAGGCCCTGGAGCCGATTCCGGGGCCTTCTTTTTATCATGAATTTACGCTGATTTAATAATTCTGTAACAAAGCAGTTGCTAATCTATTAAAAGATGCATACAATTAAGATGAGACAACATAGGGAGGCGCAACAATAACAAACTTGAAAAGATGCTCTAAAGACTGTCAACAATCTATCCGGCCTTTATCTCCGATAAAGGTCATTTCGTCTTTTTTTAATAAACAATCGTTTTTCTTTGAATCATATCGCTCAAATAAAAAATATTTTTACTTCCTTCGTTCCGGAGGGGGATTTCAAAAGGGGGATAAAATCCCCCTTTTGTTTGCAGGAGGTGCAATTTGAGAAAAACATTTGTCCTTGACACCAATGTCTTGATCCATGATCCCGAGAGTATATTTAAATTCGAAGAAAACGATGTCATCATTCCCATGATCGTTATAGAGGAACTCGACAGATTAAAAAAGGACACGGCGAGATAGCCTACTCGGCAAGGCATGCATTAAAAAATAGACGGACTCAGGGAAAAAGGCAATATTGCCGCCGGAATACCGCTGGAAACAGGAGGAACCGTAACCATAGAATACATCCCTCACTTCAGCGACATCCTTTCCCCTGACAATGCAATCATCAAGACAGCCCTGCATATCATGGAAAATACAAATAAAGACAAGTACAGACCGGTCATTCTGGTTTCCAAGGACACTGCGGTAAGAATAAAAGCGGAGTCTGTAGGCCTTTATGCAGAAGACTATAAAAACGACAAAACAGCCATATTCCAAAGATACGGAAATGTCCTTAATAGCAATGACTACCATAACGGCATCTTGTCTGTGAGATACAATCAAACTGGAGAAGACATTTACAGACTGCAGGGCGAAGACAAGCAGTCAAAAGTAAAAAGGGGCAAATCTCTCGAAAATATCATTCCCAAGAACATAGAGCAGGAGTGCGCTATAGATGCACTAACTAATCCCAACATTGAAATAGTGGCATTGACAGGTTCCGCAGGAACAGGCAAGACAGTGCTTGCCCTCGCTGCAGGAATACATCAAACAACAAAAAAGTCTCCATTATATGAGCAGGTGCTTGTGGCAAGGCCTGTTGTTCCCATGGGCAATGACCTTGGTTATTTACCGGGAGATATCGACGACAAGCTCGCGCCATGGATGCAGCCGATCTTCGATAATCTCAAAGTCATCGTCAATACACCTGCAGGACAGTTCAAGGACAATACCACTATATCCAAATATAAAAAATTACCAGTATCTGATCGATTCCGGTATTTTAAATATAGAGGCGCTCACATACATCAGGGGCAGGAGCCTTCCGAAAAGATATTTCATAATAGACGAGGCGCAAAATCTAAGGCCGCTCGATATAAAGACCATTATTACCAGATGTGGGGAAGGCACAAAAATAGTGTTCACAGGGGATTTAAACCAGATAGACACGCCCTACCTCGATGCCATGAGCAACGGGCTTCCTATCTCATAAGCCGTTTTATAAACGAAGAGAATTTCTGCTATCTGAATCTGAAAAGCAGCGTAAGGTCAAGGCTGGCCGAACAGGGTGCGAGATTGCTCCAGAGCTTTTCAGCATCCATTAATGTTTCACGCTATATGAAAGAATAGCCATCCTGCCAAAAAGCTATCCTGAAATACTCGGGATAGCTTTTTATTTTCAACTTTAACACAACTTTTACACAGTTGTAATAATCCTGTAATAGGAAAACTGTTAATCTAAAGAAAAACAGGAGGGATCATGTTCAGGGCAATTGTATTTAGATGTCCGCATTTAAAAGGAAGCAGTGAAGGCGCAAGGTGCGATGCAGCATTATGCATTACTGAAAACAATCTTATAAAACACATAGAAGATGTCGACATAAAACTGTGCATTAACAAAAAAAGACGCTTTGAGGCATGTTATATCTATTTCGATAAATTAAGAAGAATGGCCATTAGCAGGCTTCCTGTGGAGATTCCATCATCCGACAGCCGTCCTCATGCTTTTGGCAGCCTATGAAATGTAACAAATATTTAACAATGCCTTAATAATAGTGTAATCATTGCCTTTATATAATTGAGCATGACAACATTACAAATACCAACCGAAATCGCAGTAAGCTGTCCTATATGTAATTCAGAAGCCATTTATAAATATGGAAAGACAAGGGCTGGAAAACAAAGATTCCAGTGCCTCATGTGCGGCAGACAGTTCAGTCAAGGCGCAAAAAAACAGGAAATACAGGGCAAGCCAATCTGTCCTGAATGCGGAAATCCCATGCATCTCTATAAAATCGATGGTGAGGTAATAAGGTTCAGGTGTTCCGGTTATCCTGTGTGCAGGACATTTAGAAAATTCAGAATAAAGGAGGAGGATTAATTATGAGCTATTACATGCACAATGTCCCTGGAAGGTTGAGGATTAAGAGTCCTGTTATCAAAAACAATAAGAACGTAGCAGACGAATTAAAAAAGAGCCTCAGTATGCTCCATGGCATTGCTACTGTCGATATAAACCTCACAACCGGCAGCCTCCTTGTAAATTATAATTCGAAGTCGGTTAAACACATGGATATTGTGGACATCCTGCAGAGAAAGGGTTACTTCGATGTATCAAAGGCTGTAAACAATGATGAGTATTTACACAGGGCTGCATCAAAGGCAGGCGCTTTAATCGGCAAATCCATCTTCAGCACCTTTGCAGGAATGGCACTGAAAGGAACGCCGCTGTCATTTCTGGCGATTTTAATATAAGCCTGTATTCTCACAACTCCCCCATTTAAAGCCCATGAAAATGGGCTTTCTTTTTGCTATCTCATCTCTGCTTTTTCTTCTTTGTTACTATTATTTTTTCTCTTTCTTCGAAAGATACCATATGGCTGCTGCGCCTGCCAGTGCAGTTGCACCGGCGCCTATCCCGAATTTCCACAGCTTCTTCCTGTTTTCGATCTTCCGCTCTCTCATCCTTCTATACCTTTCCGCAACTGTCTCACATCCTTTAATGTCCTTTTCGCAAAAATCAAATATGTCCTTAAAGAGTTCGAATCTCTCTTCTATAATGGATCGCAATCCGCTCCAGTATTTGTACTTATCCGTCTTGTCCTTCTCCTCTCTTAATGCCTTTTCTTCTTTTATACTTTTTATAAAGCGGTTTAAGAGCGTCCTGTCGGCTTCCTTGTAGATAGGAAGCTCTGGATTGTCAATTCTTTGCAGTACAGGCCATTGGCACTTATCTTCCAGCTTGAACAGCTCCGGCAGGGACCTTTTACCAAAGTATTGAAGAATGATCGATTTTTTAATCGAGCGGTAAAAGACCTTTAGTTCTTCTTCCTTGAAATCCATGCCTTTAAAGGTCTTTAAAAACTCCTTCAGATTAATCATTTACTCTCCCGAGTTCGATTCTCTTTGCCGTTTCTCCTCAGATTCAGCAGATACTTAACCCTCCTGCTGACAAGTATGGGCAGAAAGTCCTTGACCGTTGCATCTCTCTTAAGTCTTTCAAGTACTATATTATAGAGCCGCCTAATTTCATCAGCCGAAATATCCAGGTCCCTTGTCAGCATCTCAATGGCATTTGAGTGCAGCCTCTTTTCTGTTTCATCATTGCATAAAAGGGCATCCCCTGTCTCGGATACACCTATCTTGCTCTTGATATGTCCTGCAGATGTATCAGGCATCACTATGCTGTCTTAAACCCTGCTGTTGAGTTTTTCTCCGTTGCTATGCCTGCCAAGCCATTTGTAGTAATCTTCATACCAAGTTCCCCTTTCGTAATTATTTATTTCTCCTCTTCATAAATCTCTACATAGACATCATAGAATCCGAATTTCTTCTCCAGGCACTCCTTCAACGCCTTTATCTTCCCTCTGTTGTAAACCATACCGTCGGTTCTTATCCTTGCAGCCATTATTATTTTTTCCGGAGTCAACACCCAGACATGCAGATCTTTGACCTTCTTTATATAGTCAAAGCTTTCGTATATGAATTTTCTGACTGTTTCGATGTCAATCCCGGCCGGGGCGCCTTCCATCAATATTCCTATACTGTGCTTCAATAAAATATATGTGGGATATGCCACAAGGAGTCCTATAAATATACTCGTGATTGCATCCACCACATAAAGACCGGTGAATTTGATTATCAATGAAGATGCAATAACGCCCACGGAGCCTAAGGCGTCATTTAAAATAAGCAAAAAAGCCCCTTTAATGTTTATATCCGCGGAGTGTTCGTAAAGTTTGAATAACCCGAATCCGTTCACAAAAAGTCCTATCATAGCTATATAAAAACCTTATCTGCATCTAACGGCTGGGGGTTCATTATCCTGTTGTAAGAATCGATTAAAACATAAAAGAGCACAAAGCCCACAAGCATTCCGTTAAACAGTCCTGATAAAACCTTTGCCCTTTCATAACCAAAGGTTTTATTTTTATCCGGCAGCCTTTGTGCGAGTCTGCCTGCATATAATGCAATTAATTGTCCGGTAATATTTATGGCCATAAATGATGCATCTGTAACAAGGGCAAGGCTCTTATAATATAAACCGCCTATAAGCTCGATAAAAAAGTAGATTACCGTTAATATCAAACCGCATTGAGGTCATGGCTCTTCATTTATTCATCCTTGAATTTCGCTGAACTTTACAGCCACCGCCGTTTTTTAAATATGATATACATTAAGGCTACAGACAGAAAGGCTGCCAGAAGGATGATAAAAAACGTGGTATGAGGCCCCCAGAATGTCCACTGTCTGTCAACCCCTCCGGGAAGACTGACATTCATGCCGTACAGCGTTCCCAGAAGCGTAAAGGGAATGGAGAAGGTGAACAATATGGTCAAAAAACTAAGGATTTTATTGGTTCTGTCAGAACTGATAATGAAGTCCGTATCCTTGTATATCTCCACAGTTTCCTTGCATTCCTCAAGGATTGCCCATGCCTTATCGATGTAGTCCCCGAGGTCTCCAAAATAAACGCCCATGTCGCCATTCGAAAATTTATGAATCCTCTTTTCAAGGTCATGAATAATGCCCTTCAGAGAGAAAACCACCCTTCTCATGTTTGCTATGTTATGCCTTAGTTCTGTAACTTCCCTGACAGCATCCGTCTTTTCATCAAAGACCTTATCCTCTATGTCTTCAATCTCGGATATTACCCTGCGGAGCATGAGCATAATGTTTTCAATAAGGGCATGGATTATCCCGTAAAGCAGGAACGTAGATGAAGTTCCCATATATTCCTCATAGGCATCGTCACCCTCTCTGCATCTCTGGAAGATTCTATTTATCGGCTTTAGTTCCCCTGAATGAACGGTGACGAGGAAATCTCTGCCTAAAAATATTCCTACCTGTGACGGTATGGAAAACCTTTTTTCCTTCAGGTATCGCGGGAAATGAAGGATTATAAAGAGATAGTCTTTATATTCGTCTATCTTTGGAAGCTGGGTCTTTGATATGCAATCCTCCACATCCAGGTGGTGAAAGGGGTATAAACTCAGCAGGGAATTCAGCAATGCCGGCGTCGGGGTATCGATGTTTATCCATACAAAGTTTTTCCCTTTTATACTGTTTAATTGCAGTCCTTCCACTCCGGCTGCATGGTAATCGGTCATTTACACCGCCTCTTGCCTCAGTATTTCAGCCCTATCCGTCAATTCCCACGGCAATCCTATATCCATCCTGCCCACATGCCCGTAGGCTGCAAGCTTTCTGTAAAAACCCCCTTTAATGCTGGACGGGAGGTGTCTTAAATTGAACTGTCTTATTATTCCTGCAAGCCTGAAATCGAAATATTTCTCTATCCTTGCGGCAATCTCCTCATCGGGAATCCTGCCTGTACCGAATGTCTCAACCTGAATACTCACAGGCATTGAAAGACCTATGGAATAGCTGAGATGAACCTCGCATTCGTCGGCGAGCCCTGCCGCAACCACGTTCTTTGCTGCATAGCGGGCTGCATAGGCGCCTATCCTGTCAATTCTCAAAGGGTCTTTGCCGCTCAGCGCCGAACCGCTGTGCCTTGCATACTCTCCGTAGGTGTCAACGGCATTTTTTCTGCCTGTAAGTCCCGAATGAACCGACGGGCCGCCTGTGATAACCGGACCTTCTGGATTAACGAATATCTTTGTTCTGCTGTCGGGAATGATCTCTTCGTCATGAAATGCCGGCCCGATGACATGCTCCAGCATGTCATCGTGAAGCCTCTTTAAATCAGGGCCTCCGTTAGCCGAGGTCCTATCCTGACTGGCTATTATTGTTATGGAATGTATGCGATGTGGTCTTCCGTTTTTATACTCCACCCCGACCTGTGTCTTTCCGTCAGGCTCAAGATAAGGCAGCATGTGCTGGAATCTGACGGATGCAAGGCGTCTTGCCAGCTTGTGTGCAAGCCACACCGGCAGGGGCATATATGAGGCGGTTTGATTGCATGCAAAGCCGAAGACTGTTGCCTGGTCATGGGCTGGAATCCTGTTTATCTCCTCTTCGGAAAGGTTTCTCTCATCAAAAGAGCATGTGCTTTCACGCCGTGATTCCTCGAGGCCTGTGAGAATACTGCATGTCTTTGCGTTGAAGGTATTCCCTCCGTAGCCGATCTGGCTGATTACCTGTCTGGCTATGTTCGGGAAATCGACAGTAGCTCCGGATTCAAATCTCGCTGCAATAAAAACGATGTTTGTAAAGACCGCACACTCTGCCCTTATCCTCGAATAAGGGTCCTGCTGGAGAAAATGATCCACAATTGCATCGCTTATCTGATCGCAGAGCTTGTCGGGATGTCCTTCTGTTACAGACTCGGATGTGAATATAAAGTCTTTTTTCATCTGAAATGCCTCCTTGTCATTACCCCGTCACTCCATTACTCCAAAAGTTTTTGTTTTGTTGCTTCATTCACCAACAGCGGCGCTGCCGCACTGCCTCCAATCACAATACCGTCAATTATATTTATGGGAGCGATTCCCAGAAGACTCCTCAATCCCGGTACTGCCATAGACAACACCTGTAAAGCAAGGGAGCCTACGAGGGCGACATTAAGATATTTGTTGGGCGGTAGTTTTCCCCTATCGAAGATGGAATGCTTTTCCGAGCGGCAGCTTATTGCGTGCAGGATCTGCCCTGTTGTGAGGCTCATGAATGCCATTGTCCCTGCCTTCTGTCCCATTCCGTATCTCATAATGCCATAACCGTAGGCGCCGAGAGTTCCTGTTGACAGCACTGCTGACTCAAAGGTTATCCTCTTAAAATCCGAGGACTTTATAATTGGATCATCGGGATCCCTCGGTGGCCGGCTTAAGACATCTGGTTCAGCAGGTTCGAGGCCAAGGGCAAGACCAGGGGCTATATCGGATATAAGATTGATCCATAGCAGTTGCATTGCGCTAAGGGGCTGTCCGAGACCGCCTGCAATGGCTGTGAACATAACCATTATCTCGCTCAGATTCGTAGAAAGAAGGAAATGAACGGATTTTCTGATGTTGTTATAAATCGTCCTGCCCTGACTTATAGCGATAATCATCGTTTCCATGTTGTCGTCCTCAAGCACTACATCTGCAACCTCACGGGCAACATCTGTTCCAGCATGCCCCATAGCAACGCCTATGTCCGCAGCCTTAAGTGCAGGGCCATCATTGATGCCGTCCCCAGTCATGGCAACGACCCTTCCTGCACTCTGCAGCGCCTGAACTATCTGGAGTTTATGGGCAGGACTGACCCTCGAAAATACATGCACCCTCTCGCAAATCGCCTTCATTACATCAGGCTCTATATCTGTCAGATGCGTTGAATCCAATATCTCAAGTTGTCCTCCCTTGCCCAGATCGAGTTCTTTACCGATTGCATACGCGGTGGGGCTCTGGTCTCCTGTTATCATAACGGTGTCTATGCCTGCTCTGTGAAATCCGTGTATTAATTCTTTCACGCCATCCCTTATCGGGTCTGCCATACCAACAAGCCCAAGCCAGATGAGATTTTGAGAGTCAAGTGGTATGTCCGTTGAATTAACCTGATAATAATTATTCTCTTCACCGCTTACTGCATACTGCTTACTGCCTACTTTTTCTATTCCTTCGTCTATAAACGCATAAGCGACTCCAAGCACTCTGAGTGCATTGCCTGCCATTCTTTCGTTCTCTATCTCTATTTTCAGCCGTTCTTCGTCTGAGAGAGGGAACTTCTTTCCATCCCGCATATAAAAAACGCACATGGACAAGACCTCTGTAGGGCTTCCTTTGATGGCAATAACCTTTCCGTGTTGGTTTTTACTGTCATGACTCTTAATGTTATGAATAGTAGCCATATAATTGCGGTTTTCCGAACGGTGCTGAATTTTTAAGAGAGGGTATTTTTCTCTGAGCATGAATATGTCAACACCGGAACTTATCGCTGCATAAATAAGGGCATTCTCTGTGGGAGAGCCGTTGACAATATATCCATCTTCGTTTTTACTCACTCCACTTTCATTACAGAGGGCGCAGACATGGATAAGCCTGAGAAGTTCGTCGCAGAAATAGGGGCTTACATGCTCCCTTCTATACATCTGTTTGCTTTGCATAGTCTGGTTATCATTTTCTGATATAAAAAATTTGCCGTCATGCAGTCTCAGCCGTCTCATGCCTGTATAAATCTCTACTACGGACATTTTATTCAATGTGATCGTCCCTGTTTTATCAAGGCATATAACCTGAACAGAGCCGAGGGTCTCCACTGCATCGAGGCGACGGATTAGGACATTATGTCTTTTCATATTTCTTATGCCGAGGGCAAGGGTGGTTGTTGCTACAGTGGGAAGCCCTTCGGGCACGGCTGCAACTGCAAGGGATATGGATGTCTTGAGCATCTGCAGGAATCCATATCCGCGAATAAGCCCTATTATAAAAACAACCCCGCATACAACGCCGCTTATTATTACCAGTTGGGTTCCCATTCTACTCAATTGGCGTTCCATCGGGGTTTCCGGAGGTTTTGCTTCTCCAACGAGTGTCTGAATTTTTCCTATTTCAGTAAATCTCCCTGTTGCAACAACTACTGCAAGTCCCTGACCGCCAGTAACGAGTGTTCCCATATAGACCATATTTACCCTGTCGGCAAGGGGAATGTCAGCATCACTCTTAACTCTTAACTCCAAACTCTCAACTATCTTCAGGACCGGCATGCTCTCACCCGTAAGTGCCGACTCATCAATACTCAAGTGGTGTGCCTCTATAAGCCTTGCATCTGCTGCCACATAACTGCCGGGCCTGAGGACAAGAATGTCGCCGGGCACCGCTTGCTCTGCGCCAATCTCCTTTATGTTGCCGTCCCTTATAACAAGGGCAGATGGCCTCACAAGACTCTTCAATGAATGGATGGTTTTCTCTGCATGGCTCTCCGTAAAATAACCAATGGCTGCATTTATAGTTACTACTCCTAATATGACGGCTGCATCTGCAAGACCTCCAGTAGCAATAGAAATGCCTGCCGCAACGCCTAAAAGGGCTACCGGCAAAGATTTAAACTGGTCAATGAATATGCTCAATCCGGAGCGCGGCACTGATTCCGGCAGTATGTTGGGGCCGTATTTTTTAAGATTTTCCTTTGCTGATTCATGCGACAATCCATTGCTTTTATTTACACCAAATAAATCAAGGACAGATGCAGATTCCATAAGATGCCACTGTTCAACAATCTGCTCCTTAGCACGAACAATGGCCCTTCTTAATTTTCTCCTTTTCAAAATGTCATTCCGAACAAAGCGAGGAATCTCTTTTTTTGAGATTGCTTCGGCTTCGCCGCGCAATGGCAGACTATCCCTACAATCTGCCTCATAGCCTATTGCAGATGCATTGCAGTGGTTTTGTTTCTTGTATTCAATGACAATGCCTTCGATAACCGATGCTATAGTATTAACATCGTTGTTTGAATTGAAAAAAACGAGGATGTTGCCGGTGATTGCATTTACATGAAAACGATTTATCCCTTCTTTTTCTGCAAGCCTGAATTCAAGATATTTTTTAAGGGACTCAGAGCGATGGAGTCCCTTGATTTTATAGCGAGCCCTCCCTTTTACAGAAGCGTGTATTGTCTGAACCACGCCCTATTGCTCTCCCCTTCTTCCTCTGCCCTTTGTTGTGACTTCAGGAGACTCGGTTATCTCTGGAGTGGAAGGAGGGGTAACTTCAAGGGGTGTTGCCAGTCTTGGTTTTGGAAGGGCAGTGCTTGCAACCTCCTTCACGCCCTCAATAACTCCCACAAGCATATCCTTAACAGCCTTAACAGCAGTATTTCCTATAGTGCCTGCTGCCTCGATAGCGCCGCCAACGGCAACCTTTGCCACTTCCTCCACATTGCCGCCTACTTCCTTTGTGGCTTCGATAACTCCATCCACAGCCCTCCTTGCAACAAGGGCGACATCTGCGCCTATTTCTGCGGCGCCTTTAACAGCGCCCCTTACAGTCTGGCTGGATGCAGAAACAATGTCACCGCCGACATCCGCCACACCTATTACAATTCCCTTTGCCACGCTCTTTGTGCTGAGAATGAGACCTGTGCCGACCTCTTCTGTAGCCTGAATCGTTCCTTTTATTACATCCTTAATAATGCCGACGCTTTCATTGGCTACAGAGCCTGTTGCCCTCATGGTGTTTGAAACCGTATTCTTTGCAAGGCTTACGATCTCTGCCTCGATCTCATTAATGCCCTTGAGGCTGCTTATCACACCCTCTTTAACTGCTGTTCCTACCCTTCCTATACCCTCGCTTACACCTTTGCTGCCTGCAGTTGTTTCATTTGACATCTTGACCTCCATTTTACTAAGTAAGTCTGTTCAACAACTCATGAAGTCTTGAAAATCAAGAACTTTCAAGCATCTTCAATTCTCACTTACCATCTGTCATTTTAAGCAAAATGACATCTAAAGCCATCTTAGTTATTGAATAACCCCCATAAGTGATTTTTATGCATGTAAATACAAAGCAATTTTAATGAATCTCTTTTACAAGATTTTGAATATAAAGTTACAGCTCAATTAAATTATTTAGCTCCTTTATTGGCCCCTGATTTTAAGAATATATTCAAGGCATACCAGAAGGCTGTATACCACGCAGGAGCTGTAAAATTGCCCCTGCTTATCTGGTATATTCCAGCACCTGCTAAAACCAAAAAGGCCAATGTCCCCATGTCCATCTCTCCACCTGTAACGCCCTTTACACGGTCATTAATACCCTTAAATGTATTGGATATCCTCTGGTGTAAATTCGTAGGATATTGATTCAGTCCATTGAGCTTAAAAATGCTGTTTGTCTCTGCATGCTCTGCAATTGCCTCCGTACCACATGTATAAAGAAAAAGTACGCTCCCTGTCAGAGGATTTGCCTCTATCTTCTCAATACCGCTGATTCCTGATAATTGTTCTGTAAGAAACGTAAAATATCCCCTGTTCCCCTTTTTTGAGGGTATTTTTAATCTCATTCTTCCAGAAGTCTTATGGCTGCAAAAGGCATCGGGAATATCAGGCACCAGCTTCCCCTCCCGGGCCGGCAGCCTCTTTATGCGCCTCTTCCAACTCTGCCTTTGCCTCTGCTACTATATCCTCCACTATTTCGGAGACTTCTGCTGCTGTCTCCCTTCCCTTTTCATAGAGCATGATCCCGCCTTTTATGGCTGCCTTTGCCAGGGGCTTTACAACACTTGCCACTATAGGCATTACAGCAGGCGCTATAACTGCTGCGCCAATACCTACAGCAAGGCCGCTCAGGATATTCCCTTTCAATCCATTGTCAAAAAGTGCCATTACCAACCTCCTATTTTTACTGCCTGC
>Ga0209721_1002251_pt1 | contig 12445 bp, 10 predicted proteins | sample TshhotsprinmetaG_FD_184139 | JGI IMG/M metagenome (GOLD analysis project Ga0209721, IMG submission 184139) | Hot spring microbial communities from South Africa to study Microbial Dark Matter (Phase II) - Tshipise hot spring metaG (SPAdes)... | ecosystem: Environmental > Aquatic > Thermal springs... | reverse complement strand
CCGGCTGGCCGAGGTATGGGAAGCCCTGCCCAAGGGGCTCTTCCCCCCCTTTCCGCCGGTGGAGCTACCCGGTGGATTGGATGGCTGGCTCAAGCGGGGCGGTTTTGCGCAGACCTTTTTTGTGAGCAGCGAGGTGCTGGGGCTGAAGTTCAAATCACCCATAGGCCACACCATCCAGGCCGGGGGTCTTACCGTGAAAAACGTGCAGGGCTACGATCTGGTGCGCCCCTTTGTGGGCAGCTTTGGGGCCATGGGGGAGGCCCTCGAGGTCACCCTCCGGCTGCGCCCTGGCCGGGCCTCTATCTTTTTGCGCCGTAAGGGTGAGCTGTCCGAGCCTCCACTCAAGCCACGTTTTCTGTGGCAGGAACTCGCCGACACCTATGCCTTTCATTTTGGGCATCCCCTCGAGGTGCGGCGGTTTCGCGAAAGCTTTGGGGGAGAGGAAGTGACCGGCCTGCTGGACTACACCCCGCTCTTTCCCCAGGGCATGGGCATCGGGCCCGGCCCCCTGATAGACCTGCGCCATAGCTGGGCCAACGGCGGAGCCCACCCCGAGATGCCCGAGGTCTTTCGGCGTCTGGCCGAGGCCCTTTGAGCAAAGGCGGTGTGTGCCCTGTGAAACCCAAGTTCCGCGTACCCGACAACCTGAAGCCCTACCAGCGCAGAATCGGTGCCAACGGCGTAGGACTGCACCTCTACGACTCCGGAGCAGCCCACACCCAGGAGCCCCCGTTTTTGCTGGTGCACGGCCTGGGCGATGAGGCCGATAGCTGGCGCCGGGTGTTTCCCCTGCTCATGGGGCGCGCGCGGGTGGTGGCCCCCGACCTGCCGGGGTTTGGCCGCTCCGAACACCCCCGGCGGGCCTATACCCTCAACTTTTTTGCCGATACGCTGGCTTCCCTACTGGAGAACCTACACATCCCCCGAGCGGTGCTGGTGGGCAACTCGATGGGGGCGGCGGTAGCCCTGCGGGTGGCCCTGCGCCGCGCCGACCTGGTCGCGCGGTTGGTGCTGGTCGATGGCCCGCCGGTACGCAGCCGGCTGGGCCGGATTCAGATGATGTTTCTGATTCCAGGCCAGGGCGAGCGAATCTACAACAGCTTTCGCACCTCGCAGGACGCCGCCTACGAGAGCCTGCGCCCTTACTACGGCAACCTGGATGCCTTGCCGCCCGAAGACCGCCAGTTCCTGCGCGAGCGGGTCTGGGACCGGGTCTGGAGCGACGACCAGCGCCGGGCCTACTTCTCCACCTTCCGCTGGATGGCCCTCGAGGGGCTCCTGGGCAATCCAAGCCCCGCCATGCTGGGCCAGATCAAAGTGCCCACGACCATCGTCTGGGGCGAACAGGATCTGCCGATTCCCCTGGAGGCGGGAAAGCGGCTGGCCGCCTGGATCCCCGGTGCGCAACTCCACATCATCCCCGGCTGTGGGCACCTGCCCCAGCAGGAGCAGCCCGAGGAACTGGTGCGGCTAATCCTTCAATAAAGCGATGAATAGCCGGTGGCCGCTCTAGTGCTTGCCCTTGCACTGCGGACAAATCCCCTGATACTCGACCTGTACATGGTCAATCTCGAACTCGGGGTACTGGGCCTTGACCCCGCTCAACAGGTCGGGCAGGGGATGCACGATGTCGAAGAACTCGTTACACTGGCGGCAGATCATGTGTAGATGCCCATCCAGGTTGGCCTCGTAGCGCAGGGCCTCGCCGGGGCGGGAGAGGGGAACCAGATAGCCCTCCTCGGTCAGGGCATCCAGGGTACGGTAGACGGTGCCCAGGCTGATGCTGGGCACGGATTTACGAACTTCGCTGTAAACCCAAGCGGCGTCGGGGTGGTAGCCCTTGGCACGGCGAACCACCTCGAGTACGGCTCTGCGCTGCTTGGTCAGACGCTTCATCTTCATTCTCAGCCATCCATTATATCCAGCCAGGAGGGGTAAAGCTATAATCCTGAGTCCGTAAATCAAGATTCAGTTTACCGCCCGCTGACGGCCCGAAAGTGATTTAGCGCAGCAAGTCCCATCTTAGATTCAAAAAGATAGCCTCTGAGGCTTTTTAGCACGGATCTTTTTGAAGTCCCCACAATACGTCCCAGCGAGATGCTTACAGAAAGTGGGTGTGGGGCGCTGCAAAGCCCACGTCTTGCAAGCGTGGGATGCGGAGCCCCCGCGTGCGCCCGGTTTTGCGCACAAAGCATGGTAGGCAGCAGGTTTGTGGCAGAGTTGTCGTGCTGAGGCCACTCGGCAACGACGCTTGAAAGAGGTATGGGCTTCCACCGCCGAGCGCGGTGGGTAAAACTTCTAGCGCTTTTGGGGCGCAGTAGGGCGCGATAACCAAGCGTCACACCAATTGCTCCGAACCGTCTCGGTAGGGCATACCGAGACGCAAAACGCTTGTGGAGGGCTGGTTAGACCGCACCAGCAGTCGCGGCACGGCTTCGTGAAGCAAGAATCCCACGCGCTTTAGCCGTGGGAGTGTCAAGAGCGCGGTTTTGTGCTGCTGCCTTTTGAGGAAGGCTAGTGGTTTGCTAACAAAGAAATCAGTATGCGCCGAAGACCCCGAAACAAGCTGCTCCACAGCAAATCCCGTCATTCCATAGGCCGAATCCACATCGAAAACCAACTTACTGGAGCACTAGGTATTAGTCTGGGCGTACTTATCCGGTTTGTACGGCTCCCAGCAGCTCCCGCCCGCCTTCGGCCAGCAGATCCTGGGCCAGGTCGTGGCCAAGCTCGACTGCTTCCTCGGCGTCGCCTTCAATCTCGGCGCGGATCAGCTCGCGGCCATCGGGGGAGCTGACCAGGCCCTGCAAGACCAGGGTGTCGTCGCCTTCCAGGGTTGCCAGGGCGGCTGCGGGGCACTCATCGCCTGCACCCAGGCTGCGCAGAAAGGCTCTTTCTGCCGCTACTCGAGCAAAGGAAGCCCGGTGGTTGAGGCTGTAGGCCAGCTCCTCGGCCCAGTCGTCGCCTAGCCGCACCTCGAGACCTAGAGCACCCTGGCCGGGGGCTGGCAGCATAATCTCGGGGTCGATGAGCTGGTCGATGCGGTTGCGTAAATCGAGCCGTAGCAGGCTGGCTGCACCAATAATCACTGCATCGTACTCGCCGGTTCCCAGGGCGGTCAGGCGGTCGTCCACATCGCCCTCGAGGTTGCGCAGGCTCAGGTCGGGACGGTAGGCCAGGAGCTGGGCTTTGCGCCGCAGGCTGTTGACCCCCACCACCGCACCCTGGGGCAGATCCTCGAGGCGCTTACTGCTCAGACCCACCAGGGCTTCGCGGGGCTCTACACGTTTGGTGACGGCCACCAGATGCAGACCAGGTACCTCCTGCGTGGACAGATGCTTGAGCGAGTACACGGCAATATCAACTTCGCGTTTGCTGAGGGCCTGTCGTAGGGCTTCGGCGGCCCCGGCCTCGGAAGCATTCTTGGACTGCACGGTGCGTATCTTGAACTCGGTCTCGGGCCAGTTTTCCTTCAGGCGTTCCATTACCCAGCGGGTCTGGGCTTGCGCCAGCAAACTCGCCCTGGCACCAATTACGATGACGCGCATAACGAACCATATATTAGCCGGAAATTGCCCTGGGGGGAATGCGGAAAGCCGAGCGGTTCGCAAGGCGGCGGTGCTTGCCGAACAGAGCATGGTTTACCCAGGTCTGTACCGATTCCATGGCCTTGATGCCCGTAGAAAACCGGTCAGGTGTGCGCGCTGTTTTCTCAGGGAACACCGCAGTCCTCTGGGCAAGGCGGCCGGCTCGGTTGCAGTCTTGCGGCGGTGACCACAGCACCGCGACGGGCGTGCCCCCCGGCGCAAGCACGGTCAGGGAGGTCTACGGTAGGGGGCGGGAATGGCCTCCGGCAGCAGCTCAAAATCGTCTTCCAGGCGCCTGGCTTGGCCCTCCCGAACCAGCCGGTGCAGCGTTTGCTGTACGTATTGATGTACCCGTCGCAACGGCAGCTCGTCAACCGGAAGCTCGGGGCGGTGCAGCCTTAGGAAAGTCCGATGGAAAGCGGGTAATTCGGACAGGCTCAGCCGGGCCTCGAGCGTACTCCAGCGAACCGGTTCTGACATAATGGCCTGTTTCACCGGGCTTTGCCGAAAGCAAAAACCAGCTCATCACCTTTACGCACCACAAACAAGAGGGCCGCCTGGCCTGCGCTGTCCTTGAGGTCGTAGCGGGTGCGAAGCTCGCCCGCGACCTGGGTTTCCTGCTGCTTCTCCACAAAGTAACCTGCCACGGCAAAGCCGGTCAGAATCTGTTGCACAAAACCGGCTTGTAGGCGGGCAGCCACGCCCCGGGCGGCGTAGACCTCCAGGTTGAACCGGCTCCCATCGGGAATGCGGGCCACAATGCCTTCGCTGCCACGCCCGGCTCTGAAGGAACCGGAAGGAAAGCGCACGTTGGCATCCAGGCTCGAGGCAATGGCCGCTACGGCGGTTACTTCCACCAGGGTCTGGGCCAGGGCAGGTACGCCCAGAAGCAGCACCAGGGCGAGTAGGTGGGTTCTCATACCTCGAGGGTAGCGTCTGGCTGGTTGCAGGCCGGGTCATTTGACCAAATAAACCGCGCAAGCCCTTTTTGCGCCGCGCCCGGCGCAAGGCAAAGGGTAAGCGGTTTGCCATCGGGAAGAGCGCTGTGTGGGCATATAGTGCTCCGTGTCGTATAGATAGAAAGCGGGCAGGGCCTGCCCTTGGGCGAGAGCGGTGAGGTTGCTCATCCTCGACGACCCCAGAAGCCCCCGGCTTTAGCTGTGGGGTAGGTCACGTGCCGACGCTGCATGGTTTGTGTTGCAAAATGTGGGCGGGTTCAGAACTTGGTAACCACCGTGGGATTCTTGGGGGGCAGGGCGGGCAACCCAAGCTGGAGCCAGCGCTCATCCACGCACTGGACGATTTCGGGCGACATCGCGATCTTGGGCGGCCAGCGGCGGGTAAAGCCCTCCTCGGCCAGTTTGCGGGTTCCGTCCAGCACCAGCATAGGGCCCTCCACGCCCGGCATCACCCAGGCATCGCGCTCGGGGTCGATGTTGTTCAGCACGGCCCACATGACCTCGTCGAACTCGAGGCGGGTGTCGTGGTCGGTCAGGAGCATCAGGCGAATCCCCGCGCTGTGGGGGGCTACCAGCAGGCGCTCGGCGATTTCTCTGGCCTGGTGGGGGCGGGTTTTTTCCAGGGTGACCATCCAGATGCCGGGCAGTTGCTTCTGCCGCACCCCGGGGATGCCGGGCAGGCTGGGGTGGGCCTTGAGGGTGAAGGGGAGCGAGCCGCCTTCCTCTTCCAGCTTGGCCGTGCCGTCGATGATCAGCTTGCCCCCGTAGCCCATAGCGCGCGAGGAGTGATCGAGGACATCGATGGGGCCGCGCGACAGGAGGGTATCGCGCCCCGGCACGGCGTGCTGGAGGGCTTTTTGCAGGGCCTCGGGGCCTTTGAGCGGTGCCCCCGCATCCAGCACCACGATCACCTTAGCAAACATCATCTGGCCCAGTCCAAACAGGCCGTTGGCCACCTTGTAACCCTGGCCGGGGTAGCGCTTCTCGATGCTGACGTTGACCCAGTTGTGGGCCACCCCGGCGGGGGGCATGTGATAGTCGGCGATCTCCGGAAGGATGAGCTGAGCGGCGGGCAGAAAGAGCCGCTCGGAAGCCTCGATCAGATAGGCGTCCTCCATGGGCGGGCGGCCCACGATGGTGGCCGGGTAGACCGCGTTTTTACGGTGGGTGACGGCGGTGACGTGGAAGCGCGGGTAGAGCTCCTCGAGGGTGTAGAAGCCGGTGTGATCGCCAAAGGGCCCCTCCACGACCAGGTCTTCGCTGGGGTCTATGTAGCCCTCGAGGACAAACTCGGCCTCGGCCGGTACCGGTAAGTCCACGCTGACGCCGCGGGTCAGCTCGACCGGATGCCCCCGCAAGAACCCCGCCAGGTTGAACTCGTTCACGCCGGGGATGGGCGGCACCGGCGCGGTGGCGGCGTAGGTCAGGATGGGATCGCCGCCCAGGGCAACGGCGACCTCGAGGCGTTTGCCCAGCCTTTTGGCCTTGTCGTAGTGTCGGCGCCCGACCTTGTGCAACTGCCAGTGCATGGCGGTGCTCTGCTTGTCCAGCACCTGCATGCGGTACATGCCCAGGTTCAGCTCGCCGTTCTCGGGGTCCTTGGTAATGACCAGCGGCAAGGTGATGAAAGGGCCGCCGTCCAGGGGCCAGCACTTGAGGATGGGTATTCTGAACAGGTCGACCTGGTCACCCCGCCAAACCACCTCCTGCACCGGGCCGCCGCGCACTTTTTTGGGGAAGAAGCCTTTTAGCTCGCGCAGCTTGGGCAGCATGGCAAAAGCCGCCTTGAGGCCACCCTTGCCGGGGTTGAGGTTCATCAGGTTGGCAACCCTGGTAGCCAGGTCGTCGAGGCTTTTCACGCCCATAGCCAGGGCGGTGCGCTCTGCTGTACCAAACCCCCCGATGAAAACCGGAAAATCGCGGTCCTGGACCTTTTCAAAGAGCAAAGCTGGGCCGCCCGACTTGACCAGGCGGTCGGCAATCTCGGTGATCTCGAGCTCGCAGGAGACCGGCTCTTGAATGCGGATAAGCTCGTTGCGGCGCTCGAGTTCGCGGATGAAGGCCTGGAGGTTCTTGTACATCCGTTTCAGAATAGCCGATGCGGGTCAAAGCAATATGGAAGCAGCTTTCGGTATTTAGAGAGCAGTACCCCTGGCGACCCCCGCGCCTTAGCGCGGCCCAGGACAGACAGGGTCAGTGTCCTGACGGGACGATTCCCTCTTGGGGTCCTTGCTTCTGACCTGATCACAGCTCCATGAGCAGGTGCTCGATGCTAAACTGCTTCGGAGTTCCCTGCACCAGGACGGCCTCGAGGCGCACCGGCAGGTCGTCGCGGCCCAGCAGATAGATCGCCGAACGGTAGATGCGCTGGTATTTCAGGGCGGTCAGGGCCTCGAGGGGTGTTCCAAAATCGTTGCTGCGGCGCTGCTTGACCTCGACGGCCACATAGGTGGGGCCATCCTGCATCCAGAGGTCGATCTCGCCAAAAGGGGTGCGCTTGTTCTGACCCAGCAAAACATACCCTTTGGCCAGCAGGTGCTTGCGGGCCAGCGCTTCGGCCCAGGCACCTTTCATAACGAGCTTTCCAACACCTGCTGGCCATTGACCACAACCCGCAGCACCGCGCTTCCGCGCACCACAATCTCCTGGCTGAAGCTCCAAGGCTGCTGTACCGGGCCCTCAAACACGGTATTGACCAGCACCTCGTCCTGCACGGTGATGACCACCACGGCATTGGGGATGTTTTCGGGCAGGGTATAACTCACGTTCACCCGGCGTTCCTGCGGCCCTGCGGGAACCGGGGGTGGGGTGGGCTGGTTGGCGCTGGGGTTGGGAGGCTCGGGGGCTGGGGCGGGCGTCGGTGTGGGAAGGGGGGTGGGTTCAGGTGGAGGGGTTGGTTCGGGGGGAGGGGGAGCAGTCAAGCGGGGGGGTTCAAAGGGGGAGGCCTTGGGAAGGGCCGCCACCGGTTGAGCGGCCACCAGAACGCGCACCAGCGTCTCACGCGCCAGCACCACGCCAGGCCCCGGCTCCTGTCCAATCACCAGTCCATCGGGCGCCCCCGAGGCCACCCGCACAACCTGGGCCTGCAGCTCGGCCACGGTGAGGATGTAGCGGGCTTCCTCCTCGGTCAGGCCGGTCAGCTCGGGCACCAGGGTCTCGCGTACCGGAGGGCGGGTTCCGCTGGAGACCAGCAGACGCACTCCATCACCGGGGCGCAGCGGCTGCCCCTCGCGGGGGATGCTCGACAGAACGGTGTCGGCGGTGTCGCCGGAGGCAATCCGGGTGATGCCCGCAACGCGGTAACCGGAGGCCTCGAGGGCCTGGCGGGCGTCCGCAAGCGAGCGCCCGCTCACGGTGGGTACGCTGCCAAAGCGCGGTTTGTTGATGACCAGCTCGAGCCGCCGCCCCGGCTTGACGCGGGTGCCGGGGTCGGGGGTCTGCTCGAGGATCTGGTCTATGGGCCGCGAGACGTCGCTGCCCTCGGCAAACTCCACTTTGAGGCCGTAGGTGCGCACCGCCTCCAGGGCTTGCCGGGGGGTTTTGCCCACCAGGTCGGGCAGCACGTACTCGGGAGGGTTCAGGTAACGGGTAGTGGCCTGCCAGAGGGCTACGCTGCCCAGGATCAGCATCAAGAGTCCAGGGAGCCAGCCGAGCCAGCTCCAGCGGTTTTGCTGCGAAAGCCGGGGCACGGCTTCCTTGTTGGTGGGAGTTCTGTGGGGCTTCGGGGGCATGGGGCTCTTCGAAAGTTTCTCAGAGGGCGCGGGGCTAGGGTGGACAGGCGGGGTTGGGAGCGTAGGGCTTTGCTCGGAGCGATGGAGGGGTTGGCTGGTTTGCGGCCGCAGGATGGCCACCAGGGGCCGCCCGCCCTCCTCGGTGGTTTCCAGGTCGCTTTCCTGGTAACCAAAAGGCTCAAGAACCTCGAGCAGGGGTTTGAGCCGCCGGCCCCTGAGGGCAACCCGGGTCTGTTCGGGCCAGAAAGCATAGTAGCGGCCCGGATTAGCCGAAACCGCCACGCCCTGGGGTAGAAAACCCTGCGCCTCGAGGCGCCTTATGGCATTTTTGTAGCGGTGGAAGGCTGTGCGGGCCTCAGGGGAATGCACCTCAAACCAGTACAGCCAGCCCTTCTGACCCTCTGGGGTTTGCACCCAGTACAAACGTAAAAAGCCGTGGGAGGGCTCCTCGCCCAGAATGGTGAACTTGTCGTCCAGTGGCGACACCACAAGCGATTATACAGACCGAGAACCGGGCTTTGTGAGGCGAGGCCTTTGTGGGTGCTCTGCTACCGAGACGATTCGCTCTATGGCTGCCAGGCATGTGTTTGGTGCAGTTCTACACCAGATTCGGTCAGTCCATCAGCGGATGGAGCCCAACTAACCCGACCGAAGTTATCCGCGCAGCGGAGGGCGATACCGATTTATTGCATTATTGGAGCGCGCTACCGATTTTTGTATCAACGAGACGCGATACCGCCCCTTGGAAGGGCGTCGTTTTCTTCACCGACCGCAGGAAGGGTGGGGTGGGCCCTGGGATTCTAATTGCGTCGCGCGGGGTAACCAAGCCTCTGAAGTTTTTAATTTAGGGGCATATCGCCAGAGGTGTATACCCCCAGGAAGTACTATGGACAGATTTCACAACAGGGCCGGGTTCTTTGCGGTATCATTTGCATTTTGACACTCCATTGCTATCATGAAACCGAGCATGACTTCTCATTTTAGTCGGGTAGCTTTTACCTACGACCGCACGCGGTATCATCCGCCGGAGGTCTCCGGGCGCATTGCAACCGCGCTCACGGCTCCCGTCGAGAAGCTGTTCCGCGACCCGTTGTTTTTGGAGATTGGGGCGGGCACGGGGCGCATTTCTGTGCCGATTATCGCAAGGGGGTATCGCTACATTGCACTGGACGATAACCCGGCCATGCTCGAGGTCTTGCGGCAAAAAGTGGCCGGCGTGGCCCGCAAGGCCCGCCTGGTCCAAGCCGATGCCCGCGAACTGCCCTTCGAGCGGGGCAGCCTGCATGCGGTTATCGCCGTGCATTTCTGGCATCTCCTCGACGACTGGCAGCAAGCCCTGCGCGAGAGTCTGAGGGTGTTGCGGCCCGGTGGTTTTTTGTTCGAGGGTTGGGATCAGTCCGACGACGAAAGCGAGGACTGGCGTATCCAGCAAAGGTGGAAGGAAATTCTGGCTGGCCTGGGCTATACCCTGGTGCGGGGCCGCCACCAGTCCCGGCTGGCCGAGGTCGAAAAGGAGCTCATCCGCCTCAACCTCGAGCCCAAAACCAAAACCGTGGCCGACTGGGTCGAGCTGCGCAGCCCGCGCATGAGCCACGAAATGTTGCTGGAGCGCATCTATTCGTTTACCTGGGACGTACCCGAGGAAGTCTTCCGGCCCTCGGTTGCCGAGCTGGCACAGTGGGTCTCGGACACCTACCCCGACCCGGATGTGGAATACCCCATTCACTGGAAATTCGTGGTGCGAAGCAGCCGTGTGCTCTAGCTGTCGGGTGCTGTTTGTACCGACCGTAGGGCCTTAGGCTTCGGCCAGACCGAAGCGCTCGAGGCGACTTTTTACATCGTCGTCCATGGGTGGGCGGGCTCCGAACCGCCCAATCACCCAGCCTGCTACCTGGACTGCCAGTTGACCGGCGGCCAGGGGGTCTCTGGAGCGCAGATAATGCCCCAGGAAAGCCCCCCCGAACGAATCGCCTGCGCCGGTGGCGTCTACGGGCCGGTCGCGGGTGGCCTGCAGCTCAATCAGCCGGCCCTGGTCGAGAATCAGGGCACCATCGGCAGCCAGTTTGAGCAGGATCATGGCCTCGGGATAGAGTTTTTGTAAGACCTCGAGGACATCTTTGGGCTCCCTGGCCCCGGTAAGGGCCTGACCTTCGTCCAGGTTGGGGAAAACAAAATCCAGCGAAAGGCCGCGGGTCATGCGGCGAAACTCCTCGCGCCCGATTTCGCGAATCATCTGAAACGAAGCAGGGTCGAACGAGATGGTGAGGCCAGCCTCGCGGGCTACCTGCACGGCCTTGAGCGCAGCCTGGCGCGGTGGATCGGTGAAGAGCGACCAGGCCGTCACGTGCAAGTGCCCCGCCATCTGTATGACCTCGACCGGTACTTCCTCGGGGCGCAGGTCGAAGTCGGCTCCCTGGGAGGTGAGCATGGAGCGCTGCCCCGCAGCGTCAATCAAGACCAGGATCACCCCGGTGGGGGTGCGGTGGTTCCAGACAATGTGCGGCTCTACGCCCTCAGCCGCCAGCTCCTGCACGGCGAACTCGCCAAAACGGTCGCGCCCAACTTCTCCTATAAACCCAGCTGGATAACCCACCCTAGCCGCCCACACCGCCACATTGGCAGCGCTGCCCCCGCCCATCAACAAGACCCGCCCGGTGGTATCGCCCCCAGGCAGCAGCAAGGTGTTGGGTTTGGCCAGCACATCCCAGGTAAGGTCGCCAATGGCCACGAGTGGTTTGAGCTCCGCCATCGGGCCGATTGTACCCTGAGCTGCATCGGGTGTCCGGGGGTTGACTTGGGCACGTCTACCGGACTAAACTAGCCTTTGCTGCGCGGGACCACTGCCAAAAATGCGATACGCAAGGCAAAACATGGGCCGTTAGCTCAGTCCGGTAGAGCGTTCGTCTCCAAAACGAAAAGTCGGAGGTTCGAATCCTTCACGGCCCGCCAGACCTACACAAATCGCTAGCTAGGCTTTCCAGTGGGTGCGGATTACCCTCGAGCCCGTGTAATTGCCGCAGTTTTTCCTGCTGTGGGCTCGCCCTGTTGCCCCTGACCTCCCAATGAGGTGGGGCCAATTTCCCCTTGCGTGAGAGTTCAAAGGGTGTGCCAGCCAAAAGACCCAGGCCACGTGATCGGCTACCGGCCCGGCTTGCGCCTCGAGGCAAACCTTGCCCGCAGGGCGCTGAGCCGTTCGCGCACCCTGGTCTCCCAGCCCTCCCCGGTGGCCTCGTAGAGGGTCAGACCCTCGAGCGTTTCCGGAAGGTAAGGCTGCGCAAAGCTGCCTTCGGGGTCGTCGTGGTAGTAGGCGTAGCCCCGGCCATAGCCGAGCTGCTGCATCAGGGCGGTGGGGGCGTTGCGTAGGGGCAGCGGGATGGGAGCATCGGGGTGCTGGCGGGCCGCCTCCTGGGCGCTTTTCCAGGCCACGTAGCTGCTGTTGGACTTGGGGGCCAGGGCCAGGTAGATGACCAACTCGGCCAGGGCCAGCTCGCCCTCGGGGCTTCCCAGGAAGTCGTAAGCGTCTCTGGCAGCCATGGCCAGGCGCAGGGCGCCAGGGTCGGCCAGGCCCACATCCTCTGCGGCCATGCGCACCAGCCGACGGGCCAGGTACAGGGGGTCGGCGCCGCCCTCGATCATGCGGGCCAAGTAGTAGAGCGCAGCATCCACATGGTTGCCGCGCACGCTCTTGTGCAGGGCCGAGATCAGGTCGTAGAAGTACTCGCCGCCCTTGTCAAAGCTGAGGGTACCGCTGCCCAGGGCCTCTTTGGCTGCGGCCAGGGTAATGCGGCCCTCACCCAGGCTGGCCGCGAGCTCGAGCGCCGACAAAGCCCGCCGCGCATCGCCCATGGCCGCCTGGGCCATTAAGTCCAGGGCCTCCGGGTCGGCCTGGGCCTTTAGACCCTGCGGGTGTTGCAGGGCCCGCTCCAGGAGCCTGCGGGTGGCCTCCTCGTCCAGCGGCTTGAGTACGTAGACCCGGGCGCGGGAGCGCAGCGCCGGGTTGACCTCGAAGCTGGGGTTCTCGGTGGTGGCCCCAATCAGGGTCAGAAGGCCCGACTCCACGTGCGGTAGCAGTGCATCCTGCTGCGACTTGTTGAAGCGGTGAATCTCGTCGAGGAAGAGCACCAGGCTGCCCTCGGCCTCGGCCCGGGCAACGAGTTCCTTGATGTCC
>Ga0209721_1002241_pt1 | contig 12495 bp, 9 predicted proteins | sample TshhotsprinmetaG_FD_184139 | JGI IMG/M metagenome (GOLD analysis project Ga0209721, IMG submission 184139) | Hot spring microbial communities from South Africa to study Microbial Dark Matter (Phase II) - Tshipise hot spring metaG (SPAdes)... | ecosystem: Environmental > Aquatic > Thermal springs... | reverse complement strand
CTGCACTACACCTTGCCGCGCTTGGGCATCCACACCACCTTCGTGCCACCGGGGGACCTGGATGCCTGGCGCGCCGCGGTGCGGCCCCAGACGCGCCTGTTCTTTGGCGAGACGGTGGGCAACCCCGGGCTGGACGTGCTGGACATCCCGGCCGTGGCCGAGATTGCCCACGCGGCGGGCGTGCCGCTGCTGGTGGACTCGACACTGACCACACCGTGGCTGATCCAGCCGCTGGCGCTGGGGGCCGATCTGGTCTACCACTCGGCCACCAAGTTCCTCAGCGGCCACGGCACCGTCATCGGCGGCGTGCTAGTGGACGGCGGCCGCTTCGACTGGGAAGCCGCGCACGCACGCGACGGGCGCTTTGCCGAGCTGACCGAACCCTACGACGGTTTTCACGGCATGGTGTTTAGCGAGGAGTCCACGGTGGGGGCGTTTGCCCTGCGCGCACGCCGCGAGGGCTTACGCGACTTCGGCGCTTGCATGAGCCCGCACACCGCCTGGCTGATTCTGCAGGGCATCGAGACGCTGCCGCTGCGCATGGCGCGCCACGTGGCCAACACCGAACGTGTGGTGGCGTTTCTGGCCGCGCACCCGATGGTGGCGCGCGTGCGCCACCCAGCGCTGCCCGACCACCCCAGCCACGCGCTGGCCCAGCGCCTGCTGCCGCGCGGCGCCGGCAGCGTGTTCAGCTTCGACCTCAAGGGCGGCCGCGCCCAGGGCCGCGCATTCATCGAGGCACTCAAGCTCTTCAGCCATCTAGCCAACGTCGGTGACTGCCGCAGCTTGGTCATCCACCCCGCCAGCACCACGCATTTCCGCATGAGTGACGAGGCGCTGGCGGCCGCCGGCATCGGGCCCGGCACGATTCGGCTGTCCATCGGCCTGGAGGACCCGGACGATCTGATCGACGACCTCAAACGCGCGCTCAAGGCCGCCGAGAAGGCAACCAACGCGCCAGCGCGCTCCCCAGCCTCGGCCGCGCCAGCGCCGCAAACCCACGGTCAATGAGCCCGGAAGGACCGTCCATGCAGATCGACGTTCACGGCGCCGCGCTCTATGCCTACACCGGCGGCAAACCGTTTGCACCGGACCAGCCCACGGTGGTTTTCATCCATGGCGTGCTCAACGACCACAGCGTGTGGATTTTGCAGAGCCGCTACCTGGCACACCACGGCTACAACGTGCTGGCCATCGACCTGCCCGGTCATGGCCGCAGCGGCGGCGATGCCCCCGCCAGTGTCGAGGACGCAGCGCATACCATCGTCGGGCTACTGGATGCGCTGGGGCTGGAGCGCGCGGCCTTGGTCGGCCACAGTTTCGGCTCGCTGATCGCGCTGCAGGCCGCGGCCGACGCCCCGACGCGCGTGTGGCCGCTGGTGCTGGTGGGCACGGGCTACCCCATGCGTGTCTCGCCTGCGCTGCTGCAGGCGTCGCTACAGGCACCAGAACACGCCATCGCCATGGTCAACACCTTCAGTCATTCCACGCTGGCGCCGCCGCCCTCGGTGCTGGGGCCCGGTACCTGGCTGTACGGCGCCTCGCGCGCGCTGATGCGCCGCGTGCTGGCCAGCAACGCCGCCGTCAACGTCTTTCACCGCGGTTTCGAGGCCTGCGACCGCTACGCGGGCGGTGAGGCCGCCGCGCGCGCCCTGCGCTGCCCAGTGCAGTTCATTCTGGGCACGCGCGACCAGATGACCCCGCCAAAGACCGCGCAGCCCCTCATCGACGGCGCGCGCGCCGCGGGCGTGCCGGTGGACGTGGTGCACCTGCCGGTGGGCCACGCGTTGATGGCCGAAGCCCCCGACGGGGTGCTGCAGGCGTTGCGGAGCGCGCTGGCGGTCAACGCGTGAACACGGTCACTGGAACAACGGTCCTGTGTGTCGGCGGCCGTATTGCGCAATTGGCCATGCCCATCACGCCAACAGGAGCGCGATGCGGTCTGGCGGCCCGCGCTCGGCGCGCTGGCCCGCTTGCGGGGCTGCCGGCGCGCGGCGTCTCGACGTTTCGCCCTCCCCTGAGGACGGCGGCGCGCCGTCGCGGTGCACTCGAAGTAACGGGGCGGCATCCGCAGTCTGCCGTCGGGCACGCTGCTTGCTTGTTGCGAAGGTGTGGGGTCTTCGGCCTCACTCGGCAATGAGCAATTGGGGTTTTACATGTCCGCCTCTATCGATCTGTTGTGGCTGCTGCTGTGCGCGGGGCTGGTCTTCGTCATGCAGGCCGGCTTCCTGTGCCTGGAGTCGGGCCTGACGCGCAGCAAAAACTCGATCAACGTCGCTGCCAAGAACCTGTCGGACTTCGCGGTGGCAGGCCTGCTGTTTTGGCTGGTCGGCTTCGGGCTGATGTTTGGCCCCAGCGTGCAGGGCTGGATCGGCAACGGCCTGTTTGGTCTGCTCGACCAACTGCCCGCCGAACCCCGGCTACTCGGCTTCGTGCTGTTCCAAATCATGTTCTGCGCCACCGCAGCCACCATCGTCTCGGGCGCGGTGGCCGAGCGCATGCGCTTTGGCGCCTACCTGGCGCTGTCGGCCTGGGTGTCGCTGCTGGTATACCCCGTGTTTGGCCACTGGGCCTGGGGCGGCGCCTGGGAGAGCGGGCCGCGCGGCTGGCTGGCGGAGCTGGGCTTCGTGGACTTTGCCGGCTCCACCGTGGTGCACAGCGTCGGAGGCTGGGTGGCGCTGGTGGCGGTGTGGCGCATCGGCGCGCGCCGCGGGCGCTTTCCGGACGACGGCCCGCCACCGGTGATTCCGGCGGGCAACCTGCCGCTGGCGATGCTGGGGGCGCTGCTGCTGTTCTTTGGCTGGCTCGGTTTCAACGGCGGCAGCACGCTGGCGTTCGACGGGCGGGTGCCGCCCATTCTGCTGCACACCACGCTGGCGGCGTGCGCCGGCGCACTGGCGGGACTGGCGATGGGACGGCTGCGGCACGGCTACTACGAGGTGATGTACCTGATCAACGGGTTGATCGCCGGGCTGGTGGCCATCACCGCCGGCGCGCACGCCCTGTCGCCCGGTGCCTCGATCCTCACCGGTGCGATCGGTGCGCTGGTCATGACCTGGGCCAACGAGGCGCTGCTGCGCCGGCGCATCGACGACGCGGTGGGTGCCATCCCCGCCCACCTCGCGGCGGGCATCTGGGGCACGCTGGCGGTTGGCCTACTGGGCGACACGGCCCTGCTGGGCACCGGCCTGCCGCGCCTGCAGCAGGTGGCGGTACAGGTGCTGGGCGTGGTGGTGTGCGGGCTGTGGTGCGTGCTGGCCACGCTGGCCTTTGTGTGGCTGGTGCGCGAGCGCGACCTGCGCGTGTCGCCCGATGAGGAGCGCGGCGGCCTCAACGTGGCCGAACACGGCGCGCGCACCGAGCTGCTGGAATTGCTGGAGGCAATGGACAGCCAGCGCCGATCCGGCGACCTGAGTCGCCGCGTACCCGAGGAGGACTTCACCGAAGTCGGCCAAATCGCCAAAGCCTACAACCGCGTCATCGCGGCGCTGCAGGCCGCTACCGCACGCACGCTGGCGCTGCTGCGCGAGATGCGCGACGGCGTGCTCACCTACCGCGCCGACGGCACCCTGCTGGGGTTGAACCCCGGCGCCGAAAAGCTGCTGGGTCTGCGCGCGGAGGCGGTGCTGGGACAGCCGCTGCCCGAAGTACTGCGCCAGGCCGGGCACGCCCAACCCGTCGACCCGCGGCGGCTCACGCGCGTGGGCGCGACGCTGGAGCTGCGCATGGCCCGGCCCGGTGCCCCCCGCACCACTTACGAATTGACCGTGGACACCTTCCACGAAGGGCAGGACGAGCTCTACGCCGCGGTGCTGCGCGACATCAGCGACCGCAAGCAGGTGGAGCAGCAGCTGCAGCGTGAGCGTGACCTGGCGCAGGTGACGCTGGCGTCGATCGGCGACGGCGTCATCACCACCGACGAGGCCGGGATCGTGCAGTACCTGAACCCGGTGGCCGAGCGGCTGACCGGCTGGCCGGCGCACCAGGCGCGCGGGCAGCCGGTGACCACCGTATTTCGCCTGCTGGATGCCGACAGCGGCGAGCCGCTGCCCAATCCGGTGCGCGAGCTGCTGCGCGGCGCTGCCGCGCTGGCGCGGCGCGAACACGCGCTGCTGCTGCGGCGCGACGGCGAGCGCGTGCCGGTCATCGACACCGCCGCCCCCATCCGCACGCGCGAGGGCTTCCTGATCGGCACGGTGCTGGTGTTCCACGACGTCACGGTGACGCTGAATCTGGCCCGCGAACTCAGCCACCAGGCCAGCCACGACGCGCTCACCGGTGTGCCGAACCGGCGCGAGTTCGAGCGCCGGCTCAACGAACTGCTGGCGCGCCCCGACCCCGCCACCCACGTACTGTGTTTTCTGGATCTGGATCAGTTCAAGATCGTCAACGACACCTGCGGGCACGTGGCCGGCGACGAGCTGCTGCGCCAGGTCACGCAGCTCATCCGCCAGCAACTGCGCGCCTCGGACACGCTGGCACGCCTAGGGGGCGACGAATTCGGTCTCATCCTGATGGGCTGCAGTGTCGAACACGCGCTGCCGCTGGCGCAACGCATCCGCGAGGCGATCGCCGACTTTCGCTTCGGCTGGGGAGAACGCTCGTTTGCCATCGGCGTCTCGATCGGCCTGGTGCCCATCGGGCCGCACGACCGCGACGCCAGCGCTCTGATGGCCACCGCCGACGCCGCCTGCTACGCCGCCAAAGAAAGCGGGCGCAACCGCGTGCACGTGTACCAGCCCGACGACCGCCGCCTGCTGGAGCAGCAGGGCCAGATGCAGTGGGTGTCACGGCTGCAGGCGGCGCTGGACGAAGACCGGCTGCGCCTGCACGCGCAGCCGATCGTTCCGCTACACCCTCAAGCGGACGAGTGGGTGCACTACGAAATCCTGGTGCGGCTGGAAGAAGATGGCAAGCTCATCCAGCCCGGCGCCTTTTTGCCCGCTGCCGAGCGTTATGGACTGATGCCGCGCATCGACCAGTGGGTGGTGCGCAACACGCTGGCCTGGCTGGGCGACTGGGTACGCCAGCACGGCGCTGCCGCAGCCACGTTCGCCATCAACGTGTCGGGCGCGTCGCTGTCGGACGAGCGCTTCCGGCAAGACCTGCAAACGCTGCTCGAAGCGATGCGGCTGCCCGCCGGTACGTTGTGCTTCGAAATCACGGAGACGGCGGCGATTGCCAACCTGTCTACCGTCGTGCACTTCATTCACGAGGTCAAACGCCAAGGCTGCCTGTTTGCACTGGACGACTTCGGCAGCGGCCTGTCATCGTTTGCCTACCTGAAGAGCCTGCCGGTGGACTTCCTGAAGATCGACGGCAGCTTCGTCAAGGACATCGAGACCGACCCGATCGACCTGGCCATGGTGCAGGCGATCAACGCCATCGGCCACGTGATGGGTCTGCGCACCATCGCCGAATACGTCTCATCGGAACCGATCCGCCAGCGGCTGATCGAGCTGGGCGTGGACTACGCCCAGGGCTATCACGTCGGCATGCCACAGCCACTGGACAGCCTGATGACGGTGCGGCGCATGCCGCGCTGAGCCGAGCGCTACACGCCCGTGCCTACGTGCGCTCGCGCTCCTGCGGCCGCGCCGCGGCCCGCGGCAGTTCGGGCAGCACGGCCGCCACCGGCGTACGCTCCCAATCGAACACCTGCCAGACGGGCCGGGTGGAGGGCTCGCGCACCAGCAACAGCGCGCGGGCCAGCGCCGCCAGCGGCTGCTGCTGCAGATCGACCAGCAGCACCCAGCGTCCTTCCTCGTCGCTGAGCTGGCCCGCCCATCCCAGCGCCTGCAGCGCGCGCAACGGCTCCTCCAGCTGCAGCGGATCGACGCGCAGGGTGCGTGCCAGCAGCGCCACCGGCAGGCCCGGGCGCGCCTGCTGGCGCGACTGCTGCAGCAGTGCCAACACCTCTAGCGCCAGCTGAAACGCCCAACCGGGTGTGTCCCCGCGCCGGGCCACTCCGGCCAGCAGACTGGGCAAATAGGCCACGATGACCGCCCCCAGCAGCACGATCAGCCACAGCAGGTACAGCCAAATGAGCAAAATGGGCAAGGTCGCAAACGCCCCGTACACGGCCGAGTAGGTCGGCACGGTCTGCAGATACCAGCCCAGCGCCTGCTGCGCCCCTTCGAAGGCCACCGACACGAACAACGCCCCCACCAGGGCGTGGCGCGTGCGCACTGGCGCATTCGGCACGAAGCGGTACAGCGCCGTCATGCCGGCCACGACCGCCGCAAAACCCAGCACATCCAGCGCCAGCTGCACCCCGTCGTGCCACAGTGGCAGCCAGCCGCGCGACACCGACAGCGCGTAGGAGCTGGCGCTAAGCGCCACCGCCAGCACGAGTGGCCCCAGCGTCAGCAGCGCCCAGTACACCAGCACTCGCTGTGCCAGTGGCCGACGCCGCCGCACGCGCCAGATGTCGTTGAGCTGGCGGTCGATGGTCAGCACCAGCGCCAGCGCTGAGGCCAGCAGCAGCAGCGCCCCCGCCCAGCCGATCTGCGCCGCCTTGGCCGAAAACTGCCACACATACTTCGACACCTGGCGCGCGATGTGATCCGGCACCAGGCTGTCGATCATCCAGCGCTGTAGGCGCGCTTCCACCTGCCCGAAGGCGGGAAACGCAGCAAACACCGCTAGCGCCACCGTCAGCAACGGTACCAGGGAAATGAAAGTGGTAAACGCCAGGCTGCCCGCCGCCAGCCCGAGCCGGTCCTGCGCCAAGCGCTCGCGCAGCGTCAAATAGGTATTGCGCCACGGAAAGTCGCGCAGGTCGGCCAGCAGTTGGCGCAGCGAAACATCCATGCCGCTATCATGCCAGTCCATGCACGCCCCGTCTCCCTCGGCTCCTGATGCCGCTGCCGCCCAGCCGGTGGCCAGTGCCGACGCCGTACGGCTGGCGCGGCGCACACGCGCGTTGGCGGTGGGCTGTCTGCTGGCGCTGATCGCCTTGGGGCTAGCCTGGGAGCTGTGGCTGGCGCCGCTGCGCCCCGGTGGCTCGTGGTGGGCGCTGAAGGTGCTGCCGTTGACGCTGCCTCTGTCCGGGCTGCTGCGCCACCGCATGGTCACCTACCGCTGGCTGAGCCTGCTGGTGTGGCTGTACTTCACCGAAGGCGTGGTGCGCGCCACCACCGAAGCTGGCCTGTCGGCGGCACTGGCCTGGACGCAAGTGGTGCTGTGCCTAGGGCTGTTCACCGCCAGCGCACTGCACGTGCGACTGCGCCTGCGGTATGCGCGCCTGCGCACGGCTGCCGCCTCCGAGGCCACTGCACCGGGAGTGCCGCCCACCAACGGCCCGTCGCGGCCGCCCACCCCCGCAACCCGCGCGACAGCAGACCGTTGTGTCCCCTGAATGGCGCATGAGCACCGACACCCTGATCGACGCTTTGCGAGCCGCCGTTGGCCGCAGTCATGTGTTGTGCGCCGCCGACGGTGCCGATCTGAGCGCTTATGAACAGGACTGGCGACGCCGCCACCGCGGCCGCGCGCGCTGCGTGGTACGCCCGGGCAGTACCGATGAAGTGGCCGCCGTGGTGCGCCTGTGTGCCGCCCACGCCGCCCCCATCGTGCCGCAGGGTGGCAACACCGGGCTGGTGGTGGGTGGGGTGCCGGATGCCTCGGGCAACCAGGTGGTGCTGAGCCTGCAGCGCCTCAACCGCGTGTGCGCGCTGGACGCCGACAATCTAACGCTGACGGTGGAGGCCGGCTGCGTGTTGCAGACGGCCCAGCAGGCCGCGCAGGCCGCTGGCCTGTGGTTGCCGCTGAGCCTGGCCTCGGAAGGCAGCTGCACCATTGGCGGTGTTCTCGCCACTAACGCCGGCGGCACACAGGTGCTGCGATTTGGCAACGCGCGCGACCTGTGCCTCGGGCTGGAGGTGGTCACCGCCGATGGGCAGATCTGCAACGGTCTGCGCGGGCTGCGCAAAGACAACACCGGCTACGACCTGCGTCACCTGTTCATCGGCAGCGAAGGCACGCTGGGCATCATCACCGCCGCGGTGCTCAAGCTGGTGCCGCAGCCGGCCGCGCAGCTGACCGCCTGGGCCGCGGTGCCGTCGCTGCAGGCGGCCGTGGCGCTGCTGGGGCTGACGCAGCGGAAGCTGGGACCGACACTGACCGGCTTCGAGATGATGAACGCCTACGCGCTCGAACTGGTGGCGCGACACTTTCCAGATCGACAACCACCACTGCAGGATCGCGCACCCTACGCCGTGCTGCTGGAAGTCGCCGACGTCGAAGGTGAAGTCCACGCGCGCGCACGGCTCGAAGCCACGCTGGCCGAAGCAATGGAGGCGGACGTGGCCACCGACGCCGTGGTGGCCACCAGCCTGGCCCAGGCACGCGCCTTGTGGCATATCCGCGAAAGCATCCCACTGGCACAAGCACAGGAGGGCCTCAACGTCAAGCACGACATCAGCCTACCGGTGTCGCGCATTCCGGCCTTTTGCGCCGAAGCCGAAGCCGCGCTACAGGGTGCCGTGCCCGGGGCGCGATTGGTCAACTTCGGCCACCTGGGCGATGGCAACCTGCACTTCAACGTACAGTGCCCAGCCGGGGCGGATGCGGCTGCGTTTTTGCACCGGTATGAAGCCACTGTCAACACCCTGGTGTTCGACGCCGTGGCGCGGCATGGCGGCTCGATCAGTGCCGAGCACGGCATCGGCAGCCTCAAGGCCGCCATCCTGCCCCGCTACCAAGACTCGGTGGCGCTGGCGCTGATGCAGCGCATCAAGCACGCGCTCGACCCGCAGGGGCTGCTCAACCCGGGGCGAGTGCTGGTCGAGGCGCGCCTGCCCGCCAGTGCAGCGCCCGCGGCATCCGCCCGGGGCTAGCCCCCGCCGCGCCCCTGCCTAGCCCGCACCGCCCGTCGTGCCGCGGGGAGTGTCGGACGAGCCGTCCCCGCGCTGGGCGGCGGCGTTCTGGATGGCATGGAGGCGCGCGCGGCATGCCTTGCCGCCGCCGCGCTGGGCAGCGGCACTCGGGCCGCTGGCGGATAATCAAGGGTCATGAGCGCCCCCCGCCCCGTCCGCACCCAGTACGAAGATTTTTTGCGCCACGTCTACGAACACGGGGTGCCCAAGTCCGACCGCACCGGCACCGGCACGCGCAGCGTCTTTGGCTACCAGATGCGCTTTGACCTATCGGAGGGCTTTCCGCTCGTTACCACCAAGAAGCTGCACGTGCGCTCCATCATCGTGGAGCTGTTGTGGTTTTTGCAGGGCGGCCGCAACGTGCGCTGGCTGCAAGAGCGCGGCGTCACCATCTGGGACGAATGGGCCGCTGAAGATGGCGACCTGGGGCCCATCTACGGCGTGCAGTGGCGCTCGTGGCCCGCACCCGACGGCCGCCACATCGACCAAATCAGCGAGGTGCTGCAGACGCTGCGCACCAACCCGGATTCGCGGCGCATGGTGGTCAGTGCCTGGAACGTAGCCGATCTGCCGCAGATGGCGTTAGCACCCTGCCACGCGCTGTTCCAGTTCTACGTGGCCAACGGGCGGCTGAGCTGCCAGCTCTACCAGCGCAGCGCCGACTGCTTTTTGGGGGTGCCGTTCAACATCGCCAGCTACGCGTTGCTAACACACATGGTGGCGCAGCAGTGCGACCTGCAGCCGGGCGAGTTCATCTGGACGGGCGGCGATTGCCACATCTACAACAACCACGTCGAGCAGGTGCAGTTGCAGCTGTCGCGCACGCCTTACCCCTACCCCGAGCTGCAGATCCGGCGCCGCCCCCCGTCGCTGTTCGACTACGAATACGACGACTTTGCCTTTGTCGACTACCAGCACCACCCCGCCATCAAGGCGCCGGTGGCGGTCTGAGCGTGCGATGCTGTCGCGCGCCCAGACGCTGGGGCTGGCCGCCTTGACGCTGATGTGGGGCGTCAACTGGCCGGTCATGAAGCTGTCGCTGCAAGAGCTGTCGCCGCTGTTTTTCCGCGCGGTGACGATGAGCGGTGGCGCGCTGTGGCTGTATGCGTTTTACCGCTGGCGCGGCGTGCGGCTGACACCGCAGCGCACCGAATGGCGCAGCATCGTCACGCTGGCGCTACCCAACATGCTGGGCTGGCACACGCTGGCCATCTACGGCGTGGCGGCGCTGGCCTCGGGGCGCGCGGCCATCCTGGGCTTTACGATGCCGGTGTGGACGGTGCTGCTGGGGGCGCTCTTTTTCGGTCAGCCACTGACGCGCCGCTCCACGGCAGCGGCGCTGGCGGTGGTGCTGGCTGTGGCGCTGCTGCTGGCCGACGAGCTAAGCGCACTGGCCGGCCGCCCCGCGGGCGTGGCGGTGATGCTGGGCGCCGCCATCAGCTGGGCCATTGGCACGCTGATGATGCGCTGCGCCCACCTGACGCTGCCGGTCGAAGCGCTGACCGTGTGGATGATGGGTCTGACCGCCACCGCCCTATGGGGGATGGCGCTGATCTTCGAGCCGTGGCCGTCGTGGCAGTTCAGCGCACGCATGTGGGGACTGCTGGCCTACGGGGTGTTTTTCAACTACGGCTTTGCGCAGATCATCTGGTTTTCCCTGGCGCGGCATCTGCCACCGGCCACCAGTGCGATGAGCGTGATGCTGGTGCCCCTCATCGGCACCGCCAGCGCCACGGTGATTGCCGGCGAGTGGCCGCGCTGGACCGACGGGGTAGCCGTGGTGTGCGTGATGGCGGCGATTGCCACCGTACTGGTGCCGCCAGCGACATGGCGCAGCGGGCTGCGGGCAAACCGCGGTAATTGAAGGGCCAACGCGTTCCACGATGTCACCCCTGCCCCCCGCCTGCGCCAAAGGCAGGCGGGACTGGTTAGCGTCACCGCGGAGCCGGTCGCGCTTCAGGCACGCGGCAGGGTCACACCGCGCTGCCCCTGGTACTTGCCACCGCGGTCGCGGTACGACACTTCGCACACCTCGTCGCTTTCAAAAAACAGCACCTGCGCACAGCCCTCGCCGGCGTAGATCTTGGCCGGCAGCGGCGTGGTGTTGGAAAACTCCAGCGTCACGTAGCCCTCCCATTCCGGCTCGAACGGGGTGACGTTGACGATGATGCCACAGCGGGCGTAAGTGCTTTTGCCCAGGCAGATGGTCAGCACGTTGCGCGGAATGCGGAAGTACTCCACCGTGCGCGCCAGTGCAAAGCTGTTGGGCGGGATGATGCAATGATCCCCATGAAAGTCGACGAAGCTTTTTTCGTCGAAATGCTTCGGGTCCACCACCGTGCTGTGGATGTTGGTGAAGACCTTGAACTCCGAAGCGCACCGGATGTCGTAGCCGTAGCTGCTGGTGCCGTAGCTGATGACCTTGCGGCCATCGACCTCGCGGATCTGACTGGGCTCAAACGGCTCGATCATGCCGTATTGCTCGGCCATGCGGCGGATCCACTTGTCGCTCTTGAGGGTCATGGTATGTGGGCCTGCGATGATGCCCGCGATTGTAGTGATGCCAAATCGTGAGGCCACATGGTGAAGTCACACCCAGACCCCACCGCGGGGTGCCTGTGAGGTGCGGGAGAGGAGCGCCCCATGTGGGCGTACCCCATGGCGGCAGACCAGCATGGGGAAACCGCTGGCCGCCAACTACTCGCCGACGCCGACAATCACGCCTACCGTAGCGCCGCAGCGACCTCCTCGGCCAGCGCCACCGGCCACCCGTGGCGCCGTTGCACCGTCACTTGCCGGTCGGAACCCTGCCTTCGACGCCCTTGACAAAGAAATTGACCTTGTCCTTCCAGTCTTGGTCGGCCTTGACACCCTTGGCCAGCACTTTGGAAACGTAAGCACTTGCCAGCCCACACAGGGCTTCGCCCACCACCACCGCGGCGATTCGGATGCGGCGCACGGCAAAGCCCAACGCATGCGCCGATTCGGGATTTTCGCCGACGCTGCGCAGCACCCGTCCGGTGCGGGTGCGGTCTTACAGCCACACCAGTGCCAGCGCCACCGTGGCATACACCAGCCAATGCTGCTGGAACAAGGCAATCCCCATCCAGGGTAGATCCCCCAGCCCAGGCACATGCGGCACCACGAGCTCGGGCAGCTTGTACGGGGTGTTGGGCTACCCCAGAAACGCCGACAGACCGGCGCCAAAGAGGCTCAGCGCCAGGCCGGTGGCTTAGGGGTTGGTGTTCAGGTACACCACCATCAGGCCGAACAGGCGCGCAATCAACACGCCCACCACCGCCCCGCCGCCGCAGGATTGCGGCAGCCTGGGCGCACAAAGCCGCCAGATCCAGCCATCCCAGGCGCCGCACCGCCTCGCGCCGCGGCAGCAGCAGATTGTGCGCCAGCCCGAGCCCGGGCACGGCACCACGGCCCAAGCGCTCCTTGGGCACGTAGTGCAGGCCGCGACGGCGCCGCACCGCGGCCCCCCGGCGCGCCACGTCTTCGCCGCGCAGGCGAATGCTGCCGACGGGCGCAGCAGTGCACTCACCGGACAACACCTCCAGCAGCTCGCGCTGGCCATTGCCGGACACCCCGGCGATGCCGACGATCTCGC
>Ga0209721_1002240_pt1 | contig 12509 bp, 7 predicted proteins | sample TshhotsprinmetaG_FD_184139 | JGI IMG/M metagenome (GOLD analysis project Ga0209721, IMG submission 184139) | Hot spring microbial communities from South Africa to study Microbial Dark Matter (Phase II) - Tshipise hot spring metaG (SPAdes)... | ecosystem: Environmental > Aquatic > Thermal springs... | reverse complement strand
ACTATCTCCTCAAAACCGCTGTTTATACTGAAATACTTGGTGCCATCCCAGTAAACCCTCTTGTTGACAAGCCTGAAATTCGCCACAATATCCCTCTAGCCAGATACCGTATAGGTGTAGGTTGGAGTGAGGCTGACGCCAGGACCGCCATCTGTACAGCTTACAAACTCATAACCAGCCGCTAGCCTGGCTCTAACGGTTGCCGTAGAGTCAGCGGTATAGAAATCGCAGCCACTCATTTTGCCGCCCACAGCTGGAGTAAAGGAAGTACTGATAATATAAAGGACCCACGGCTCGAACCATAGTTTATAAACTCTGGTGTTTGATGCTTTGTCACCAACCACGAAGCTTCTCCTCGCGTTAAGCTTATGTAGTATTCCCCACTCAAGTCCGGTACGTTGATACATTCAACCAGAGTTTCGGGGACCACGCGGGGGTAAGGGATATCCCGATCCAATTCAACACCCCGGGACTTTCAACAGCGCACGGCTTAACCTCTGAATCGTGATGAGTACTTTTGATCACATCCAAATCACGGGAGGAACCCTTAACGTTTGAGACAACAAGCTGCCAGATGTCCGGATTGTCACATCTCTGCCGCCCCATGATCTTGATTCTGTCAACCCCGACAAGCCTTACCTTGCTGTCAGTCACCCAGGTTTACTCACAGTCTCATGAAAGGCTCCACCCGGCGCATGAGCGCATATGCCTTCCGTAATGATCCACGCCGCGCTTTCCCCTCGATAATCACCCCAGTCTCATTTATTTGGCCCTGACTCCCGCTTTCGTTTATCCGTTTATCCGGTAATAAATTTCCCGGGATTACAGCTCTCGTCAAACTCCACTGGGCGTTCGAACAAGGACGCACCTATGACCAGTAATGTATTTCCCGGGATTGTGGTTCTCGTCACCCCCAGAAGAGCTGCCAGTCAAATTGGAAATCGCGCTTCAGGTTTTAGCGGTTTTCCTGGCGAAGTGAAAAAGAGCAACGAAATCAAAAATATAAATGAAGAAATAAAAACAAATATTTGTCTCGCCCGTAAGCTACGACCTTTAAACCCTGTCCCCATTTCCCGTTCCTTTCATTCAAAGGATTACCCGCTTGAGGATAGAGACAATCAACAATATTTGCGACGATTCAATAACCCGTTCTGGGGATATCCACTAAAAGGGATTCACTTACAATAATCGTTCATCCCGGCACGGCGGATCAATAATCCGCAATTACCACGCATGGAAAAATCAAGAATCAACGGCCAAGATTTGTTCTCTTCTTTTAAACAGGAACCCTAAAGGCTAATATATGGGCAGCATTTAAGACTCACTACAAGAACATTCAGCTGAAAGGCCGGGAGCAAGCTCGACACAGCCAGTCTCGCTCGAGGAGGTACGCCAGATTACAAGAAAATTCAGCTGAAAGAAACGGGAGCAAGGGGGTTGTTATGGAAGCAATGATTACCGCGGGCGACCTTGAAATCCATTACGTTGAGCAGGGAAGCGGCAAACCTCTTGTCATGATTGCTGGATTTACCGCGAGCCTCGATTGCTGGTATCCGAAACTCATCGAGGAACTCGCCGAATCCTACAGAGTTATCACCTTCGATAATCGCGGCGCCGGTTTAACAAAGACACCCGATGAACCCGAGGTGTGGACAATGGAGCTCTTTGCATCGGACACCGCAAACTTCATGGACGCCCTCGGAATAGACAGAGCCTACATTCTGGGCGAATCGATGGGAGGAATGATCGCCCAGGAACTTGTCATAAACTATCCGGAGAAAGTCGAAAAACTTGTTTTATGCTGCACTTTCTGCGGGGGAGAGGAGGCGGAGTTTCCTTCGCCAGAAGTGATCGCGGTCATGGCTGACCGTTCGGGCACGATCGAGGACATCGTAAGAAGAAACATACCTCTCGTTTTCCCGGATGAATGGGCGAGCGCAAACCCTGAAATAATCGAGGACAATGTCAGACGCTCCATGCTTCATCCGATGTCGGAGGAGAACGTGGAGAAGCAAACCCAGGCGCTGCTAACCTTTTCCACCTACGCGCAGCTTCCGCAGATAAAATGCCCCACGTTGATAGCATGCGGGACCGCAGATATCATGGTTCCCCCTGTCAACTCGAAGATACTTGCCGAAAGAATCCCGAACGCCCGTCTCATTGAGTACCCGGGCGCTGGGCACGTTTTCTCCACCCAGTGCGTTGAGGAGTTCACACGGGACCTTAAAGAGTTCCTCGGGTAATCTCGGACCGAAAACCAATGCTCGTGCGCGTTATTACCGCGCGCGATTCTGAAACGCGAAATCACATAAGAAATAAGTAAGGACGCTTTGAATCTCTACATCCTTGAGCTTGGTTCTCAACACTTCTCGGACGTAGCGCGGTATAACGGACTCTCCCCGGATAGAGGAGAGAAATCATCGAAAATTTAGTTCAAGCGCAAGTACAGAGCGAAAAAGTTTGACAAGAGACATGCCAAGGCCAGGCCCGCGATTTTCGCCGCGGTAAAGGATTTGCTGAACCTCCTTCCCAAACCTTGAGCCCGAAGTAAACTTACGATGATTGAAGCTTTTTATTTCTTTGCTGTAAATCATGCGGCTTATTCTTTACTCTTCACTCGAACACATCAATGTTCCGCATCATGTCATTTTCTAACGCGCGAGAATGCTTCTTTCCGGCACTGGGATAAGAGTTGAGCCGCGAACTATTGGATCGGAGAAAATATCGGCGGTGGAATTTTGTTGTTTTATACCGCTTTAAGAGCACACGCATACCTCAGAGTCGGTCGCGCGCATGTCTCTGACGGACTAAGGTTGACTCAAATGCAGGCTTCTCGAATCTTTCACCCTGATCTTGATAAAATCCCGCCTGCTTCAACACTATGCTCAAAAAAGTCTGAGGGAATGTTTCTAAAGCAATCGGCTTATGACATGTATGGATAAAAGGTTCAATAGGGGAGGCATCCCGGCGCGTCCGACAATATTCACAACTGTCCGGTCGCGACCCGCTTACCTGGACAAGACATAAAGCATGAGGAAAACAAAGCACGCTTTACGCGAATAGTTCAATCAGTAAAGTTCATGAGTCCAATTAAGTGTTTAATTAATTGCTGACGCGATGTATCAAAGTGTGGTGAGAATCTTATTTTGCCAAAAAAATTGGAGCGGGAGACGGGTCTCGAACCCGCGACCTCGAGCTTGGGAAGCTCGCGCTCTGCCAACTGAGCTACACCCGCTCAACCATTCAGTATTGCAAAGATTTTCGTGATGTAATTATATTCATCCGAACAGGGTTTGGCAATCGAAAATTGTTGAAGGATTGTCTGGCGGGAAACCGTCCAACTCGTATTCCGAAAACGCATGAAGTTCGTTGATTTTTTCAACCTTTTGAGGTGAAAACCCTAAGCGACTCTTCATCGAACCAGTAATTCACCACGCCCCTTGACAGTCTTTCGGGGTACTGATTTATTCCGCCATCTTCACAATCAAATGGGAGGGGCTTCGGCAGTCACCACTTTAACCCACACCGTAACACTTCAGGTTGGATTGACTATAAAACATATCGACCTACTTGCCGATAACCATAATGGATAGTTCGGGAGGACCTATGGAGAAACCAAAGATTCTTGTTGTAGAAGATGAAAAAGACGTAGCGAAAGTGATTGCGATTAACCTCAAGCTCGAGGGCATGGACGTGATCGAGGCATACGATGGCGCCGAGGCGATTCGAATACTCGGCGAGGAGCGTCCGGACTGCGTGCTTCTTGATATCATGCTTCCCAAAATCAGCGGCTGGGATGTTTTGAAATACATAAAGTCCCATCCTTCCACAACAGATATACCCGTCGTGATGGTAACCGCCAAGGTCGCGGAAAGGGACCAGCTTCGTGGATTGGGCGCCGGCGCGGTCAAATATATTACGAAGCCTTTCAGCCCATCATCTCTTATCGAGGCGATTAAGTCCGTGCTCAAGCCCCAGATTAGAGACCTTATAGTGAAAGAGCGCCGTGAGGCGATAGAAAGACTTCAACTGTCAACCCTGCAGCGGGTATCAGAGATCCTTATCACGACAAAGACATTAGATGAACTCGCAGAGAGCATTTCCAAGAAAATTTCTACAATATTCGAGACGCCTCTTTTTGCTCTAATACTGACCGAACCGAATCCTCAGATTTACATATTCGACGCGAGTCTAAAGGAAACCGCGCCGGTCCACAGCCCAGTCGTGAAAAAAACAGCGAGCCCGGAGCTAATGAGCAAACTTGTTCGACTCTTCAAGAGCGACAGGTGTTGTATGAAGGTGGGAGAATCAAACAAAATCAAGCTTACGGACATATTCACCGATGCGCCGCAAACATTTGAAGGGTATATTTTCCCGTTATTTGAGACTTCCGTAGTAATCGGTGCTGTAGCGATAGCCGGAGAAAATTTAAGCCTATCAAACAACGAGATCTCGCTCCTTTCAACGATAGCAAACCAGCTTTCAATGACATTAACCCGCGTGATGCTTCACGAAAACTTGATGGACGACCAAAAGTTGCGGCGCTACCTTCTTCACAGGACCATCGACGCTCAAGAAGCGGAGAGAAAACGCATAGCGTCAGAAATACACGACAGCATCATGCAATCTCTCGTTGGAACGATTTACAAACTCAAAGCGCTTGAAAGAGGCGCCCAGCAGAACTCCACAAACGGGCTCATCAAAGAGATTCGCCACCTGGAAGAGGAACTGTCACGCAACGTTGAAGAACTCAGGGCGCTGCTTTTGGGTTTAACCCCTCCGGCGCTTGAGGAGCTCGGGCTTATCGCGGCGTTAAGAGAATATGTATCTGTCTTTAACGCAAAGACCGGGATCAAGGTTGACCTGAACCTGCCGGAAAACGTACCTAACATCTCAAAAACGGCAAAGATCAACGTTTACAGAATCATTCAGGAAGCCCTCAATAACGTTGAGAAGCATTCAAAAGCGGCAAAGGTTTCCCTATCAATCGAAAACCCAAACGGTGGGGATTTGAAAATTACCATTAGCGATGACGGCGCGGGATTCAAGCCTATGAGCCGGGAAGAAAAACTGCGTTCTCTCGGCATAGCAACTATGCGAGAACGGGCTGAACTGCTCGGTGGAACGCTCCAGATAGAATCCGAACCCGGTAAGGGAACAAAGGTTCAGCTTCTATTACCAAAAGAGGTTTTCACGGAGGGATGAAATGGCAAAGATAAAGGTGCTCATCGTAGATGACCACAAACTAGTCAGGGAAGGTTTGAGAGCTGTTTTTGACCAGTGCGACAGCATTGAAGTGATTGCCGAGGCAGAATCCGCCGAGGAGGCGCTCAGGCTAATCGGAGAAGAAAACCCCGACGTGGTTCTTATGGACATAAGCATGCCCGGAATGAGCGGGATAGAAGCTACCAAAATGATTAAAGCCGAACACCCCGACGTGAAAGTGGTAATGCTCACGATGATGGATCAAGAAAGTTCAGTTTATGAAGCAGTCAAAGCTGGAGCCACAGGTTACATGCTGAAAAACACGAGCGCCGAGGACCTGATTGAGGCAATACGTACCGTTTACGAAGGCAAAGCTCTCCTCCATCCGGATGCCACCGTTAAACTCCTTAAGGAGTTCGTCAGCCTTTCCGACAACAAGGCAAAGGACTACGGGCTTTCCGCGCGGGAGATGGAAGTTTTGAGGCTTCTTTGTGAAGGCAAAACCAATAAGGAACTTGCCCGCGCTCTTTGGATCAGCGAACAGACAGTCAAGACTCATCTCGCGCATATATACGGGAAGCTCGGAACTTCGGACAGGACGGAGACCGTCGCAAAGGCGATCAGGATGGGCCTGGTAAGCTAATCACTTATAAGTCAGCCCAACCAACGTTTGCGCTATAGCCTCTCTCAACGCTTCCCGTTCTCTCGAATTTTAGCCACCTTTAACGGCAAGCATGGCGCAAAGCCAATTCAAAAGAAAAAACAAACTCGATTTTATGTTCCCCTCATTGCGCGAAACGTTCGGACTCGAAATCTTAAAACCTGAGCGCAAAGCATCGGTTCTCTTCGGTCACTTCCTCAAAACCCTGACGTAAAAGATTTATAAAATATTCTTGGAAATAAAATCTCCCTCGCCGCTACCGGACATAATCTAATTCAATAAGGCTATTTCGAACGTCAAGCGGTTTTAAGTGAAGAAATAAGATAGCATAAAAAGCGGAGGGCGCAGAAAAACAGAAATAAGTTTCCCCCTCTGGAGGATGAGAGATGACCGTTACCAACGAGAACATCGCCAGAATCTTTGATGAGGTCGCTGATTTGCTCGAGATATCAGGAGAAAGTTTCTTTCGTGTTCGCGCGTACAGGAACGCGGCAAGGGTGATAAGGGACCTTGCCACCCCGGTGCAATCAATCGCCAGAGACAAAACGGGAAAGCTTGAGGACCTCCCGGGAATAGGCAAAGACCTTGCCATGAAAATAACCGAGATTATCGAAACTGGAGACCTTCCTTTAAGGCGAGAACTGGAGTCAAGGATTCCCGTGGGCTTGCTCGAGGTGATGAAAGTCCCGGGGATAGGACCGAGAAAAGCGCACAAGCTTTATCTTGAACTCGGCGTAAAAGACATCGAAACCCTCGAGGAAGTCACGTCCAGGGGACTCGTGCGCAATCTCGCCGGGTTTGGAAAAAAGACAGAGGAAAATATACTTCAGGGCATATCCACCATCAAGGGTTTCGGAAAACGGATTCTTCGCGCTGAAGCGGAACCTTACGCGGCGCAAATAATTGAATACATGAGTTCCCTGAAAGGGCTCAGGCGTATAGAAATAGCGGGTAGCTACCGCCGCCTCAAAGAGACGGTTGGCGATCTCGACATCCTCGTCTCGTGCGAGAATACCGCAAAAGCGCTGGACAGGTTCATCAATTTTCACATGGTGGAAAAAATCATCTCGCAGGGCGAAACGAGAGCTTCGGTGATGCTTAACATCGGTCTTCAGGTTGATATGAGAGCGGTTCACGAGGAATCCTTTGGGGCGGCGCTTCAATATTTTACTGGCTCGCAAGCCCACAGCGTGGCTCTCCGCAGGATAGCGATGAAGAAGGGCTTAAAACTCAATGAGTACGGCGTGTTCCGGGCTAACGAGAGAGTAGCGGGGAAAACCGAAGAGGAAGTATATGAAGCGCTTGGTCTCCCCTGGATACCTCCCGAACTAAGGGAGAACCGCGGTGAAATAGCTAGCGCTCTCGAGGGAAAGCTACCCGTTCTCGTTAAACTCGAGGACATCAAGGGCGATCTGCACATACACACTGACGCCACCGACGGACGGGACGACGCTCTGACAATAATTAAAGCCGCCAGACAGAAGGGCTACTCGTACGTGGCGATTACAAACCATTCAAAGAGAGTGAGCATGGCCGGAGGTCTCGATGAAAAGGGGCTTCTTTCTCACTGGGAAGAGTTGGAGAAGGTAGAAAAGGCAATCCCGCACATACACGTTCTTAAAGGAGTCGAGGTCGACATACTCGAGGACGGGACTCTGGATATTTCTGAGCAAGTTCTCGCGCGCGCCGATTACGTGGTCGCAGCCGTCCACTACAACACGAACATGTCTCGCGCCCAGATGACCAGGCGCATTATAAAAGCAATCTCCAACCCTTTTGTGCACGCTCTCGCACACGCAACGGGCAGGATAATCAACAAGAGGAACTCGTACGCGGTTGACATGGAAGAAATAATCGCCGCGGCAGCAAAATACGACAAATTGCTCGAGCTGAACGCCGCGCCGGACCGGCTCGACATAGACGACGTAAGCTGCATGGAGGCAAAAAAGCATGGCGTGAAAATCTCGATCGCGACTGACGCGCATCACTCGGGCGGGCTTGATTACATGAGATACGGAATCCATCAAGCTCGGAGAGGATGGCTGGAAAACGAGGACGTGATAAACACGCTCAACCACGAAGAACTGGTCAAAATTCTAAAAAATAAAAATAGCCGAAAGACCATCTAAGGGTTAACGAAAGGGGCTTCGATCGGGGTTTCAGACGGAACCCTAACCTTCAGCGCAAGCGGTTCAATAGATATGTCGAGCGTCTCACCTGACGCGTATTTGTAAACTTCACCATCAACCTGTATAAAAGACTCCTCTTCGAGAAATACCTTAAATCTCCTTCCCGAGTCATATATGATGCGATCTGACCTGTAATCTCTGTTGAAACACCTAAGAAACAGAAACCAGGCCGGTATCGGGGACATGGGACCGACAGCCGACATGTTAATTATCCCGTCATCCATTCTCGCCTCCGGCATCCAGTAAACGTAGCGAGCGTAAAGCGGCGCGTTCCCAAACACTGCCACCAAAAAACGCCCTTCGTGAACGCCGTTCTCACCTTCGATTCGCATTCTTCTGGCCGAGTGCTGAAGCCTCTCAATAAAAACAATCCTCAAGCCGACAGCGAAGTAGGCGGGAATCCTGATTTTCTTATGACTCAATGTCCTGTAGGCAATCTCCGCGTCAACCCCGACTCCGAGCTGAACCACGGCAAATCTGCCGTTGTACTTCAACAGGTCAATTTTCCTGTCGCGCCCGTTAAGCATCACGTCGAGTGCGCCGCTCCTGTTTCTCGGAATTCCCACGTTATGGCAGTAGTCATCCGCGGTACCGGCCGGAAAGACGCAGAAAGTTTTCCGATCACCCCCGCCGGATTTGATTCCATTGACCACTTCATTTGCCGTACCGTCGCCGCCCACAGCCACCACGCAATCTACGCTGTTGACCCAGCGTTCAACGATTGTCGTGGCATGCCCGGGATTTTGAGTTACGAAAGCCTCGTGGTCAATATTCAATTTTCTAAGTTCTTTCAAGAGCCACATTCCCTCTTTCAGAGCGTTGCCGCCGCGCGATACGGGGTTTATTACTATGAGGAATCGCTCATCCTTCCTTTCTCTTTCCCGCTTTGTGGACTCACCCCTTACCGACCTCTGAGTGTACCTTTCAGTCACTTTCAGTCCTCCACTGCCTCTTTCGGAACCCTAACTCTCAAAGCCATTGGCTCTACTTTCATGTCAAGATACTCGCCGCGGGGAAATATCACTACCTCGCCGTCGAACTGGGCGTAAACATCCTCGTGGCATTCTATCGCAAAGCGCTCGGCGGTGTAGCGACTCATTTCTTTTGCCCATGTATGCTTTCCGATAGTTGAAAGACCGAAAAGCATGAGACCTTTGAACCTGTTCAACGGTATGAAGGCAGCCATGTTCAAAAGGCCGTCATCCATCTTCGCGTCCGGAAGCATTTTCATGTAACGACCGTAGCTGCCCGCATTACCAACGACCACGAGCAGGTACTCTCCCTTTAATGTCCTGCCCTGCTCGAGAGTGAGAGTGAGTTTGGGTGTGGGAAGTGGCTTGAAGAGCATGGAAAGCCCATGATACCAGTATGCGAGAAGCCTTAAATGCTTGCTTTCGTAACTCCTGTAGGCTATTTCCGCGTCCAGACCTATCCCGACGGTAACGGCCGCGTAGCGACCGTTGACGTTCATAAGGTCTATGGTCTTTTCGTGTTCACCAGTCAAAACCCTTAACGCTTTATCCTTGTCCCTGGGAATCCTCATATTCCTCGCAAAATCGTCAGCAGTGCCGCTGGGGAACACCGCAAGTTTTCTGGTCTTCTGACCCGACTGCTTTATCCCGTTTATCACTTCATTGATAGTGCCATCTCCGCCGACCGCAACTACCACATCGACTTCATCGCCCCAGCGAGCCACCAGTTCGCGCGCGTGCCCCGCCTTTTCGGTGAACAAGGCTTCGTGGTCAATACCCATTTTTCTCAGTTTTCCCAAAAGCCATATTCCCTGTCTTAAAGCATGCCCGCCGCGCCCAACAGGATTGACAACGACAAGATACTTCTCATCCTTTTTCAATTGAGCTCCTTTTTAAGACCGCGGAAAACGTTAGACGTTTTCTCTTGCGCCTCATAGGCGTCAGCATAAATCATATAATATTCCCTGCGCCGGCTTTAAGAGAGGGCAGACGTAAGCAAAACGCCGTTATCCTCGGCGGAAAACGAAAGATAATGAGCGCATCCAGGCTTAAAGGGTATGAACGATCGTAACTGAAATAAAAGAAAGGAAAGGGACTCGAGACGAAAATATCTTAATATAAGGAAATCACTTAAGATATTCTTAGCGTTCGCGCCTAAAACCCATCATTGATTTGGAGAGCGGATTGTCAGTAAAAAAAAGAACCAAGAACGCTGCGAGGTCAAAAATATCGAAAACAAAAAACATCGTCTTTCTTTTTTCCTTTATTCTCTTCGCCGCGATTACGACCGCGTGTCTTGCGACTTCTCTGAAAGCTACACCCTCAAAAGCAACACCGCGAAATACCGTATCATCCCGCTCGGAGCTCACCACAGCTCGGGCGGCGAATTCCAGTCGAAGATCAGGCAAAGCCATTCTTGTCTTCATTGACAGGATAAGCCTTGAGGATGTCCTTGAGGCGAAGACCCTCAACATATACTCCCTCGCGCGAAAAGGTTCTGTTGGCTTGATGAACGCGCGGGTACGGAATGACGTTTACGGGGCGGGAAGCTATTTAATGATTGGAGCCGGAGGAAGAGCGATCGCCGGCGACGGGGCGGGTCTCGCGTTTGGCTCGGAAGAGAAACTCTTTTCCCGCTCCAGACAAACTATATCAGCCGCCGATGTTTTCCGCTCCCTGACAGGCGTCAAGGTAAGCCCCGGGTCCATAATCCACCTTTCGATAGAGGATATGAAGAAAAGATCAGATAGCTTGAAAGGAGGCGGCGTTCCCGGTCTTTTAGGCGAAATGCTCAAAAACGCAGGTAAGAAAGTGTCCATTGTCGGAAACGCCGATTCTCTCGTGCTTGCGGAAACCGCCGGGGCAAACCCGTCAAAGTCTTTCCCGATATCCCTCCAAGAAGCAGTGGACAATAAATCCGCCTCGCTCTTTTCGTACGTCTGTCACCGCGAGGCGGCCTGCGCCGCTATTGACCGCAAAGGCGTGGTTCCATCAGGAGAAACCTCAACAGCGCTTGTTAAATTTGGACACCTGACCGGACTCGTTTCCACGGATTTTGAAAAACTCATATCCGTTTTCAAATCAGAGTATGCCACCTCGGACTTCATAACCGTTGATCTCGGGGAAACGTCGCGTGTCGATGAATTTTCTCAAATATACTCTGACGCCCAGATTGAGCGAAGAAAACGAGCGGCGCTGGGAAAGTGCGACAAGGCGCTCGGAGAGATAATGATGACCTGCGATTTCTCGAAGGACCTTTTGATCCTTTGCGTCCCCACCCCCTCACGCAAGATGATAAGCGAAACGGAGCTGCTGACCCCCATTTTCATCTGGGGTCCCGGCTTTGAGGAAGGATGCTTAAGTTCGCCCACCACCAGGAAAAAGGGCTTGATCACGAATATCGACGTCGCACCGACCATCCTGAGTTTCTTCGGGATTGAAATTCCCGCAGAGATAGAGGGCAAACCCGCAAGCAGCATCCCGACGCCTGAATCGGAAAGAGCCCTCAAATCGCTTCTTACCATGAAAAACAGAGCGGTATTTGTAGCAAACTCAAGAACCACGCTTTTCAAAATTTACGTCCTTCCCGCCATTTTTATTCTTCTGATATGCGCATCTCTTGCGATAATTAGGAAAGACCTTGTAATCGGGCACGACACCTTCTGGTCGATCTTGATTCTCGCAGTCCTTGCCGGACCAACGGCTTTCAGCCTCACCGTGGCAGTACCGGTTAACTCCCTCTGGTTTGCAATCCCCGCGGCGATCGCGGCGCAACTCACTATAGGATCGCTCGCATATTGCATTTATATTCCGGGTTACAGAAAGAAGAAGGGTTCAACAAGTGAGTCGCGCACTTTATCGCGCCGCTTCACCCAATCAAAAAATCCCGATACGAGTAGTGAGAATAATAACGTTAAAGATAACCGTGGAACCATTAGCGCCCTGAAAGACGCGAGCATCGATGAGACGCGCGAAACAATGGTGGAGAAATACCGCTACATCCTTCCCAGAGCGGTCCTTTCAATCTCTTTTCTCACGCTTTTCATGGTATTGATAGACCCATTTGTCGGAACCCCCTTTGGCTCTTCCTCACCGTTCGGGGCACTCATAGTGCTCGGCGGGAGATTCTACGGGATTGGCAATTTCTTCATGGGGCTCGCGGTGGCAAGCACGATTACGATTTCCGCCTTTCTTCCCTCAGTGATAAAAGACGAAAGAATCAGGGCGAAGCCTGCCAGTCGCTTCCTTACTTCACCTTTGGTTTTCGCAGCGATCCTGTTTTCGATCACGCTTGCCGCTCTGGGCCATCCGTCACTCGGAGCGAACGTGGGCGGAGTCATAACAGTCTGTTTCGCGGGAGTGGTAACCTTGTTCTCAATGAGCGGGCGCAAAATCAGCTGGAAAATACTGATTGCAGCCGCGCTGTTTGTTCTCCTTATTCTCTCGCTCCTGTTCGCGTTTGACCTGTTGCTCGGCGGCAGG
>Ga0209721_1002239_pt1 | contig 12510 bp, 11 predicted proteins | sample TshhotsprinmetaG_FD_184139 | JGI IMG/M metagenome (GOLD analysis project Ga0209721, IMG submission 184139) | Hot spring microbial communities from South Africa to study Microbial Dark Matter (Phase II) - Tshipise hot spring metaG (SPAdes)... | ecosystem: Environmental > Aquatic > Thermal springs... | reverse complement strand
AATTTTCTTAAAGTATAAAGCAATTCGTATGCCTGAAAAACGGCAAGCTAATAGCTCAACCCAGAAAAAGGCTCTTGATTGCGCTGACCTATAAAGAAAAAATCCCTTTCTGGATTATGCTACTTTAGGTTGCATTAGCAAGAAAAAAGGTAACTCATTTTTTAAGTATTCCCCATCTCTTTCTTTTTTCCCACAGGGCTTTTCGTGTTATGCCGAGCATGGACGCGAGCTCTTGTTCACTATATTTCGATTGATATTTAATAATCGCCCTTTTAGTGAATTCTTCAATAGAAAGCACACCTTGGGACATGTCAAGGTGCAGGGGTTCTGCCTCTCTGAGTTCTTCTGGGAGATGCTCCAGGCGGATATACTCTGAATCACATAAGAGGACAGCTCTTTCAACAACATTTTGCAATTCCCTGATATTGCCGGGCCAATAATAATTGTTTAAAGCTGCCATGGATTCTTCATCGAAAGATTTTGCCTTGCCGCCCATCTCAGTAGAATACTTTTCTAAAAAATACTGCGCAAGTATTTGTATATCTTGACCACGAGCCCTTAAGGGGGGGAGTTTCAGGTTTATTACATTTAGACGGTAGTAAAGGTCTTCCCTGAACCTGCCCTGCTTGACTGCGTTGAAAAGGTCCATATTGGTCGCAGCAATAAACCTTATATCAACCTTTTTGCTTTGCAATGAACCAACAGGTCTGATTTCCCTGTCATCCAGCACCCTGAGGAGTTTCACCTGAAGATGGTGGCTTAGGTCTCCAATCTCATCAAGAAATACCGTCCCTTTATCCGCCTCTTCAAAAAGCCCCCTTTTTGAATATACAGCCCCTGTAAACGCCCCTTTTGAATGTCCGAAAAACTCTGATTCAAGCAAATTTTCGGGTATCGCACTGCAATTTATAGCTACAAACGGCTCGCCAGCTCTTTTGCTGTTATAATGGATTGCTCTGGCAATTAGCTCCTTGCCAGTTCCGGTTTCACCAAGAATCAGGACATTGCTTCTTGAGTTAGCAACCATCTTAACCTCTTCTATAACAGCCCTTATCGCTGGACTCTGACCAACTATGCTGCTGAAATCATATTTGTTTTCAAGGGATTGGGAGGATTCAATCGCAGGTTTTATAGGCAATGTTTTCATAAGGGCATTTCTGACAAGCATCTTTATTTCTTCATTTATTATAGGTTTGATTATGTAGTCATAGGAGCCAAGCCTGAATGCCTTTATGGCGGATTCAATAGTTGCATAAGAGGTCATAACTATAACTATTATTTCAGGATACTCCTTTTTAACCCTGGCAAGAAGTTCAATGCCGTCAATGCCGGGCAAAATGATATCTGTAATTATAAGATTATAGGGCTGGGATTCCAGCGCCCTTAAAGCTGATTCTGCGCTGGAAACAGCGGTAACCTCGTAAGACTCTTTTAAAAATAATTTTTTGAGGGAGTTGCAGAGAAACTCATTGTCTTCTACAATCAATAATCTCTCTGGCATTATTGCCTCCGTTAAAAATATATTTTTCTGTCATTATACCAAAAATATAAACATTATTCTTTTTTTCTGCTGGCGACTGCTAAGGCTACGATTGCGATAAATATGAGCCAAAAGACAAATAGATATGTGATGACATGTTGCCCCGCTATTTGCAATAGAGGCCAATTGAAAAAAAGAGAACCGATAATAAAAATAAAGATTAAAATCTCAGAAGTTCTCAATCTTCTATCGCCTTGTCGCCATTATCAAGCCTGCCAGCCTTGCTGATGCTCATAGCCTTGTCATCAGGATCGAGCTCCATAAGCTTGACACCCTGTGCATACCTACCCAAAAGAGGGATATCTTCCGTTTTGAGCCTGATCAGCTTGCCTGTGCTTGCTATTATAATAATCTCTTCCTGATTCTTGACTTGGATTAATCCTACCACATCTCCACCCTTTTTAAGCAATTTAATCGAAATAACCCCCTTGCCCCCCCTATTTCTTAGGGGATAGTCTTCAATTTTAGTTTTCTTGCCGATGCCTTTTTCGGTAATGGTAAGCAAATAAGTTCCTTTTTCAGCCACATCACCGGATACAACCATGTCTTTATGTGAAAGCCTTATTCCTATAACACCTCTTGCAGTTCTGCCCATAGCCCTTACCTGTTTTTCCTGAAACCTTATGGCAAGACCCTTTTTTGTTCCTATTATGAGTTCATCATTGCCAGTTGTTTTTTTAACTGAGATTAGCTCGTCGTCATCGGATATGGTTATGGCGATTATGCCTTTTTCTCTTGGATTGCTGAATTCTTCAAGGGATGTTTTCTTAACAATGCCTTTTTTTGTAAACATCACCAGATAACCATCTTTGAAATCCTTAGTATTAATAGCTGTTGAAATTCTCTCTCCTTCGGAAAGACGCAATAGGTTTACCAATGCCTTACCTTTTCTATTTCCGCCCAACTCGGGTATCTCATATACCTTCATCCAATATAACCTACCCTTATTGCTGAAAAAAAGCATATAGTCATGAGTAGAAGCCGTGAAAAGCTGTTCGACCAAATCTTCTTCCTTAGTCTCCATACCTTTTTTACCCTTGCCACCACGCTTCTGGCTCCTGCAAGTTGAAGACGGCATTCTCTTTATATAACCTTCATGAGACAGTGTTATAACCATCTCTTCTTCTGCAATAAGATCCTCAATCTTTATCTCGGCTATCTCAGATTCTATGCTAGTTCTTCTATCATCAGCGTATCTCTTTTTTATATCAAGGAGTTCATCCTTGATTATTGCTGAGACGAGGTCTTCATCTGCCAATATCTCTTTTAATCTCACTATCTCGCCAAGAACATCTTCAAGTTCCTTTATGATTTTTTCTCTTTCGAGACCCGTAAGCTTTTGGAGTCTCATTTCGAGTATAGCCTGAGCCTGGGCAGCAGTGAGTGGATAATTTGATATCAAGCCCTGCCTTGCTTCCTCTGGCGTTCTTGACGACCTGATTAGTTTGATAATATTATCAATATAATCCAGGGCTATTTTCAGCCCTTCTAATATATGAGCCCGTTCCTCCGCCTTTCTAAGCTCAAATCGACTTCTTCTAACAATGATATCCCTTCTATGGCGTAAAAAATGCTTCAATATATCCCGTAGATTGAGGATTTGTGGCTGGTTACCTACGAGGGCAAGCATGATAATTCCAAAAGTCGTCTCCATTTGGGTGTGCTTCAAGAGGTTGTTAAGCACAACCTGAGGCATCTCTCCGCGCTTTACTTCAATAACAACCCTTATACCTTCCCTGTCAGATTCATCCCTTATTTCCGAGATTCCCTCAATCTTTTTTTCTCGCATAAGTTCAGCGATTTTTTCAATTAAGCGGGCTTTATTTACCTGATAAGGGAGTTCATCAATAATAATGCTTTCGCCACCTTTCTGGTCTTTTTCGTATCGTGTCTTTGCCCTTACCTTAATCAAACCCTTGCCATTGGTATAAGCAGATATTATCCCATCCGTCCCATATATAGTGCCGCCTGTGGGAAAGTCGGGACCCTTAATTTTTTTCATCAGTTCATTGATGTTTGTATCGGGGTTTTTAAGAAGCATTATAAGTCCATCTATAACCTCCCCGAGATTATGGGGCGGTATATTTGTTGCCATGCCGACCGCAATGCCCGATGCCCCGTTAATCAAGAGATTGGGAATTCTTGTTGGCAGAACAACGGGCTCTTCGGTTGTTTCATCAAAGTTGGGCGTAAAATCTACTGTTTCTTTGTCTATGTCAGCGAGAAATTCTTCGGCTATCCTTGACATCCTTGCTTCAGTGTATCTATAAGCCGCAGCAGGATCACCGTCAACAGAACCAAAGTTGCCTTGCCCATCAATGAGTGGATATCTCATATTAAAATCCTGGGCGAGGCGAACAAGGGCGTCATAAACTGCGGTGTCTCCATGGGGATGGTATTTTTTAAGCACTTCCCCGACTACACCTGCACATTTTGAATGCTTTTTGCCGGGCAGCAAACCTTCCCTGAACATTGCATACAGAATTCTTCTCTGAACAGGTTTCATCCCGTCTCTAACATCTGGCAATGCCCTGCCTATGATTACGCTCATGGCATAATCCAGATAACTTACCTTCATTTCTTCTTCGATATTTATAGAAGACCTTATCACTTGAAATCACTCCGGAAGGATAAAATAGAAGTTATTACCAAGCGGAGTAGCCTCGTAGCCAACCTCTCCGCCGTGAATTTCGACAGCATTTTTTACAAAGGAAAGCCCATGACCAGTGCCTGGTTTGAAAGATATATTAGTCCCTCTGTAACCTTCAGTGAATATTTTATCTCTTTCTTCAGGCTCGATGTGTCTTCCGGTGCTGAAGACATTGTATTTAATCCCATTTCTGCCTTCCCCGAAATGGTTTTTTAAAATCTCCCGCCCGTAGGCAATATATTTCTTACGCTCACCATACTGGTTGACAACCTCTTCAGTATATTTAACGGCATTAGAGAAAAGATTTGCATACACCTGAGCTATAAGCCCTATATCAACAACACTAATTACATCCTCATCAGGTATGCCACTGAACCTATCGTCTATTACTATATTTCTGTCCCTGAAATCCTCAATGAATCTCTCTAACTGTGGCTGAACCACATCTCTCTTCATATTACATGGCATTTTGCGGAGAGTCAATTTGCCGTGGTCAAAATGGCCTCTTCTTAAAAGGGTCTCCAGAAACAGACTCGTATTGCGATAATGCTTCTCTATATTTTCATATTCCTCTTTTAAGCCTTTATTAACCTCTCTTAATTTATCAAAAAGGCGCTCCATGCATAATCCGTCACAGACATCTTCGGATGTATGCTGGATAAGAAACCTCTCTATCTCCCTGTTTTTATGTATCTTGCCTTTAAGCCTCCTCAAAAATAGTTTGAATACCATATTTGGGACTATGACATTATGTTCTATATCTGTCACGAGACTTCGTATGAATTTAAGATGTTCAACATTTTTCTCAAACAGAAAGCGGTTATGCAAATTGAAACCTATCCTGTTGGCATATTTCTGGAGGAAGAATTCCAGATTATTATTCAGTCTATGGGCGGGGAAAATCTCGAGGAACCCAAGTATCCCCTTTCTAACCCTTTCGGGAATCTGATCTATGAGCAGCCTATTGCCCTTCAAACCAAAAAGGATAGTCCCATAATCAGTATAAAAGGGACTATCAGTTGTTTCAATGTCCTCATCCATTGTAAAAATGTATTGAGCAGGCTCTCCAGTTGTAGTTGCAACCAAGACCATCTTATTAAGTTTTGAATCATTTATAAAAATCCCTGCATCGAGATTGAAAAAGACCTTTGGTATAGACACGCAAAGTCTGTAAAAGTCCTCAATGCTTTCAAGCTCCTGAGCCAAATCAAAAAAGGTCATTAAGGCAGAACTTTCAGTCTGTGTGAAATCATACTCCTGGTATGTTGTCCTTTTATCTTTGATACGCTGTATAATTTCTCTCATATGGTTTTGTCAGCATTTTTAGAAGTTTTTATATCCTCTATTAACTGCGTTATCCGCTGTCTGATTTCATCCCTCGCCCTTCTAAATTCCTTCATAATAGTCTCTTCTGTTCCCAATGTCCCAACGGGGTCCTTGATGGGCCAATGTAACTTCTTTACGCCCTGTGGCATTTGCGGGCATAAATTATCAGCATAGTCGCAAAGGGAAATAAGCATATCCATTTTTTCGAGCAAATCTGGGTTAATTAGCTTTGATCTCTGTCCTGAGATGTCAATGCCAATTTCTTTCATAACAGCAATAGCTCTCGGTTGGACAGCGGCAGTCATTATTCCTGCACTGTATGGTTCGATTAAACCTTTCCCTAGTTCCCTTGCTAACCCTTCAGCCATCTGGCTCCTGCAGGAATTAGCGGTACACAAAAACATTATCTTCAGCATTGTTCCGAAAATATCCCCTCTTTAGCAAAGAGGGGTCAGGGGAGGTTTTATTAATTTCTTTGTCCTTAAAATCACCCTTCATCCCCCTTGTACAATGGGGTAAAATATTTTCCATCCTCCTTCGTGAGTTTTAGCTTATTAAAATTTTTTATTTTCTACCACATGTGTCCGAAATAATATTCGATTCTTTGCCAAAGAACTACCTTCGTCCATGGGCAAGCCTTTGTGAGACTTTATGCTTAGTTTTAGAGTATCGGCAGTCGAGGCTTCCGCTTCGTCTTCAGCCTCCTTTGGGTTACCCATGTTTTGCCTCTAGAAATAGCGTCATATCCCTCGGATTCGAAGGTATATAAGAATTTATTTTGGAAGGGTATGATTTCATAATAATCATGAAATTTTATCGATATTTTAACATAGATTATACCTGACCAAAAAGATTTTCAAAGCCTTGACAATAGCCGATTAATCAAATGAATGGCGCAAAGCCGCAGCACATCTCCTGAAATGTATCAGGAGTTATCAATTTTAAAAACCCTGCAGACTTCTGCAGGGTTTTTAAGCCTTATACCCCGTCATAGCTCTATGGAAGACCTTTTTGACAAATATCATGAAAAGGTTAGCGCCTGTAATTTCCAGATTATAAAAGGGCTTCCTGTTTTAAATTCCCTCTCTCGGAGATGAGTTCCACGATGAAATTCCCATTTAGAAAAGGAGGCAAGGGGGTTGTTCAGCGAAAACCTTAATCCAGTTTTGTTTATCCCTCAACTATTGAGTGTTCATGCCACATAAACCAGTTTCCAGTATCTGACAAGAATGTATGAGTGTTTGCAAAGATCTTATAATGCTGCTGCTCCTCAGCGATCAGCTTCTCAAATAATGTTTTCTCCTTTTCAATCTTTAGTGAGGGCAGAAGGTTTTTATAAAACTCTATGCCCTCCCTTTCCATCTGCATTGCTATCTTGAATGCCTCCATCTCATCATTTGTAGCTGCGGCTCTAGTCATCATGTTATCCTTCATTGTTTCAAATATTGTCTTTATATTTTGCATCGGGCTAACATCTGAAACATTGATATCAAGCCCTTTAATTATTCTGGTTATTATATCGAGATGCCTCTTTTCATCCTCAGCTATCGTCAGAAACATTTTTTTGCCTACCGGATTTGATGTCTTATCAGCAGCTTCGGTATAAAACCTTACAGCATCAGATTCCATCCTCATTGCTATTTCGATTGAATTCATTATATTACCTCCTTAAATTGAAACTGTCATTATATTTTACTTCTTAAGAACTAAAAAGATAAATGCTCATGCAAAAGGCAGGGGGCAACTTTTGAATTGCATCCCGCTTTAATCGGTATTGAAGCTTAATAAATTACCTTTACATGGAGTATAATAATTATCATGATACGTCATACATTCTCGGTTCTTAACGGCATTGGTGAGAAATTTGAACGTCATCTCTGGCGGAAGGGGATCCTGACATGGGACGATTTTCTTAGCAGGGAAAATGTTACAGGTTTAAGTTTCCATAGAAAAGAATTATACAACAATGAACTGAAAAAATTATCAGGAGAGTTGTTAAAGGGTAACGCTGAATTTTTCTTTCATTTTATAAAAAGAAACCAGCACTGGAGACTTTTTGAAGAATTCAAGGGTGACGCAGTTTGTCTTGATATAGAAACAAACGGACTGCCTATAAGATATGGGGGGTATATTACACTCGTTGGTTTTTATGACGGATTTGAGTGGAGATATCTGATGAAGGATGAAAATCTCACTCCTCACAATCTTTATAGGGAGCTTAACGGCTATAAATATCTCATAACCTTTGCCGGCACAGCATTCGACATCCCATTTTTAAAAAATTCCTTCTCAAACCTGAAAATCAATATTCCACATTTTGATCTTTGCACGGCATCACGAAAATTAAGTATAAAAGGCGGCTTGAAAAAACTTGAAGCCCTATACGGCATTGAAAGAGATGAATCTGTGGCAGGGTTTGATGGATACGATGCCGTTAAATTGTGGCGTCATTACCAAAAAGGCAGTCTGGAAGCAAGGGAACTTTTGCTTACTTACAACAGGTATGACACGGTGAATCTCTTTAAACTTGCCGATATTCTTTATAGTGCCATGAGAACTCATTCAGGGATAGATTATTATGTCAGATAATCTAATAAAGAACTTTTTATCATACCTTGCCGTTGAAAGAGGTCTCTCTAAAAATACCATTGAATCATATCGCCTCGACCTCAAGGGATTTTCAGATTTTTTAGGCAAAAGGAAAATCCCTCTGGAGGCATTTAGAAAACAGGACATCATCGATTATATTGCCTTCAGGAGGGACAATGGAGTCTCAGCCTCAAGCATATGCAGGCTTCTGTCATCACTGAAGGGTTTTGTAAAATACCTTATAATTGAAAAAATAATGCTCGAAGATCCTGCTGAAACTATCAGGACTCCTGAAAGATGGCAGAGACTGCCCAAAGCCGTGAGTTTCGGCGAGATAGTTGATCTTCTAAATACTAACGGCAATAGCAGCTCATACATCAGGGACATAGCTATGCTTGAATTAATGTATTCCTCAGGACTCAGGGTGAGCGAGATTATCTCTCTAAAGATTAACAACATCAATTACGAAGGCGGTTTTTTGAGGGTTATGGGCAAGGGTTCTAAGGAGAGGGTTGTTCCTATTAATGAAAGGGCAAAGGCAAAAATACAAAATTATATGAACGGCTTAAGACATAAATACCTAAAGAATAAGCAATCTCCTTATCTTTTTCTTACTAATAGGGGACTACCCATGACCCGTCAAAGGTTTTGGCAGGCGCTAAAAAGGCTTGGTGAACAAGCAGGGCTTAGGATATCGCCTCATGTTATCAGACATTCTTTCGCAACCCACCTTCTTGATGGAGGCGCAGACCTGAGGTCTGTCCAGAAAATGCTTGGACATTCCGATATATCGACCACTCAGGTTTATACCAAGGTCTCAGGCGACAGGATTAAAAAGGCTTATTATCAATATCACCCAAGAGCGAAGTAGTGGATGGTGAATGGTTTTAAAAACTGAATAATATTTACTAACGACTATTCCCTAAAAAGTTGGCGTCAAGAGTTCTATGAAAAAGTGTTTTAAAACATATTGAAGTATATAAAAGACCCCACTCACCCCAAACCTCTCCCCCTTGGGGGAGAGGGGAAAGACTTTTGACAATACAAAATAAAAGTCAAGGAGATAAATTATGACGGTTCCACTTAAAACAGAAGATCTATACAAATGCTGTGACCCAAATATTTTTGCTTTTAACACAACTGAAGACATCGGCAAATTTGAAGAGACCATAGGACAACAGAGGGCGCTTAAAGCCATAGATTTCGGCTTAAACCTTAATCACGGGGGATTCAACATTTTTGCACTTGGAGAAAACGGCACAGGTAGAACAAGAACTGTAAAAGCCCTTTTGCTAGAAAAAGCTGCCAAAGAAAGAGTTCCGAATGATTGGTGCTATGTTTATAACTTTAAGAATCCTGATGCCCCAATGGCTATTTCACTTCCTCCAAGTAGGGGAAGGGAATTCAAAAAGGACATGGATGACCTAATAAAAACTATTAGAGAGGAAATTATTAAGGCTTTCGAATCAAAGGAATATGATAAGCAGAAAAGCAAGATTATAGATGAGTTCCAGCAAAAACAAAAGGCTTTATTTACAAGCCTTGAGGAAGAGGCTCAGGCAAAAGGTTTTGCCATAAGAAAAATCCCAACAGGACTTTTGATAGTGCCTATTAAGAAATCAGGAGAATCCCTCACTGAGGAGGAGTTTGCCTCTATTGATGAAAAAACGAGAAAGAAGATAGAGGAAATCGGAAAGTCTCTTCAAGAAAAACTTGATGACGTGGCAAGGGCAATCAGAGAGGCAGAAAAAATACTCAAGGAGATGCTGAGCAGACTTGAGAGAGAAATTGCCCTCGAAGCAATAGGGGTATTTATCGAAGATTTGATAAAAAAATATAGCGACATAGAGGCTATAGAAAACTATCTCCTTGCCGTCAAGGAAGATGTCCTGACAAATCTTGACGATTTCAAGGCTCAGGAAGAACAGCCGCCTCCCCTGCCATTTTTAAAAATGCCTAAGCAGGAGATTTCCTTTGCCAGATATTCAGTCAACCTGATAGTTGACAATAGCGACTCTAAGGGTGCTCCTGTTGTCTTTGAGAACAACCCTACATATCTTAATCTTTTTGGAAGGATAGAGCACAAGGTTCAGTTCGGCATGGCTGTGACTGACTTTACGATGATAAAGGCAGGCTCTCTTCATAGGGCTAATGGGGGGTATATAGTCATACAGGTTTTAGACCTTTTCAAAAATATGTTCTCATACGACGCCTTAAAAAGGGCTATTAAAAACAGAGAGATAAGGGTTGAGGATGTTTGGGAACAGTATCGGTTGCTTAGCACCGTAACTATGAAGCCAGAGGCAATTCCCCTGGATGTCAAGGTTATTCTTATAGGAACTCCCTATGTATATTACACTCTTTACAATTTAGATGAGGAATACAGAGAGCTTTTCAAAGTCAAGGCAGACTTTGATAGCAGAATGGACAAAACCCCTGAAAATATAAATAACTATGCAGGTTTCATTGCCTCATGTGTCAAGGAAGAGGGCTTGAAGCCTTTTGACAAGACAGGGGTGGCAAAAATAATAGAATACAGCAGCCGCCTTGCTGGTCATCAGGATAAGCTCTCAACAAGATTCAGCGATATAGCGGACATGCTGAGGGAATCTCACTACTGGGCAACTAAAGACGGCAGTAATGTTGTAAGCGCCAGTCATGTGCTTAAGGCTGCAGAGGAGAAGATATTCAGGTCAAACAGGATAGAGGAGCGAATCAGGGAGGCGGTGCTCGAAGATACCCTGATTGTAAATACTGAAGGGAGCAAGGTTGGACAGGTCAACGGTCTTGCCGTATTGGATCTTGGCGACTATAGTTTTGGCAAACCTTCAAGAATCACTGCCAAGACATATACAGGGAAGGCTGGAGTGGTGAATATCGAGCGCGAGATTAAGATGAGCGGCAGGATTCATGCTAAGGCTATTATGATAATCTCGAGTTACTTAGGCAGCAAGTACGCACTGCAAAAACCCATAAGTCTATCAGCCTCTATTACCTTCGAACAACTATATGAGATGGTTGAGGGCGACAGCGCCACCTGTGCTGAGCTTTATGCCCTTCTGAGCAGTATTGCAAATATTCCGCTTAAACAGAATATTGCTGTAACAGGTTCAATGGATCAAAATGGCGATGTTCAGCCCATAGGCGGCGTTAACGAGAAGATCGAAGGATTTTTTGAGCTTTGTAAATACAGAGGACTTGACGGAAGCCATGGCGTGATAATCCCCAGAAGGAATGTCAAACATCTTATGCTGAAACAAGAGGTTGTTAATGCTGTCAGAGACGGAAAATTTTCTATTTATCCCATCGACAGGATGGAAGAGGGGCTGGAGCTTTTAACGGGTATGCCTGCTGGAGAACTCCAGGATGACAAGACATACCCCGAAAATACTATAAATCATCTTGTCATGAAAAGGTTGAACGAGATATCAGAGGCGCTGGAAAAAAAGCAGGAAAAAGAAGAGGAAAAGAAAAAGGAAACAAATAACTCTCTCAACAATGAAAAAGATAAAATGGATCCTTGAGGCAGCTTTTATAGTTATTTTTCTGCTTCCTTTTGCAATTCTACCGTTGAAAATCTCGCAGAAAGCTGGAGAGTCCTTCGGCTTTCTGCTCTTTCACCTTTGGAAAAAAAGGCGTGAAATAGCCACCGAAAATATCAGAAAGACTATTCTCACAGGCGCCCTTAAGATCTCGGAGCCGCCCGAAATCATTGCCAAAAAATGCTTTGGAAATCTCGGCATCTCTTTAAGCGAAGTAGCTAAAATTTATTATGGCTTGGGAGGCAGCATTATTGAGAAGGTCAAGATTTTGGGTATCGAGAATTATAAAAATTCACTTGCAAAAAACAAAGGGGTTCTTTTCTTTACAGGTCATTGCGGCAATTGGGAATTATTATCCCTCGCTTTCGGCTTAAAAGTATCTAATATATCTTTAGTTGCAAGAGCTCAGAATAACCCTTATCTTAACCAGTTAATAGAAAAGGTTCGTGCTAAATATGGCAACCGCGTCATATATAAAAAAGGTGCATTAAAGGCATTATTGTCTGAATTGAAAGGCAATAAAACAGTTGGCATTCTGATAGATCAGGCTGTCCTGCCAGAAGAAGGGGTTATTATTGATTTTATGGGGATGAAGGCATGGACAACTAAAGCGCCCTCACTTATTGCACGAAGAACAAGCAGCCCGGTTATGCCGGCATTCATTAGCAGGGCAATAGATGGCAGTCATACAATTAACCTCTATCCTGAAGTCGAGCTATCAAAAAAGGAGAGCCAACAAGAAGCCCTCCTCGAGGATACGAAAAATTTTTCATATTATATAGAGGAGTATATTAGGCAGCACCCTGCTGAATGGCTATGGATTCACAGAAGATGGAAAAGGGCTGAATAAAAAGGGCTGCGAA